>Ga0182012_10004441_pt1 | contig 14654 bp, 9 predicted proteins | sample 612S2SmetaG_FD_120486 | JGI IMG/M metagenome (GOLD analysis project Ga0182012, IMG submission 120486) | Permafrost microbial communities from Stordalen Mire, Sweden - 612S2S metaG | ecosystem: Environmental > Terrestrial > Soil > Wetlands > Permafrost | place: Sweden: Stordalen | collected... | reverse complement strand
TAAAATCCCCCACCAGAAAAATCACCTGGTGCCCCAACTGTTGAAAGTGCCGCAGCTTTCGCATCAATACCGTATGCCCCAGGTGCAGGTCCGGCGCAGTCGGGTCAAACCCCGCCTTCACGCGCAGCGGCCGCCCCGTCTTGCGGCTCTCCTCAAGCCGCTCCCGCAAGTCGCTGACGCGAATAATCTCCGCCGCCCCTTTTTGGAGCAGATCCATCTGTTCGTCTACCGGCAAGAATTCTGACATGTCTCAACAAGTATAAAGTTCAGAGCCCTGCGCTTCGCCCATCCCCTTGCCGAGCGATATAATTATCACAATGCAGCCAGTCCCACGCACCGCCGGTAACCTCACCGTCCGCATCGCGGCGGCAGCGGCCCGTGCAGCGGCTCGCGCCGCCTAGTTTTCGCCCCACCTCATCCCCAAAAATTCAGCTATCAGTACTCAGCTCTCTCCACGAGACCTGCGACCTGACACAGCCTAAACTGATCCCTGACCCCTGAAACCTGAACCCTGTATTCTGGAGTACATTATGGAAGAGTTTTCAAGAATTCAGCGTCTCCCCGCCTACGTCTTCAACATCACCGGGGAGATGAAGATGGCCGCCCGCCGCCGCGGCGAAGACATTATCGATTTCGGCATGGGCAACCCCGACGGCGCTACGCCCAAGCACATCGTAGACAAGCTGGTCGAGGCCGCGCGAAAGCCCGCCACCAATCGCTACTCGGTCTCCAAAGGCATCCCGCGCCTGCGCAAGGCTATCTGCAACTGGTACAAGACCCGCTACGACGTCGATCTCGACCCGGAGTCCGAAGCCATCGTCACCATCGGCTCCAAAGAGGGCATCGCCCACCTCTGCCTCGCCATCCTTGACTCGAACGACACGGTGGTCGTCCCCAACCCCAGCTATCCGATTCACATCTACGGCCCGGTCATCGCCGGCGCGCACGTCGTCAGCGTACCGGTGCACGATCAGGAGCAGTTCCTCGCACAACTGGAAGAGTTGATCCCCCGCATGACCCCGCGCCCCAAAGCCCTCATCGTCAACTTCCCCTCCAACCCGACGACGGAATGCGTCGAGTTGCCCTTCCTGGCGCGTCTGGTCGAGATGGCCCGCGAGTTCGGCTTCTATTTGATTCAAGATCTCGCCTACGCCGACATCGCCTTTGACGGCTACAAGCCCCCGAGCGTCCTCGAAGTCCCCGGCGCAAAAGATGTAGCCGTTGAGTTCTTCACCTTGTCAAAGAGCTACAACATGCCCGGCTGGCGCATCGGCTTTATGGTCGGCAACAAAAAATTAGTTGGCGCACTGGCGCGGCTCAAGAGTTATTTTGACTACGGCACCTTCACGCCGATACAAGTTGCGTCGATTGCCGCGCTGGAAGGCCCGCAGGAGTGCGTCCGAGAAATCTGCGAAACCTACCGCAGCCGCCGCGATGTTCTGATCGAAGGCCTCAACAAAGCCGGTTGGGTCGTCCCCAGCCCGAAGGCCACCATGTTCGTCTGGGCCAAAGTCCCAGACCAGTTCGCCCACATGAGTTCTCTGGATTTTTCGAAGATGCTCTTGACGGAAGCCAAAGTAGCCGTAGCCCCCGGCATAGGCTTCGGCGACTACGGCGACAAACACGTCCGCTTCGCCCTGATCGAAAACGAAGAGCGGACAAGACAAGCGCTGAGAGGAATCAAGCAACTCTTCGCCAAAGGGTTGGTGGTTAGCTAGGACGGACGGTCGCCTGGCATTGTCGGATGCCCCAGGCGTTGCCTTTGGGACCGGATGCCGTCCAGGGCAACCCAAACCCGCTTTCAAAGTCGTTTTTTCACAAAATATCCGCCGTTGCGTGTATTTTGGTTATATGCAATGCCGTTTGGGTGGACGCAACGCCTGTACCTTCACTTGCGTCTAAATTTCAGAAGCGGCAGAAACTGCCGATGGTGCATTTATGAACGGAATCCAGATCGAACATCTCCTTAGCCTCATCGACGGCAACATTCAGACCAGCATGCAGTTGGTGCGCCCGGACATTGTCGATTACCTCTCCAAGCATAGCGACGACTTGGCGCAGGAAATTGCCCATAACGGATACGGCGTAATCCCCACTCGGGCCGGAGAGGTGAAAGTTTCAAGGGAAGACCTGAAAGCTGCGTAAGTGATCGCGCTCGTTTTCACCCTGCTTGTCGCTGTTTACATTCTTGGTCCCGACCTCGTAGCCCGCTGGATTCTCGGCTTTGTGGCTCCCCGCAAAAATCTTGTTCTTAGCCGAAGCGAAGAAGTCGCTCACGGATTTCTCTGGTCGATCGTCCCCCTGACCATCGCCTGGATGCTACGCCATGTCGGGCCTTACTCTCTGGCTCCCGGCTCCAGTGTAGACCTGCAAACATTTTTCAGCGGCCTGTATAGCGAATCCTACTTCGAACAGAATCGGCAAGCCTTCTTTTCATCCGCCATTACCTTCATTCATCTCAATGCCTGCCTGGCGGTGCGCCTCTACTCGGTTGTGATTGCCGCGTCGTTGGCCATCAATTTTCTCATCGCAAAATACGGCGTGATGCGAAACTGGATCGCGTCTCACCGCCGTCTCTCCTGGCTGCGCGTGTTGCTCTCCACCCTTATCCTTCCGCGCGTCTCGGAATGGCACGTGATTCTTTCGCCCATGCTGCTCCCGTCTCCAGACATGAATATCGAAGTCGACGTGCTTACGAAAAGCGATGTTCTATACCAGGGTGCATTGCGAGACAAGATTCTCGCCCAGGATGGCAGTCTGCAAAGCATCACCCTGGGAAGCCCGAAAAAATTCGAGCGTGAGAAGTTCCTTGAAGCGCGAAAGCAGAATCCGGATTGCAGATCGGAAGAATATTGGAAAGCGATTCCGGGAAGCCTCTTCGTCGTGATTGCATCCGACATTACCAACCTGAATATCCGTCACTTGCCATCCAGCGTGCGCCGCTTCGGGCAGGAATTCAGCGACGTTGCCGATGCGATGAAGCTGCTTCAGGCGGCGGTTAGCAAAATCCAGAGCGAGAACTCCGAATGAGGCAGAGAGCCCATCAGCCCGCCGCCTGACCAAACAGCCTCTCGATCTGCGCCCGCCGATATTCGAAGATACGCTCCACATCCGGGCGCACCTTCACCGCGTGCACCATCCGCCCCAAAACGCCGAAGGGCAGCGCGTATTCCACATCGTCGATCACCTTGGTCCGGTTCCCATGCGCTTCAAACGTATGCGTATGATGCCAGCGCTTGTACGGACCCTTCTTCTGGTCGTCTACAAAATTGTGTGGCGGATTCCACGCGGAGATCTCCGTCTGCCAGTACATCGGGATCCCGTGCAGGCGGATGCGATAGCGAATCAACGTGCCTTGCTCAATCGTCGGCGTGCTCATGGAAAGTATCTTGAAGCCTATCCAGGGCGGCGTGATGGCCTCAAGATTGCGGGCCTCCGCGAAGAAAGCGAACACATCGTCGATCGGCCGCTCCACCCACTGCTCGCGATGCAATATGTATGTCACAGCACCCCCCTGCATTCAATTTTCTCTTGCGCCAGGGCCAAAGGTCATGTTCCCATGTCTCCACGACCTGAATTTGAGGCAATCTCTTCTGAGGTTCTCTGAAACATGAACCCCACTCGTCGCCAAGCCATCGCGTCCCTGTCCGCTGCCATCGCCGGCCTCGCCAGCGCCCAGGAAGCAACCAAGCCGCAAACGATTGCCGGCAATAACCGCACCTCTCTCCACTACGAGATCGAGTTCAAAGCCAGCCCGCAACGCATCTATACCGCAATTCTCGATGAGAAGCAGTTTGCCGCCTTCTCAGGCCTTCCCGCAAAAATCGATCCGGCGCCCGGCGGAAAGTTTTCCATGTTTGGCGGCCAAATTGAAGGGCGTAATGTGGAACTCGTTCCCAACCAGCGAATCGTCCAGGCCTGGCGGCCCACGCACTGGGATCAGGGCGTCTATTCCATAGTTCATTTTGAATTCAAGCCGCGCGGCGGGGCAACGCTGCTCATCTTCGATCACACCGGCTTCCCGGCGGACGATCGCGATTCACTGGATGCTGGCTGGACCAGCCATTACTGGGATCCGCTCAAGAAGTTCCTGGCGTAATCTCGCGCGGTCTACCAATAATGTAAAGCGCCCCGACCCGAGAAAGTTCTGAGCGCCGATAATTACCAACAGTTGAAGAGAGCCCGAAAGTTACCCGTTCCCCAACTGCTTTTCCTCCGAGTGCATTTCAAATATCTTAATCTCGGAAGAGTGGCCGGACTCGGCAGCCGGCCGCCAGTCCTCGGCTGTCAGCAGCCTTGGCTCAGCCGCCTTGATGGGCTCGGCAAACTCCAACTCCGCGCTGTCGTGCACCAGCGCTCCCAGTTTGCGCGCGTGGAAGAATGCTCCGCCGCGACCCTCCACTGCGCCTACAAATTTGTTGTACTGGTTCACCGCGCTCTCCAGAGCCGACCCCAGCTTGCCAAAGTAATCGTGCGCGCTGACAAGTTTGTTGTAGAGGTCTCGCCCGGCGTCCTGAATGCCCTTCGCATTTTCCGTAACCTGCGACTGCTGCCATCCGAAGGCGACGGCCTTGAGCAGCGCAATCAGCGTAGTTGGCGTGGCCATGACAACGTTAGCCTGCGAGCTGAACTCGATCAGCGACGGATCAGCCTCCAGCGCCGCGCTGAACAGCGCTTCGCTGGGAAGGAAGCAGACCACAAACTCCGGCGTGTTTTCAAACTGCTTCCAATACGCCTTGCTCGACAAATCGCGCAGGTGCGCCTTCACCCGTTCCGCGTGCGCCTCAAAGCGCAACTGCTGGGAATTCGGATCGCCCTCGTTCATATTCAGGAACGCATCCAACGGTGTCTTGGCATCCACGATAATCGTCCGCCCGTTGGGCATTTGAATGGTCATGTCGGGGCGCAGGATGCGGTCGTCCTCATCGCGCGTCGTGGTCTGCTCGGCAAAGGAGCAGTACTCCACCATGCCTGCGTACTCCACGCAGCGCTTTAGCTGCAGCTCGCCCCAGTTGCCGCGAATCTTAGGCGAGCGCAGCGCGCTGATCAACTGCGACGTTTCGTTCTTAAGCGATTCGAGCGATGCCGGAATCGAAGTCTGCATCGTCTCCACCAGCGTCTTCACCTGGGTGTAAGCGCCGGTGCGCTCTTTCTCCATGGCGCGCGTCTGCTCGTCGAGGCTCTTCAAGGCCGCGCCCAGCGGGTCAAGAAGATTTTTGATCGCCTCTTCCCTCGCCTCCAGCGTCAGCCTGGCTTCCTGGGTCTGCGCGCCCAACTGCTGGCGGGCAACATCCAGAAACGACTGATTGTTGGCTCGAAGTGCTTCGGCAGCAAGATTTCCAAAGGCCTTATCTACGTCAGTCTTCATCTGCGTGTACTTCTCTTCCTGCGCAGCAGCGCGCTCCTCAGCGCGAACCACTTTGATGTTCAGCTCCTGGTTCAGCTCCTGCTCCACTGCGAACTGACCCTCAAGCTTCTCCTTCTCGCCTTCGAGGCTCCGAATGTGGTCCAGATGAGCCCTGACCTCGGCCTTGCCCGTCCCTTTGCCGTGTAAGACACCAGCCAAAATGCCCAGCGCAGCTCCAATGACAAACCCGAGTCCAATCAACAAATCCTGCATCAACGGCATCTTTGTCCCCTTATTCGCTAACTTTACGCTTCATCGCATTAAATTTCCCCAATTTTTAGAGCTTTCCACCACTCCATTTTCCATATTTTGCGGTTACCAATATCCAATTCCCGATTACCTGGCCCTTGCCGCCTTTACACACCCCCACCGCCCCGGTAGACTTGAAGCTTCGGGGCCGTGCACAAATTTTTTTGGCGCTTCGGTTGTCTTTCCCCGGTCCAGCCCGATATCTTTAGCAGGCGGCTGAATGGGATTTTGATCGCCCCCGTAGATTTCCGTTTCACAAAAAAATTTGAGGAGAAGCAAGCATGGCAGTGGAAGAGAAGGTAAAACAGATCATCGTCGAGCAGTTGCAGGTGGATGAAGCCGAAGTCACGCCCGGCGCTAGCTTTCAGGAAGACCTGGGCGCCGATTCGCTCGACGTCGTCGAACTGGTCATGCAGTTCGAAGAGGCCTTCGATCTGGAGATTCCCGACGAGGACGCCGAGAAGATCAAGACCGTCAAGGACGCCATCGATTACATCGAGAAAAACGCGAAAGGTGGCAAGTAACCCTTGGCCGAGGTCCCATCCCGGAGGTCAGAACGCAGAGTAGTTGTAACCGGCCTTGGGCTTATCTGCGGCGTCGGCAACACATCTGCGGATGTGTGGCGGGGCTTGTTGGCCGGAGCCAGCGGCATGGCCCCGATACAGGGCTTTGACTCGACAGGCTTCCCTGTCACGTTTGCCGCCGAGGTCAAGAACTTTGATCCGCTGAATTTCATCGAAAAAAAAGAAGCGCGCAAGATGGGGCGCTTCATCCACTTTGCCTTTGCAGCGACGCAGGAAGCTCTTGCGCAGTCTGCCTTGCAGATCACCCCTGAGATTGCCGATCGCGTGGGTGTCTTCATCGGCTCCGGCATCGGCGGCTTCGAAATCATCGAGCGCGAACACTCGAACCTTCTTGCAGGCGGCCCGCGCAAGATCTCGCCCTTTTTCATTCCCTCGGTCATCGTCAACATGGCGGCGGGGCAGATAAGTATCCGATATGGCGCGAAAGGTCCAATCTCCGCCACGGCGACTGCCTGCGCCACATCCGCCAATTCCATTGGCGATTCGGCCCGCATGATCATGCACGGCGATGCGGACGTGATGATCGCCGGCGGCGCTGAGGCTTCCGTCACCGCGCTTTCCGTCGGCGGATTCGCCGCCATGCGCGCGCTTTCCACACGCAATGAAGAGCCAACCAAGGCCAGCCGACCCTTCGACAAGGATCGCGACGGCTTTGTAATCGGCGAGGGCGCGGGGATTCTTATCCTCGAGGAGCTGGAGTTTGCCAAAGCTCGCGGCGCTAAGATTCTCGCTGAGATTATCGGCTACGGTATGAGCGCCGACGCTTATCACATGACCGGTATCGCCCCCGAAGGCCAGGGCGCGCAGCGAGCCATGCGTGCGGCGCTGAAAGACGCAGCCCTGGAGCCTAACGAAGTTGGCTATATCAATGCCCATGCCACTTCGACGCCAGCCGGCGACGGCAACGAGTCCCGCGCCATTGAACTGGTCTTCGGCGAACACGCGCTCTCGGGCGACTTGAAAATCTCCGGCACCAAGTCCATGACCGGCCATCTGCTCGGCGGCGCGGGCGGCCTGGAAGCCGGCATCACCGTCCTGGCTCTCGAAAATCAGATGCTGCCGCCCACCATCAATCTCGACAACGCCGACCCCGAGTGCAAACTGGACTACGTGCCCAATACCCCTGTTGCGCACAGCTTCGACGTCGCTCTCTCCAACTCCTTCGGATTCGGCGGCATTAACGCCACGTTGATTCTGCGCCGCTGGGTCGACTAACACGAACCGTGTAGAGCGAACTCATGTGCAATGACTCGTCCGAAGCGGCTGATGAGATGGAAATCGACAAGCACCACGTACCGTATTTCTTACTCCGGTAATTGGCTCCTAATACAGTCAAAGGTCACACATTAGCAAAAAAACGACCAAGAAAGTAACCACCGATCAAATCATTGGTTACCTTAAGTATTTATTTACGCTGATCCCAACATTAGAAATTTCAGATCGTTGTACACTCTTTTAGTGTCCCAACAACTGTATTGACCACTAACAACCGATTTGGCAGGAATGCAATTACAAAGGCAATCAAGAATTGCCCTGGAACGGAGTGTCTCATGGCGTTTGTTTCTTCCCGCTTTTCCTCATTGAACACGATCTCGGTCAACCCGATTTCGCGTAGGCTGCACAGCCTGCTGCTCTTGCTGGCCACGGCACTGGGTACCTCGGCCTTGTTTTCCGCGTCACCGGCGATGGCCCAAAGCCCGGTAAACCTGACCGGCGGCCAGTTCAGCCCCAACTGCGGCAACGCCACCGCCGCCCCCATCTTCGATGCCGACCTGATCGGCGGCGGCGTGTACGGCGTGAACAACCTCATCGCGGTAAGCGATCCGGACATCGTGCTCATCGGCAACCAATGGTGGATGATCTTCGCGACCGGCCCGGTGCCGCCCCGCGCCATTCAACCCTTCGCGGCGTATCTGCCTCCGGGCGCGTCGCTCTCTACCTCGACCACTTATCCCGCCGACCCGAACGGCTGGCACCTGGTGGGCGCCCAAGCCAACGGCCAGGGCACAGCAGTCCCGGTTTCGGGCAACCCCGGCACCAACGGCTGGGACGCGCTGGCCGCAGAGACACCCTCGGTGAATGTGAACCCGGATGGCACAGTGAGCATTTACTACTCCGGCCACAATGCCGGCCAGACCCCCTTTCAGATCGGCCTCATGACGGACTTCAAAAATGGATTCGCTTACGGCGATCCCAACCCCGTGGCCACCGCCGAGTACCCGTGGGAGTTCAGCAGCAACCTTCCCGCGCTACTCGAGCAGTCGGTACGCTGGGAGCCGCAGCTCAACAAATATGTCATGCTTTATACCGCCGGCGCATGGTGGGCCGGTCCGCCTGACAACACCATTGCCTACGCCGATAGCACCGACGGCATCAATTGGGAGAACCGCCAGGAACTCGGCTTCCCGGTCAGCTATTACAACCAGGACTTTCTCTACAATCCCATCTACAACCGCTATGAGATCGTGGTCGCGAACGACCCCCTCGGCGCCGGCGGCGCTGATCCCCGCAACATTGTATGGCGGGATGCAGCCGCGCCCAACGCCACCTTTTCCAACTGGCAGAATGAAACCACCCTGCTCAATTACGCCGCGCCGAATGCCGCAGGCTGGTTCAACAGCGGCGCTCTTTCGCCCTCCGTCAAATACGGCAACCTTCCCGGCGAAGAAAACCGCATCTACGTCTTCTTCCACGCGTATTCGCAGGCCGGCAACATGGTCATCGGCCGCTTCTACTGCGATGCCAACCAGACGTTTTACATCACGCCTTCTTCGGCCGCTGTTACCGCGGGCCAGGGTTCGGCAGCCAGCACCAACGTCAGCGTGACGCCGCAGAGCGGCTTCTCGGGCGCGGTTACCTTCAGCACCTCCGGTCTTCCCGCCGGCGTGACCAGCTCGTTCTCGCCCAACACCTCCACCACCGGCACCATGCTTTCGCTGAACGTAGCTTCCAGCACTTTGCCGGGCCAGTATCCGATCACCGTGACCGGCGCATCGGCTGGCATGAATCAGATCACAACCGTCACGCTGACAGTTACCGGAACCACTCCGGCGCTGACTCCGCAGACCATCACCTTCAACACCATTCCCACGCAGGCGCTCGATACGCTGGACGTATCCACATTTGCGTCCGCCAGCTCCGGTCTTCCGGTGACCTTCAGACTGGTGCCGAATGGCAATTGCATTCTTACCGGGACCAAGGTGGCCTTCATCAACCGAGGAGCCTGCGGCATCGTCGCCAGCCAGGCCGGCAACACCACCTATGCTGCAGCCCCGGACGTAGGGCAAGTGGTCAACGTCGGCAGCGCCCAAACGCCGCAGACCATCACCTTCAACCCGCCCACCGAAGCGCCCGATGGAACAACTCTGACGCTAAATGCAATCGCAAGCTCGGGATTGCCGGTCACCTACACTGTGGCTAACAACGGCGTCTGCAGCGTCTCGGGCTTCTCTGTCAGTTTCCTCAACCAGGGCAGTTGCCAAATTACGGTCAATCAGGCCGGAAACAACGTCTTCTCCGCGGCCCCGCAGGTCAGCGGGACGATCACAGTCGGTGTACCTCTGATTGCGCAGACCATCACCTTCAACCCGATTCCGCCATCCAACGTTGGAGTCAATTTGACTCTCACCGCCACGGCAAGCTCCGGATTGCCGGTCAGCTACGTAGTCATTCCCAATGGCAACTGCAGCGTCTCCGGCAATGTGCTTACATTCCTCAACACCGGTCAATGCGGCGTGGTGGCCAGTCAGGCTGGAAACAGCGTCTACTCCGCTGCTCCAGAAGTCGGCCAGGTTATCTTGGTCAATCCCGGACTGCCGTCGCAGACAATCACCTTTGCTCCGATTGGTTCTCAGACGGTTGGCACGTCTTTGACTCTGGTCGCCTCGGCCAGCTCCAGCCTGGCGGTCACTTTCACTTCTTCCCCCAGCACTGTCTGCACGGTGTCGGGTAACACGGCAACCTTCGTCGGCTCTGGCAACTGCTCGATTACGGCATCGCAATCGGGCAACAGCTCGTATTCGGCTGCGACCCCGATAACCCAGACCTTCATCGTCAACGGGAAAGCGCAGGCCATAACCTTTGGCGCTATCACATCGCAAACCGTAGGCACACCGCTCACGGTAAGTGCAACGGCAACCTCAGGGCTTGGTGTAACCTTCACCGCCTCGCCCAGCACGGTTTGCTCGGTGTCGGGCACGACGGCAACGTTTGTTGGCGCGGGCAACTGCACCATCACCGCATCGCAAACGGGTAACAGCACGTACGCGGCTGCGACTCCGGTCAACCAGACCTTCAGCGTGCAGTCCAATCAGTCCTTCACCCTGTCCCTCACTTCGCCGTCTGTCACGGTGATATCCGGCGGCCAGGGTGCAACTGACTTCATCAACATAGTGCCTGCAGGCGGATTCAGCAGCGCTGTCACGCTCTCGGCCACACTGCCGACAGGCTTCAGCGATGCGTTCCTCCCCGGCAACACCACCACAAGCGGCTCGGAGTTTGTTCTGGCTGCGAGCTCGTCGGTCAAGCCGGGTGCCTACGTGATTCCCATCAGCGGCGTCTCCGGCAGCCTAAAGGCTTCAATCAACCTGAACGTAACTGTGACCGGAATGCAGACCATCACCTTCGGCACAATCACGACTCAAACCGTAGGCGCCCCACTTACTTTGAGTGCCACCGCCAGCTCCGGCCTTGCGGTAAGCTACTCCGCTTCGCCAAGCACGGTTTGCACGGTGTCGGGCACGACGGTAACGTTTGTGGGCGCGGGAACCTGCACCATCACCGCATCGCAAGCGGGTAATACCTATTACTCTGCTGCAACCTCGGTAAGCCAGGCCTTCACCGTGAAGGCGACCGGGCCCAGCTTCACTCTCACAGCAGCTACCGGTACGCTCTCGCAGGTTCCGGGCGCAGCAACTGGAGTGACCGATGCCATCACCATCACTCGGGCCAACGGCTTCACGGGCACGGTTACCTTTAGCGTATCCGGAATCCCGGCCGGGGTCGACTATGCCTTCACATCCACATCAAGCACCACGGGCACGACATTCGTGATTTATGTGCCCGCCGGAGTGGCTGCCTCCAGCAACAACAAGATCGTGATCACCGGAACCTCCGGCGCGGTCACAGCTCAAACGTCAGTCACCCTCAACATCCCGTAGGAATCTCCAACCCTAACCAAAATGCGCGCCAAACCTGTTGGCGCGCATTTTGGAATTTGCAACGGGTTGCACTGGAATCGGATTCTCGCGCTTCCGTCACAGGAGGAATGATGCAGCATGGCAGTATTTTTGGCTAACTTCCCGAGATGCAGGTAACGTTAGTAAGAATCTTTGGTTACGTTCGTCGATTCTGTTCGATACATACATGTGAGAACTCTCGCAAATGTAGTATTCTCCGTCTAAGTTGATCTCAGCGATCAATTGAAAACAACAGTCAACCCCTACTAAGTTTCAATCTGCGCAAGGGCTGCCAGACCACGCCCGATCCAGGAGTGTCTCATGTTTCCTAAGTTTTCCAAATCGCTCTCCCAAGCAACAAGAAGGTTCATCTCGCCCAGCGCCAAGGCCATGTACAGCCGCCTTTTCTCCAAACTCTATATCTGGCAGCTGATGTTGATTCTCGGCCTGGCAGCGAATGCGAACGCACAGGCGAGTGTCACCGTTCCAACCGGTGGAAGTGTTCCTTCCGCGGTTGCCTCGGTTTGCGCGAACGGCGGCGGAACGGTCACCATTCCCGCAGGCACCTTTCTAATCAATTCCACCATGCAGGTCTGTTCCAACCTTACGGTCAATGGCGCAGGACCATCTACGATTCTCCAGTTGCCCCCGAGCCCCAATGGCATCGCCATGTTCTACACCGGCAGCGGGTTGGTTAACGTGACCATTGAGAATCTGGTGATGGACGGCAACACTCCCAAGGGTGCGATGCTGCTGAATGGCACCGGCGGCGGCAATCCGTATACCAACAGCGGCATAGATATGTTCGATTACAACGGCGACATCATCAACACTTATCTAACCAACGTGGAGATCAAGAACTTCAGCCAGATTGGCATCATCATGGGTACAGCCAATGGCGTTTACCTGACCAACGTCAACCTTCATGACAATAACTACGGCAACTTCTCCCATAACGCATATCTTGTTGCCTGCGACAATGTGGTCATCAGCCATAGTTATCTCGATCACGCTCATCTGGGCGACGGGTTGCATGTTGACTTTGGCGGCGTGAATACGACCATCAACAAGTCGGAATTCAGCAACAATCACGGCTTGGGAATTCTCACCCAGAACAATCCCAATGTCACCATCTCGAATACACGAACCGATCACAACGCCAACGATGGTATTCAGACCAACGCCTCGGGACTTTACATCCTTCAGGATGAGGGCAGCTTCAATGGCGGATATGGTGTCAACATCCCGGCCACGATGGATGGAAACGGCCATCTGGATGGGTATTTTGGCAGTGGCAACAATCCCGACATCGCCTACTTCTATCAGGTGACGCCAATCAACTTCACCAGCAACGGAGGACTGGATACCACTCCGAACGTCTATGAGGCCGAGGGAGAGTCCGGTGTTCTGGGGCCGATCGATACTGCGGATTGGACAACCGCCTATCCAGGATTTTCCGGCGTTGGCGCGGTGGACTTCAACGCCAACCATTTAAGCAACGGCCTGCTCACCTTTTCAAGGGTAGGTGCTCCATCCACCGGAACATTCCCGCTGACCTTCCGCTATTCCAACGGTTCAACCGGACCGGAAACGCTGACCTTCACGGTTAACGGAGTGACTCAAACGCCACTTACTTTTCCTGTGACCGGGAGTTATTCGACCTGGAGCACGATTACTGTCAATGCTCCGCTCAAACTGGGCAATAACGTGCTCACGATTGCGCCTTCCGGCGCAGCCGCTCCGGAGATCGATAATCTCACAGTAAATGCGCCTACGCTGAGCTCTCTCGGCCCTGTTACGAACCTGAAGGCGAAGGCGGTGAGCCCTTACCAGATCAACCTATCCTGGAACGCACCCGCCGGTGCGTCTACTTACAGCATTATTCGCAGCGGAGCCAATGGATCTCCGATTGTAGCTTCGCACATCACCACGACTACTTGGTCGGATACAGACATTCTCTTCGGTGATTCATCCTATACTTACTCGGTGTATTCAGAGAATCAGGGAGTGGGCGGCTCGGCTGTAAGTGTTAACGGGCAGACACCAGTCGACGGTCCTGCAGGTCTTCAGGCTAACTCCGGTCAAACCATCAGCCTCAATTGGATGAGCGCCAACGGCGCGGCGTCCTACAACTTGAAGCGCTCGACCTCTGCCACGGGGAGCTTCACCACCATCGCATCGATTACGAATACAACCAGTCTGTTCTCGACCAATTCCGAAGAGACTTACACTGACTCCACATGCACGGTCAACAATACTTACTATTATGTAGTCTCCACGGTCGATAGCAACGGAAATGAGTCAGCCAACAGCTATGTGGCAACTGCCAACTGCACCCCGCCGCCTTCCTTCACTCTGAGCATGGCATCGCCTACGATCAACCTGCAATCCGGCAACGGCACATCCGACGGGTTGACAGTGGTTGGCAACGCCGGATTCAGCGGCACGGTTAGTTTCTCCACGAGCACTCTCGCCTCCGGCATCAACATTGCCTTTTCACCGGCAACAACCAGCTCTTCCACCTTATTTGTCGTCTATGTGCAGCCCGGCACTCACACAGGAAATTATCCCATCACCATCACTGGAACCTCGGGCAGCTTGTCCGCCTCAGTACTTGTGACGGTCGTTGTGGGTCAAGCCCAGACCATCACCTTTACCAGCATCCCAACTCAAACCGTGGGAACGCCCCTCACCTTGACCGCGACGGCTTCTTCCAGCCTCGGAGTTTCTTACACCGCTACGCCCTCTACGGTTTGCACGGTCAGCGGCAGTACGGCTACGTTCATAGGCTCGGGCAGTTGCAGCATCACCGCGTCCCAGTTTGGCAACTCAAACTACACGGCGGCGGCTCCGGTTGTACAGACCTTCAACGTCAACGGCGAATCGCAGATGATAACTTTTGGCAGCGTTTCAACCCAGACCGTAGGTACGCTACTTACTCTAGGCGCAACGGCAAGCTCCAAACTCGCAGTAAGCTACAGCGCTTCGCCCAGCACGGTTTGCACGGTGTCAGGCACTACTGTAACGTTTGTAGGCGCGGGTAACTGCACCATCACCGCATCGCAGTCGGGTAACAGCACATACGCGGCGGCAACTTCGGTGAGTCAGACCTTTACCGTCAAGTCGAATCAGTCCTTCGCACTGTCGCTGTCTTCGCCGAGCGTCACCATCCTGTCTGGCGGCCAGGGAGCAACCGACCTGATCACCGTCACGCCGGCAGGTGGCTTCAGCAGCGCT
>Ga0182012_10004438_pt1 | contig 14655 bp, 12 predicted proteins | sample 612S2SmetaG_FD_120486 | JGI IMG/M metagenome (GOLD analysis project Ga0182012, IMG submission 120486) | Permafrost microbial communities from Stordalen Mire, Sweden - 612S2S metaG | ecosystem: Environmental > Terrestrial > Soil > Wetlands > Permafrost | place: Sweden: Stordalen | collected... | reverse complement strand
CGGAGGAGGTCATCAGCTTGTTATTGCGTCTTTCTGCCGAAGAAAACACCGCGCTGGTCCTGGTCACCCATCATGCGGGATTTGCCGCGCGCGTCGCCCGCCCATTGCGTCTGGTTCGCGGCGTTTTGTCGGCCAGTACATAGGATGGGCACCTCGCGATAGTAAGAAACTCGCCCACTTTCCTTGGCGGAAAAATATGTTCGGTTGGAATGATCTGCGGGTGTTACGGGGTGGGCCTGCATCCGATTGGGGCTGCCGCTATTCCATCGCCGACCTTAAAGACCATGGCAGATAAGCCGATACCTAAAAATTCTGTTGATTTTCGCCCGGCGAACTCTAGAACCACCCAGATGCTTTCACGTTTTTACCCCAACCGCCCAGCCCTATCTCTGACCAACGCCACCGTCATGGGTTCCGGCGTTTTTCTAGATTAATACCCATTGACTTAATGCCGGTTATTGACACCAAGCCACGATTGTGTCACGCCTTCCATTCCCCCTGACTCATTTTCCCTCCCTAAATCGGTCTTACCCCCTTTCGGATGCCCTCGAAAACCCTCGTCATTAATTGCGGAGCCAGCCATGTCGCTGCCGCCATCTTCTCCGTATCCGGCGGCAAACTCACGCTGGAAGATTTGGACACCCGCGACCTTCGTTACGACGTCTCCAAGGACGAAGCATGGTTGCCCGCCGTGGCCGAAAGCCTGCGCGATCTGGGCAAGTCCAATTCCAAATTCCGCGGCAAAGCCACGTTCATTCTGCCTGGCTATCAACTGCTGATTAAGCCGATCAAAGTTCCTCACGTTGAAGCCGCCAAACAGTCTCAAATCATCGCTTTTGAAGCCCAGAACAACATTCCCTTCCCGCTGATTGAGGCCGTCTGGGGCAGCCAGGTCATTGCCGACGACGGCATTGAGACGGAAGTTCTGCTCGCGGCGCAAAAAGCGGATGCGGCCAATCGTTTCTGTGGGCTGATGACCTCCATCGGCTTGCAGCCCATTGCCCTCCAGCCCAGCTCCCTGCTTGATTATAATGCCTACAAACTGGTCAACGGCACCGATCTCGAAGACACCCTGATGATCAATCTGGGGGCTCGCTCAACCAATCTCACCTTTATCAGTGCAGCCGGCCTGTTCATCCGCAACGTCAATATGGGCGGCAATACCCTGACCCAGTCCTTGGCAGACACCATTGGCAAACCTTTTAATCAGGCGGAAGACCTTAAGCTCGAATTCTACACCGGCCAGACTCCTTTCGAGGCTGATAATCCGGTCGTCAGCCAACTGCAAACCAAGGCGCAGGATTTCATGAAGCGCCTGAGTCAGCAAGTGACGCAGTCGATTATTGCCTACCGTCGCGCCAGCAACCGCGCCGCGCCGGTGCGCATCATGCTCACGGGCCGGGCCAGCCTGTTGCCGGGCCTCCCCGAATTCCTCAGTGAATCCCAAAAAGTTTCGGTCGACTATTTCAATCCGTCCAGCGTCGTTTCCCTCGGTTCCCGCCTCGATAAAGGCGTAATGGACCAGTACTACTATCAAATTAGCGAAATCGTTGGCGAAGCCACCCGACTGACCAAGCCCGACGCGCCCGGCATCAACTTGCTGCCCCAGCGCATCCGCGATCGTTTGGCCTTTGACAAACAAAAGCCCTTTCTTGTCTTGGCGGCTGCCTGCCTCGCGCTCGCACCCCTGCCGATGGTATATAAGTACCAGCAGGAAGTTGGCATGGTCACCCAGGAGAAACAGCAATGGGATGCGCGCACCGGCCAGCTCAAGGGCACGTCGAACGATATTCAACAAGCCAGCGCCAAGGCGCAGGATATTCGCGGTAAAATTTCCCAGTATGAGAACCTGATGAATTCCCGGTTCAATTGGATCATCTTCTTCTCCCAATTGCAGACGGCCCTGGTGGATACCAAGGATGTCTGGCTCGATGGCCTTGAACCCATCCGGGAAGCGGCCAAGCCCGTCAGGCCGGTGCCCGGAATGGCTGCGGACGCCCAGCCTGCCGCACCTGCGACACTCAGCTATAAGCTCGACATCAAGGGCCGCATGTTGCTCCGGGATTTTGACCCTGACGCCCCGCCCGCCTCGCGCGATATCCAGCAGGAAAAGGATCGCATCCATGCTTTCATTAAAACCGTCAATACCATCCCCTTTGTCAAAAGTGCGGACGATAACAGTCTAACTCTTGACCAGTCTGACCCCCGCATGCTTGGCTTTGAATTCACGGTTATCATCGACCCTCAACATCCCCTCTGAGCTGGTCGGTTGCATCCTTCTTCGCCCCTTTCGCTCTCATCCCCAATTCTCTTTGTTGCCCATGGATTCCGTAAAACGTTACCCGGTTCTGACCGCAGTGCTGGCCCTTTGTGTCGCCGCCTTTGCGGTGGAGTCGTTTTTTCTCTATCGCTTCAACACCCAGGTTACGGTGGCCCAGCGAAACCTGAAGACCGCCCAAAGCACCGCGCAAACCTTGGAACAGGCTTCGCCCGCGCCCACCGATGATAATAAGGCGACCGCTTTGAAGAACGTGGACGATCTCCAGGCTACGCTCGACAAGGTAACTAAGACTCTGTCGGACACTCCGCAAAAAATTACAGATATTCCTACCAGCGGTGCCGACCTGCTCATTGACATTCAGGGCTACGTCACCGATTTGCAAGGCAAAGCCAAAGATCGGGATATTATGTTGCCGGCGGACCCGAATTTCGCCTTTGGCATGAGCATGTACGTCGGCAAGGTTTCGGCTCCGCCGCCGGAAAAGGTTGCCGCAGTTTACACTCAAATGAAAGTGCTGGACTACATCTTGGGCCATCTCATGGGCGACGCCAAACTGGATGACCAAAAGATGAAGATTACTTCCGTCATGCGGGAAAATGTAGCCGCGATGGCGTCCAGTCCCGGCGCACCTGTGGTGGCGACGGATTCATCCATAACCGATATTTTTGTGATTCCGCCCACCATTACTGCTCGCGGCCCCGGCGTGGACACCTTGGCTTTTCAAATTGAATTCGTTGGTTACACGGAATCCTTACGCCTCCTCCTTGGCGATTTGAAGAATTTTGAAATGCCCCTCGTGGTGCGCAGCATCCAGGTTGAACACGCCGAGGAAAGTGAGTTCGACTCAGCGGCCAATGCGACGGCGAGCAGCCCAGATGCCGGCCTGCCCCGAAACGCTACCGCAGCCGAGCGCGCTTCCGCCAGGGCCGACGCTGTCGCCCGCAGGCCAGTCGTCGCTGACAATCTATCCAGGTTCACGCTTGTTATCGAATATGTGCAGCTTCCGCAGCCGCCGCCTACCCCGGCCACCACGCCGGACGGAGCCGCTGCGCCTGCCGGAACCGCCGCACCAGCTGCTTCTGCCACCACCAGCAACTAACCCCATCGTTTACCCCTTTCAACGCGTCATCCAACGCCATAGTCCGGCATGAAAAAATATTACGATAAGATTCTCTTCCTCCTCGGGCTTGCAGTTTTAGGCATCGGGGCCGGCATTTTCTTCTACAAAGGCGGGCTCCCCATGAGCACGCCGCTTCCGCCCATGAAGCTGTCCGGTGCAGCTTTCGAAACCATTCCCTCGCCAGATTTGGGTGAACCCTCTGCGGAATGGGAAGCTCCACCTGACCAAGGCGAAGACCTCAATGAAACCGGCTGGACTTATTCTGTTTTCACTCCGCCAAAAATTTGGTGGCAGACGGGCGAAGGCTGGAGTGCGATTCCCCCGCAGGGTGCCGGCAAGATTGTTCCCTTCGGCATCAGCCTGATTGACGCGAAGAAGGATTTGTACCGCGTGCAATTGGTCGGCTCGGGCGGCAATGGAGATGCCACCGATTTCGCTCACTTTAGCGACGTAGCATCCGGTTATGGCTTTGATCTCCGGGTGGGCGAAGAAAACCAGCATCACCAGATCAAACTGCTTACTTTGTCGGTTGAGCGCGTGGAAAGGCCCCATGGCATCGTCGAAAAGGTTGCCAAAGCGACTATCTTGGATGAACAAACCAGCCAGAATGTCGACTTGGTTTCGGATGAACCTTATTCTCCAACCAACAATGAATTCTACAATTTGAAAATCTCCGCTCCCTACCCCGAGCAGGAGTGGAAGGTGACCAAAGTTGGCGACGAACAGGAGCTGCCCAACAAAGCCAAATTCGTCGTTGTCGCCCTTGACTTTGATAAGCCGTCCGTTACCGTCGATAAACATTCTTTTAACAAAAAGGGCCGGGAGATCATCACCAAACGTGAGTTGACGATTGTTGATGATTCCGTGCCGCCGCCCCAATCCGCCAAGTCGGGCAAGCCGATGGCGAAGCCTGCTGCTCAAGCCAAATAACCTTTTCCCCTACACTTTTCACCCCACCCTGGAAACCTTATACATGCGACCCACCGCTAGCATCAGCCCTATGAAGACGCTCAGGAAATCCCGCCGCACCACTGCCATCGCTCTGGCCCTCTCCGCCGGTTTGCTGGCTGGCGCCATCACGACCCCAACCACGCTTCGCGCCCAAGCCGCCTCGCCGGCCGATGCTGCCAGTCAGAAAATGCAACTCATGTTGCAGGCCATTGACGCGCGCAGTTCTGGCGACTACGCCAAAGCCCGCGATCTTTTTGCCCAGCTCCTCGCCCTCGATCCTCAGGACGCCAACCTGAAAAAGGACGTTGCGGATATGGATGCGGCCATCGCCGCCCAAAGCGCGGCCAAGCCAGCGACCAGCACGGATGCTGCCGCCGCTCCCACTGCTGCTGCTCCATCAGCCGCCGCCCCTGCGACAGCGGATCCCGCGCCTGCGACAGCGGATGCCGCCCCGGCGGCCACTCCCGCGGCGCCTGCGAAGCCGAGTTTGCTCGCTAGGTTGTTCGGCAAATCCTCCACTCCACCTGCTCCGACTCCCGAAGCCGTCGCTGCCCTCAAGGCCCAGACCGCCAAGCAAAACGAAATTATTCTCCAAGCTGGTGTTTCAATTGACAAGGCCAGCGACCTCGCCAAAGCCGGTCAATATGATGACGCCCGTACTTTGCTCGATCAGACGATGACCTCGCTGCCGCAAGGCTTGGCCCTCAATGACATTCGTGCCGCCATCACGCAGGCTTCTGCCAACACTTGGCTGGCCCAAGGTCAGGTGGCTTACCAGAACAACCAGCTTCCCGCCGCTCGTGATGATCTGGCCAAGTATGTCGCCATTGCCGGAGACGACAGCAGCAGCCGTAATTTCCAGAAAGCATTGGATTCCGCTGATAAAGACCCCTTCCACCAGGACATCAATATTCTCAGCCCAATGTTCACGAGCAAAGAGGACAAAATTTCCCAACTGCTCATTTCTGGCCGCGCCCAATACCTCTATGGTGACAATGAAGGCGCACTCCAAACTTTCGACAAGGTCTTGATCAACGACCCGGACAATGTCGAAGCCAAGGCCTATGAGCTTAAGATCAACCAAAATGTCATTGATGATAGCTATTTGAACCAAAAGGTCACTCGTACCTCGATGCTCAAGGACGTGACCGAGAATTGGACCCTGCCGCGCGTTTACGCCCAGGTTGACAAAGGTCCCAGCACCGGTACCAGTGAGGCTCCGGAAATCACCAAGATGAAAAAGATCATCATCCCACGGGTAAATATTGATGAACCGGTACCCTTGGACCAGGTCGCTGCGACCCTGAAGCAACTTTCGGAAGAATATGATCCTGACGGCAAAGGCGTGAACATCATTGTTTATGCTCCCTCCGGCGGTGGTGCCATGCCCAAAGTTTCTTTGCCCAACCTGACGAATTTGAGCTTGGACAAACTGCTTACCATCGCCTGTAACCAGGCTCGTCCTACGGCCTACAGCTTTGGCGTGGAGGATACGGTAGTTTCCCTTCGCGAAGGCGGCGGTGGCGCCGGCGGTGGTGGTGGTGAGTTTGAAACCCGCGACTTCGCCCTCAGCGAAGGCACCAAGACCCGTTTCCTTGGCATCACCGGCGGTGGCGACAGCAGCGGTGCTAGCGCCAGCGATCCATTTAACTCCACGGGTGGTGGCTCCAGCACCCCCCCTGCTGCTGGCAGTGCGCCTGCTGCAGCTGCTCCGGCTGCTGATGCGAGCAGTGCTGAACCGTCTGCGAGCGACATCGAAGATCGCCTGCAAAGCCTCTTCATTCGTGCCGCCGGGGCGGATTTCCCTTCGGGTGCCAAGCTGGCCTATGTGGCCGGAAAGATTTATGTGACCAACACGCCTAAGAATCTGGACTTGATTGACCACTTCCTGAAAAAGTACAGCGAAGTCAAGCAGGTCGAAGTTGAAGCCCGCTTCCTTGATGTCACGCAAGGTGATTTGCAAGAAGCAGGTGCCCAATGGAATCTGTCGAAGGGCAACACCCAATTCGGAACTTTCGATGTCACCCCTGGCGGCAATACCACCAATAATCTGCGGAATTTGGGCAATGCCTTCCCGCTCGGCAACACTGGTACGACCAACACCACCGTCTCCGGTTTGGTGAACAGTGTTACCGGTGCGCAAGAAGCACCCATTCAGCTGCCGCAAAATATTCCGACTCTGCCGAATACCATCAACGTGGGTACGGCAACTTCTGATGCGTTTTCCGGCATCCTCGGTGTAGTGGAAGGTTATAAAATTAATTTGATTCTCGACATGCTGGACCAAAAGCAAGGTGACGATCTGATGAGCGCCCCCAAGATTACGGTGTTGTCGCAAAAAGACGCGAAAATTACCGTGGCGCAAGAATTGCGCTATCCGAATACGTTCGGTAGCATCCAATCCCAGGTCAGCCAGTCCAGCGGCACCAATGGCGGTGGTGGCTCGGGTGGTGTTACGGTTACGGCTGGTACGCCAGAAGACTTCCAGACCGAGGAAATCGGTGTCATCATGGACGTCATTCCCACCGTGGAAGAAGACGATTCCATCACCATGCATTTGGAGCCCAAGGTTACGGAATTTGAAGGCTTCATCGAATACGGTGGCACTTCCATCGCCATCCAGTCCGGCACGGTGGCCACGGTGCCCTCGGGCTTTATCCAACCCATCTTTGACGTGCGTCATATCATGACGGATGTCACCATCTTTGACGGCGCCACGGTTGTCATGGGTGGATTGACCCGCGACGAGGTCAAGACAGTCGAAGACAAAGTTCCGATTTTGGGTGATATTCCGCTGATTGGCCGCGCCTTCCAATCGAAGGGCGAAAGCTCCGAGAAACGCAACTTGATGATCTTTGTGACCGCCAATCTCATCTCTCCCGGCGGCTCGCTCGCCAATCACAATCTGCCCAGCGTCCCCGCTGGCACGGTATTCTCGAATCCGACTGTGGATACCCCTGCGGGTGGCTTCCGTCGTCAACCCGAGAATTCTCTGACGACACCGACTCCTGCTGCCAATCAGTAACCGGCGCGGAACGTCGAAAGCGGCTTATTTGCCGCTATAACATGCGGGCTCCAAACCAATTGGTTTGGAGCCCGCATTGTTTTACCCTGACCGGCCTCAAAGTGCCCGCCTGAATATTCTAACCAAAAATCTCTTCCTGGCGAAAGAAACGTTGGATTTCAGCTGCTGCCGCTGCGCTGCTGTCCGAGGCATGGCAGATATTTGCCATCTTGTCCGTGCCCAAATCGCCGCGAATGGTCCCTTTGGGCGCCTTCGCCGAGTCGGTTGGCCCCAATAACTCGCGCACGCGGTCAACCGCCCGCTCCCCGCGTAATATCAATACGAGCACCGAGCGCGAACCCATGAACCGCTCAATTTCGGGGAAAAACGGCATCGTTGCCAGATGAGCATAGTGCTCGCGCAGCAGCGCTGGCGACAGATGCATCATTTTGCAGGCCACCAGCTCAAAGCCAGCTCGTTGGAAGCGATCAATCACGATTCCAGTGGCACCTTGGTTAAGGCAATCAGGTTTCAAAATGACTAATGTTTTTTCGACAGACATGAGGGATAGAATGCTAGGGATGGATTACCAGATGGTGCGTACGGCTCGCCGGAGTGGCTAACCGGCCCGCTGGAGAACAGCAAATCGTTCTAAGATGGCATCTTGCAGGCTTTTTTCAAGCTTCTTTCCAGATTTTGACCGATGGATTTATCGCAACTCTTTGCAAAAGTTACTGGCTTTTACCGCTGGGGCAAGTAACCTAATTCTGATGACTCAGACGCCTGCGCGAACCCCTCTTTACGATTGGCATACCCGCCACGGGGCGCGGTTTGTGCCGTTTGGCGGATGGGAAATGCCAGTGCAATACACAGGCATTCTGGAAGAACACCGCGCCACCCGCACCGCCGCCGGCCTATTCGACGTATCGCATATGGGGGAGGCCACCGTTTCCGGCCCGCAAGCATCCGCATTTCTCGACCACGTGGCCACCAATCGCTTGGGCGACTTGGGCGTCGGCCGGGCCCGTTATACCCTGCTCTGCGCTGCGGATGGCGGCGTGGTGGATGATATTATTGTCTACCGCACCGGCTCCCAAAGTTTTCTGCTCTGCCTGAACGCAGGCAATACTCCCGGTGACATCACTTGGTTGACCGAGCACGCCGCCCGCTTTGATTGCGAATTTCGCAATGCCTCGGCTGATTATGCCCAACTTGCCCTGCAAGGTCCACGGGCAGTCGAAATTGCGACCCGACTGGCTCCATCCACTGTCTGCCTTGCAGATGTCCCGCGTTTTAGCTTTGTTGAAATCCTCCTCTCTGGCGCTCCCATGCTCGCCAGCCGCACCGGCTATACCGGCGAGGATGGCTTCGAGTTTTACCTCCGCCCCGACCAGGCCGCCACGTTTGCCGAAGCCCTGCTCGTGGCTGGCGCCGATTTGGGTTTGAAGCCCTGCGGACTGGGTGCCCGTGACAGTCTGCGGCTGGAGGCCGGCCTGCCGCTTTACGGCCATGAAATCAGCCGCGAAATCACTCCTTTGCAGGCTGGACTCGGTTGGGCGGTCAAGCTCGACAAGCTTGGTGGCTTTATTGGCCGTGACGCCTTGGCCGCTGAGGCCGCCGCCGGCTCACCCTCGCGCGTGGTATTCTTTATCTTGGATGACCGCCGGGTGGCGCGCGCCGACATGGTGGTTAGCTCTAGCGGCAAATCGGTCGGGAAGATTCTTTCCGGTACGGTTTCCCCGATGATCAATCAGCCCATCGGCAGCGCCCTCGTGGAGCGTGCGGCGCTCGACGCCGGTGCTACCCTTACCGTTGATGTACGGGGCTCGGCGATTCCACTGCGCCTCGCCAAGCCGCCGCTGCACAAGCTTCCAGCTTGATGGAATTCTAAAAACACCCAAAATTCTGGCTGATTTTTTAATTTTGATTTTCAGTTTTAGCTTCATCCTTCCTTCCTCCTCCTTAATCCTTTCCCTCCATGAGTTCTGTTCCCGAAGACTTGCGCTACACCAAAGATCACGAATGGCTGAAAGCCTCGGCTGACGGCACCGCACTGGTCGGCATCACCGATTACGCCCAACAAAGTCTGGGCGATATCGTTTATGTTGAATTGCCCAAAGTGGGGACAAAATTCGCCTCCGGAGCGACCTTCGGCGTGGTCGAGTCGGTCAAGGCCGCTTCGGATTTGTACATGCCCATCGAAGCCGAGGTCGTCGAGGTAAACTCCACGCTCGAATCCATGCCGGAGCTCGTCAATCAGGTTCCCTATGTCGGCGGCTGGATGCTCAAAATTCGCCTAGCTAACCCGGCCTCCGTCGACCAACTCCTTGACGCTGCGGCCTACCAGCAGCTTACTTAAAATTAGATCCTAAGCAGTGTTTGGCTAGAAAGGCGCGCAGGCCTGCGGCAAACGCAGGCAGATTTTCCAGATGGGCCATGTGTCCGGCTCCTGACACGATTAAAGTTTCCGCTGACGGACAAGCCGCCGCCATTTTTTCCGCCAAAGTGGCATATTTTTCATCTTCCTCTCCCGCGCAAATGAGCACGGGCAGGCGTAATTCGCCCAGTTCATTCCAGACTGGTTCCACCGCGCCTTGACCAAAACCTCGCAAGCTCGCGGCGAGGCCCTCGGCACGGTGTTGCTCGCGCCGTTGCCGCATGGCGATCCGCCAAGCCTCCGGCAACCGTGCTTGCGAGGCAATGAGTGGCCTGCGCTGCCATTCGTCGAGAAATGCCTTAACTCCACCGGTCAGAATCCGTTGGGCGAGCAACTCATCCTCAGCGCGGCGCTGTTGCCTTTCCGCATTCTCTAAAATGCCTGGTGAGGCACCAATCAGCACCAGCGCCGCGACACGGCCAGGACGCGACAAGGCATAACGCAAAGCCAGTCGCCCACCCAAGGAATAGCCCAGCAAAACGCTGGCCTCCGAGGATTTTTCGGGAATCAGGGAATCAAGAAACTCCAGATTCGCGGCCAAGGTGCAGTCGTCCTTGGGTGCGTTGGGATATTTTAGGTCTGGTGAGTGCCCCGGCAGGTCCGGAGCATTCCAACGCCATGCGGGGAATGTTTTCACCAGCGGCGCAAAGTCGCTGCCCCCTCCGGTAAAGCCATGCAGCGCCACCAGCACAGGCACCCTCAGTCTTTCTTGATCGAAGCTTTGATTATCTGCTGTTTTTGCCTCGGCCGGTCACTCATGTCGGTATCGGTTTTCTCAATCTTTTCCACGACATCGTAGCCCTTCACGACTTCGCCAAAAATAGTGTGTTTCATGTGCAGCCAGGGGGTGGCCGCAGTGGTGATGAAGAACTGGCTGCCATTGGTGCCCGGTCCGGCGTTCGCCATGGCCAGCAAACCCTTTTTGTCAAACTTCACGTCCGGCTTGCACTCGTCCGCAAAATTCTTTCCCCAGATGGAAGAACCTCCGCTGCCTGTTCCAGTGGGATCGCCGCCTTGGAGCATGAATTGCGGTATCACGCGGTGAAAAATAATGCCGTTGTAGTAGCCTTTTTCAATCAGGCCGACAAAATTTTCGCACGCCTTGGGCGCGGTTTCCGGAAAGAGGCGCAATTCAATTGTGCCTTGGTTGGTTTCGAGGATGGCGGTAACAGTAGGAGAGGGCATGGGAAGAAGGTTAGCTTAGTATAAATGTTCGGGGGAATACAAAGATAGAATGATGCTCAAAAAATCTGCAATTCTTTGATTGGCCGCCCGCCAATCAGGTGCTCCTGGATGATGCGCTCGAGATTGGCGGGCGTACAGGAGTGGTACCAGACGCCCTCTGGGTAAACCACGGCGATGGGCCCACCGGCACAAATCCGTAGGCAATTGGCCTTGGTCCGCGCCACGCCGCCTCGCTCGGACAACCCGAGTTCCTTCAGACGTTTTTTCAAAAAATTCCACGATTCCAAGCCGGCTTCTTTGTTACAACACTTTGCCTCTGTCTGGTCCGCGCACAAGAAGATATGCCGTTGGACTGCGTCCAAGCCAAGCGTCGTGGCGATGGCGTGGAGATCAGGAGTCGGCGGTGATGCTGGAGCAGCCATGAATAAAATTCTGAGTGCTTAATGCTGAATTCGGAATTATGAAAAAACACTCAAATACGCTTAAACGAATAAGGGCAGCCGCAATCAGCATTCAAAACTCACTCTTCGCCCCGTTGCTTTTTGCGTTCGTCATTTTCCTGTTGTTTAAACTCTTCCACTGGCAGGCCCATTCCGGCAAATTTAAGGTACAACAGGCGGCTGACCCACGCGTCGGTGGCCGCATACGAAGTTTGCGCTGCGGTCAAATCCGGGCGTGCCCAATTGGTAACCTGGGCGCCTTTGGAGACGCGGAAGCTCAGGAAAATTGCGCACAAATTGCGCAGCCCGGTATTTGTGATGTCGAGCCGCCGGGAAAGGTCGCTGATTTCCACGAAATTGCCGGGGATAAACCCGCCCAATTCCTGTAGTTTGCGAATATCATCACGAATGGCCACGCCAGCTTTGCGGATGGAGGGATCGGCTAGCAGAGCCAAAATCGGATCGAGAGTTTCCAATAATTGCAGTTGGAAGAGGTACACCCGCTCTGCTCCCGCCAGTTGCAGTAACGCCACCGGATGGTTATCCCCCCGGCGGAAAGACGGACGCGATTCCGTGTCAAAGCCCAAGAGTGTTTCATCACGCAAGTACTCGACCGCCGGCCAGACATCGCGTGAGTTCGCCACTACCGTGATGGGACCCTCATAGCGGGCCAACGACAGGGCATTGACCTGCTCTCTGGCAATGGTGGTGGGAAAGGTGGGCAGTCGGGACACGGGAACAAATGTTTAGCGAGCAGCTTAGCAGAGTGGGCCGCTGAGAGAAGCTAGAATTTTCGGAAAAATCAATTTGCCTCTACAACTCAACTTCGAGCCCATCGTAGGCCATGAGAACTTCCGTGGGAAATTTAAGTCCGCCATTCAGCCGCCGCCCCATTTCCTGATAGTAAAGTTCGGCGTACATGCGCATATTGAACAGGATTTTTTCAAAATCGGCGTCACTATGATGCGGATCATGATGAAACAACGCCAGACGCTTCACTCGCGCGCGGGCCGCCAGTTCAACGCCCATCACATCGCTGGAGTGACCCCAGTCGACCTTGCTGTAAGTGGCCTCTTCCAGTGAATACATGGCATCAAACACCAGCAGGTCGGCATCGGAGAAAAACGACACTAAAGGATTGTCGGGCGCCGCCACTTCCGCCTGTTTGTGTTCGGAGTCTGTTGCGTAAACAATGGCTTGGCCCTGATGTTCAAATCGGTAGGCAAACGAGCGACCGGGGTGGTGCTGTTCGCAGATTCGAACCCGCAGTCCGGCAATAATTTCGTCAGTTTCAGGCCCCAATTGCCGGTAGCTGATTTTTGCCCTCAAATACTCGTAGGGCACCGGAAAAAACGGTTGCGCAAACTGGGCCCGCACCGCTTCCTCGATTTTTTCATGACCGCCATAGAAGATTACTTCCGTGTCGGGGGTATAGAGTGGATAAAAAAAAGGCAGCCCTTGCACATGATCCCAGTGAAAATGGGAGAGGAAGATGTGATATTTTGTGCCGATGGCGTGGGCGGGCCGCGTGCGGCGCGTCGCTTGCTCGCGACAATCATGGGCAAAATCGCGCAAGCCGGTGCCGGCGTCAAGGAGCACAAAATCTCTGCCGTCTGCGTAAATCTGCACACAAGGGGTATTGCCGCCACAGGTGGCCCTCACGGCAAACGGCAAGTGCTCATCTACCCATGCGCCCAATTGGGTTTCGTCAACCGGCAAGGTATGCCCCCGGGTGGCGGCGAGTGCCTGCACCACCTTTTCACGAACCTGTCGCGCTGTGAGCGGCGCGGGCAGCGATCCGCGGGTGCCCCAAAACTTGATTTTCATAGAAGCCAGACAGCTGCGGGCATCCTGTGGTCAACCCGTACCCCTTGCGAGAATAAATGTCCGTTTTAAAAACAAAAAAACGTTAAGGTGATGTTGCTATGACCGGTGCCAATACCACCCGCAGGCCAATTTGATCTGAAGTCGTTTCCGGTCGCACCCCCTGGCCAGGGTCGCGCCACGCCGAGCGGGCGTCCCGCGCGTAATCGCCCCAACCACCGCCGCGATACAATCGACGAGCACTATCATCGCCCTTGGCCAATGCTGGCGCGGTGATGTCGCCCCCGGGCAGGCGCGCCTTGTAGGCGTCCAGTACCCACTGCCGGACATTGCCATGCACGTCATACAAGCCCCACGCATTCGGTGCGTAGGAACCCACTGGAGTTGTGCTTGTTATGGAGCCTGCGGAGGTGACGTCCGACCCGCTGGCCATGGGATAGGAGCCCTTAAAGTTGCCCTTGCTCGGGTCCGCTTTGTCACCAAAACTAAACGCAGTAGTGGTGCCGGCCCGGGCAAAGTATTCCCATTCCGCTTCCGTTGGCAGCCGAAATTCATAGCCGTCGGGCAGGCGATTGGCGGCCTTCTCCCGTTCCGTGAGTTTTTGCGTGAATTCGCGCGCTTGGAACCAGGACACTCTTTCCACAGGGTAACGCTCGGGGGCATCGTGGCCGAATTCCGCCGGATTGTCGCCCATGATAGCTTGGTATTGGGCTTGCGTGACGTCAAAGCGTCCGGCCCAGAACCCAACTGGGAAAGTTACCTTGGTCGCAGGGCCTTCAGTCGAGGTTCGGTCAATTTCACTGCCGGGACTACCCATCGTATAGTTGCCCTCCGGAATCCATTTCATATCCAAACCGAGATAGGGGATTTGGTAATCTTGTCCGGTCTTGGGTGGGGGTAGAACACTCAGCGAGGTATCCCAAGCCAGCGGTTGATTGGGGGCTGGTTTGAAGTCCCGCACGGCGCTAGCATAGTTTTGCGCTTCAACCCGGACTTTATCTGCTTGATTGGGCGGGAGCGAATACGTTCCATCGGCACTGGGGAGCAAATTCAGATCGTTCACGAACACCGCAATCGGCACCGCCGGGGTGGGGTGGATGGCCAATCGTGCCGGTCGCGGCTGCAAATTCACCGCTATTGTTGAAGTCATGTTGCTGATGATGGCCACCGTCTGATCGACCGGAAAATAGTCCGGGTGCTGGAAGGACACCGCATAGCTGCCCTCCAGCATATTGGGCACCTTGCCCGTTGAAGCCGGATAGTCGCGGTGGTTGATGATGATTTTCGCATCACGCAGTTCTGTGGCAGTGGGTGGGTGCCCGTCGATCTGCAGCTTCAAGACCAGTTCGCCCATTTTGGCGGAAAGGCTGCCCAGATCGATTTGCTCGGTAATGTTCGGCCGTACCCGCAGGG
>Ga0182012_10004436_pt1 | contig 14659 bp, 16 predicted proteins | sample 612S2SmetaG_FD_120486 | JGI IMG/M metagenome (GOLD analysis project Ga0182012, IMG submission 120486) | Permafrost microbial communities from Stordalen Mire, Sweden - 612S2S metaG | ecosystem: Environmental > Terrestrial > Soil > Wetlands > Permafrost | place: Sweden: Stordalen | collected... | reverse complement strand
TTTAAGTAACTTTTCGTAAGCTGGCCCGACAAACCAAATATCGCCTACATCGGTTTGGGCCAAGGCTCTTTCCAAATGGGGTGAATTAAACAGGTTTAAAACCCCCTTGGCTTTATCTGATTTCTTAGCGATCTTGTTGGCAACCTTCCCAAGAACTTTAGTTCCGGCGATGCCTACCGATACAGGAATTTCAGTACACCTTTCGACCATTTCTTTGATCTGCCGACCATAGCTGGTCAATTTTTCAGGCGTAATGTCGGACAGGTCAAGGAAACATTCGTCGATGGAATATTTCTCAAGCTTGGGACTAAAGAGCGAAAGCACTTCCCTAACTCGGTCACACATATCGAAATAAAGTGGGTAATTTGAGGACATAACAATGACGTTATTTTCCTTTATCAAATCCCGCTTCAAAAATACGGGGTCTCCCATTTGAAAACCCAAAGCCTTGGCCTCATTCGACCTGGCTATAACGATACCGTCGTTGTTCGAGAGAACAACGACAGGTCTTTTGTAAAGCCGGGGATTAAATGCTCGTTCACAAGAGACATAAAAATTATTGCAATCCACTAAGCCGACGACGTACTCCATTGGAACCTCTCAAGGGATGAATGGTAAAGGTAATGACTCCCAACATTTTTATTCCTTCTTCAGGGTCAATTTGGATAGGTTTGTATTCCGGGTTTTCAGGAAGCAAAAGAACTTTATCATCCTCAAAGCGGAGCCGCTTTACCGTGGGTTCCCCGTTGACCGCCGCGATGACAATATCGTTGGGTATCGGGACCAATGCCTTATCAACTAAAAGAAAATCCCCGGAATGGATACCTGCCCCGATCATGGAATCACCTGAGGCAATCCAAAGGTATGAGGCATAGGGATGGTCAATTAAGTCTCCAATCTGTATCCGCTTTTCTCGATAGGATTCTGGTGGGCCAGGGGCTCCACAAGGAACCGGGGGCAACACCAAAGTCAGGAGTATGTTTTGATACTTTTCGACAGGGCCGAGGTATTGGGCGAGCGTGGTCATAAATCCTCCAAAAAACTAAATGTATACGTGTGTATACCTTAGATATAACGCTGTTTTTGGAGTCGGGTCAAGTTTTGTAAGGTTGTTGAATTTGAAATGGAAGAATTTTCAGGGAAATTAAGAAAAATTATTTTTTGAATTCGGCTTTTATCGGGTCTTTAACATCAATGGTTTTAGCCGTTGTCCAACTCTTCCACGTTCAATCATTCTTATTAATGTCCATTACGCCTCCCCGCCGTTTACAATTTATCTTCAAACATTTATAAATCCTTTAAAAGCTAACTGAGAGGGAGAACAAAAAGACTAAGGGGTTAGGTAGGACTTCACCATTTGTTCTAGACAACCAGAAAAAGATTTTAGATATGAAGACTCTTCTCCAAATCCCTGTCAGGAGTCACTTAACTTTCATGCGCACGTGATATAAATCAGAAAGTAACCTCGCCCCAGAAATCATTCGATCAGCAAATTGTCTTTGCCGTCTCATTCCCTCTTTTTTATTTTTTACGGGATGATCTATTAAATTTCTAGCTCCACGAAATGAATGCAAATCTCGATGTAAAACCGAATCAATTAAAGGCAATCTACCTTGCTGATAAGCATTTCTCGAAGAAAGCGTGTCTATTCGTTCGTTCAAATCTTTTTGGGTTAGAGATGTAAGGGGCATAATTAAATAACCTTTTCGAATCGCCAACTCTAACAACTTGTGAATTTCACTTTCGAATATTTCGCACAAATCTCTCAAACCATCCTTACGATCCACCTCATTAAACTTCGTCATCGCATCCATTATTTCCGACTTTCGATTTCCGTACTTCAGCGTTGGATCAGGATTAACTACCAACGCAGGATTTCTCCCTTGTTGATGGACAACAACTTGCCCAGTTTCAGAGACCAAAAGTAAACCAACGCCATCAGATTTCATTTCTTTTAAGTCTTGGGCTGGCAAAGAACTCTCATCGCTTGTCGCGATAAATATTTCACCATACTGCCTTCTGCCAAAAAACCATTGAACAAATCCTCTAAGTGACTTGTGATAATCTAAACGTCCTTGAGTTTCAACAATCAGTGGTAGATCCAAATTCATAAAACAGAAAGTCGCACAATACTTTGAATCCAGCCAAGGCCACTTGGCGAGAATGCTCAATTTCTTTTTCTTATAAAATTTAATTACAATTCGAGCTATTGGCCTGGCTTCTTCAGCGATATTTGAATATTTCACAAATTAATTCTTTACCAATCTGTGAATTTCTCGACCCAGACGCCGCATCGATTCCGCTAACTCCGGTTTTAAAGAATCGCCATTTTTGTAGTGTGAAAGTTTTTCAGATATTGAATTCATTTTCCCAACAAGATCCCTTTGGTCAAATGCGCTCTTAACGCTGTCTTCGTAAGCTTCATCTATTTTGTAATCCTTATCTAGAATCAACTTTAAAAGAACTGGAATTGCAGTTTTTTTAGTAATTCCAGCAACTTCCGATCTCGCTATTTTAGTTATTTCTCGATAGCTCACCACGTTATCAACTACACGATTTCTGTACTTATCGACCATTGATCGAACATATTGATCTTTAGATACTTTTTTCAGAACTTCTGGCACATGTCGTTTTATTGCATTAAATGATTTAAATATTTCCACAAAAAGATCAACTTTTATCTTTTGCTCACTTCTTGGTTTTTCAGCTTCTTTCATCAAGATATTCTGATAAACCTTCGGCATCTCAAGTAACTCGAAAGCTCTTTTAACAGTCGAAAGTCTAACTCCAGTTATTCCTGAAATGTTTTTATGACTTGTATCTTTACCATCTCGAGCTAACAAGTCTCGAATATCTCTTAATTTGAAAGCCGTAGGCATGAGATCCCAATCGACTCTCACATTATGAATGTTAAACATCATCAGTAAATTTTCTAATCGGGTCGGCTTAGGCTGAATAATTGCTGGCACAAACTTTAAATTCAATTTTTTAGAACATCTCCAGCGTCTTTCCCCGTCAAGCAACACATATTTTCCGCCATCATCATAGACCGACAACGGGACCTTAATTCCCACTTCGTTAATCGAATTTAACAATTCATTCATTTCATCTTCGTGAAATATTAGGCGAGGATTTTCGGGATTTGGTCTAATCAAATTCGGATCAACATTTTGAAGCGGAGTAACTATTGGCATTTCTAACTCCTCAGGCTAATTCGAATTTAAAAATCAATCCCGTTCAATTCTCGCAAGCTGAATCTCTTTAAGCGTGCGACCGTTTTCATCTTTCCAAACTTCTCTGCCGTTTATACTTTTTCCAAGTAACACACCGGCCGCAGTCGAAGGCGAATCAAATATGTAATTTTGAGCCATTACGTACCAATGCGGAGTCTCCAACAATATTCCTTGTTTTACAAAATCCAGTCGCTTTTGTAACATAAAATGATGAATTGATGGGACTTCATGCAAAACCGCTTGAGAGCCTTTAAGGACTACAAATCCCTCAGTGGAATCATAACCACTCGCCTCAATATCTTTCGCCTTTAAAAATAATAAATTTTGTTTTTGGATAACTTCTTGTGGTTTTTCAAAAACATTGAGTCCAATTGTTGGATAGCAAAGAAGCATTTGTTCCAAAAACGTTTCCATATCAGCCAGTTTCGCTTCTGAGAGTGTTGGCTCTTCGGGATTATTTCCATTTTCAAGCACACATCTTTTAGCCTCTTTTGCTAATTTAACTAACCTGGATTCTAAATACTGAACACAGGTTTTATCTAAATTATCGTCCTTGCTAGTAAAGAGAATGATTGTGTTCCAAAAATCCTTATTGGAAAAATGACTTTCTAGCCTTTGTTTTACAGGGTCACCTTCACCTATATAAACACTTACTTCTCCATCAGTAGAGGTGCCAAGCAACACGTAAACACCTGGCTTATCAAATTCAATGCGTGTTTTGACATCTGGAAATCTTGACCGAGGGCAAACAACACCCTTACCGGTCCAATTAGACTTTTCAATAAAACGCAAACCATTTGGGTCACCGTCAAAAAGAAATACTGAAATTGAAAAAGCTTGGTTTGACACGTTGATCCTATTTTTTAGCGAATGGTTTCATCGTCAAAATTACTTCATATGCTGGTACATGCTTTTTACCTAACGTACTAAAACGGCCATTAACTGTTTTTTGCTCCACGGTAAAATATTTCTTTGCCAATGAGCTTACTACACTGCCAGATAAACCATTTGATGTTTTTTCTTTTGGAAAAGTAAGAATTACTTTCACATGATTTTCAGATAAAGTTTTCAGCAGGGTTTTTAAAGCTTCTTTCGACTTGGTCTTCAAACTGTAATCAGATTGGGGACGTTCAGAAGGCGGCGGATATCTGCCAACGCCTTCAACGTTTGAACAAGAACCACGAGCAATCGTTTCTAACACATGATAAAAGCGGCTGTAATGCACGCCAGAATAAGGTGGATCGATAAAAACCAAATCACCTCTCTTTAGGTCTTTCGCCATATCAGCAGCATCACAAACCACTGACCTGCCAATTTTTTTCGCGTGTCTTGATCCAATTTTTTTCAAAGCATTGGCCGCATGATCAAAAACATTTTGTTTCCATGCCCCAAATAAATATTTCTTTGCCGTTTTGGTTGGTTGAAATGGTTGAGCGGTATGACCAGGCGAAGCGGCACACTCACTTGCGGAATGGATTAATGCAGCAAGTGAAACACTGCGTTCATTGGCAGCTATTGGCAGTGTAGAAAGCAAAGCATCGATTTGAATAGCTTGCAAAGGACTGAAGTAATGCCCTCCGTATGCTTTTGTAATTGGATATGCCGTACAACCATCACAAAAATCTCGCATTTCTTTAACGTTCATCTTGGTATTTTTCTTCCATTTAGATTCGTATTTTTCAATTACTTGACCGTACTCCTTCTTTTCTTTCAAAAATTGTTCTGCGTCATTCTTCCAACTTACCCACAAGGTATCGGAATTAATAATTTTATTTCTCAAAATAATCGCGTCAGCTAAAGCAGTTGAGTATTTTTGAATGTCTGTAGCTATTACTTCGCAATCAGTTTTTTCCGCGATATACCAAGCGACTGCGCCAGAACCAGTGAACAAATCAATAAAACGTTTAGAACCTTTTGATTCTTTTAATAGGGTTTTTCCCAAGCCATTTAAAAGCATTTTTTGTTTAGAACCCATATATTTCACTGATTAACCACCAAAATCCCAAGCCGTTCAAATCTGCACAAACTGGTCAAAGGTTCACTGCATTCATCCCAAATATATTTAGGTTCAAACCCAACAACATCTTTTATTAAAACATCAAAATCTTCATTTGAATCGTTTTGATCTGCAAACAAAACAGAAAAATCAGTCAAATGAGTACCAATTTCTATTAAGTTGGAATTTCTAGCGTACATATTCAACAAAGTATTTTGCCAACGATCCGTATTTCCTGGTGACAATCTGCGAATTTCTTCCCATTGCTTTCTGTTTAGTGCACCAGACAAACGCAGAAGTAAAAAAGCCCGTCCAATTACAGAAATAGCCGACGTATTCGTAATCCTTGTTTCAGAAAGCATTTCAGCGCCATCATTAATGCGTACTTCCTCTATACGCCAAATCATCTCACAAGCAGTGTTTTGATCCAGTCCACGCTTCAAAAGATAATCATTAATGCTGATATAAATTTTATTAATACTTAATGGTGCTGCATCCCCATAAAGATATATCGATACAGTTTGACAAAGGTGCGCGATTAAGACTAAGTCGATCCAATCTAAAAATCCGGACCCACCATCTGACCACGACGAAACCAGAATTTTGATAAAATTGAATTCCGATTGTTTTAACGGTTCATGTGTATCCGAGTTTAGATGAACTTGATAGCTTGCAATATTTCTTATATCAGAGTCATCTTTCAGACGTTTTAAATCAATACTCCAATTCTGCATCCAATCCGTGATAATTAATGGCTTGTTTTTTGCCGAAACACCACAGGCATCCGCCCATTCCGATCCACTTAAATCCATTACATTAATAGAATCCAAAACCTTTTCCGCCACATCACGTTTGGTTGACCATGTAGCCAAAGCCTCCCATGTTGCAACATGGGTTCTTCCAGGGAACCAAGACACTTGATTTTGATTGTTTATTGAAAAATTTTTATAGTTATTTATACCTATACCGGATTCTGCAAGGATTGACATCGCAGCTCGCAATTCAGCGTAATAAGCTAAGTGTATTGCTTGTTTTCTAGCCCCATTCAAAATTGCATAAATTGACTTGGATAAAAATCTCCATCCATCTAAAGCATGCGAAATAGTTGCCAAAGCTAAATATTCTGAAAAAATATGCAAATCAGCAGTAAGAACTTGTCTATCAAATTTTCCATTGATATATGTAGTACCATTGTTAAGCAACAGCTCAGGTGTTGTAACAAATGGCCAATTGGGTTCAGTGACAGCCAAAGTTGCCCCTGCATTTATTACTGTTCTTGATGAAGCTGTACTTACAGCAATGGCTACTGTAGTAGCCATTAAGCCTCATCATCTTCATAATCCAAATTACTCAAAACCTCTCCTGCCAACTCTTTAACTTTTAAATCTCTTGTTTTTTCTTTGATTGATTGAAGCAATCGCATTCTCAACAATCTATAACCACCACTTCCCCTATACGCTGCCTGGTTTTGATGCTCCGGATTACTTTCAGGGATAACGGAAGATAGTCTCCAATCAAAATCGGCAATTACATCTGTAATTTTTTTAACAAAACTAACAACTTCAGTTTGACTTTTTTTGAGTGATTTCAATGCCCGTGAAACAATCTCTTCTTCTTCTAAATCTTCATTTTCTTCAAAATTCCATTTAGCTAAATTAAGAATTTCTTTTTCATTTGCCACCCAAACCAAATCATTAATTATTAACATAAACGATCTAATCCCCTGATCCGTGGAGATGAGAGAATTGGGGCCATAAAATAAGCTTTTTTTATCTTTACTCTCTTCACGCTTCAAGAGCTCGTTGGCCCATTTTGCATTACAATTTAAAATTGAATCTTCAAATATTTCCCATATTAAAATAAGAAAAGCAGCTTGTTCTTCCCTACTCCACCCCAATACCGTTTCATGGTTTTTCATTGGTGATCCGAACAATCCACCAATAGGATTTTTTTTACCGCCGTTATATCTTTTTACAAAAGATGCCATTAGAGCTCTAATAAATGCTGCCTGTGTTACTTTTCCCTTTTCTTTACCGCCCAATCTTAAAATCCTATCCTTCCACGGACTTTCTTTTTGCGACCACATCAAAATCGTAAGATCTTGGGCTCTGTTTTCTCTGTAAATATTGGGGCCAGCGAATTTTGTTAACCATCCTTGCGTTCGCAACAGGGGATACAAATCAAAAACTAAACTTTTATCTATTTTCGTGGGCAATTGATTAATCGTATAAAAGAGATAAGCTTGCCAAGTTCTGTCCAAGCCATAAAATGCAACAACTGGAATTTGAAATTCCTCAATCTTTTTCTTGAAATTCGGGTCCCACTTTTTTTCTTTCGGCTCTTCAAGCGCCCACAAACGGTGTTGCCCATCAATTATTTCAATCGGGAAAATCTTAGGTTTCCAGCTTTCTTCTTTTAAAGACGATGGTAATATAATTTCCGCAGTTGCCCCATCACCATCTTTAACTTTTACTAGCTCATCTGCAGTTACTTTACGATTATTTGGACCGCGTTGATCCTCAGGACCTAAAATATTTGCAATGACAGCTGTCGGAATCCAACCAGGCATTCTTAATGAATCTGCATCGGTAGCCGAAACTAACTTTTTTTCATCAATTCGTGATAACGGAAATCCTTTCTGAATATATCTAAGAATTTCATCAGACCTTTTCGGAACATGGCGTCTTTGAATCCCAAGATCTTCCGTTGGATCCATATTCGGGTCTCTTCTGTAAATTCCTGTAAGTCTTTTCAATTCATATGCGCTCATTGAAAAAACATAGAATCCCTGCGCTGGTTTTTTACGTGTTTTTTCAACGTCAAACTGAATCATGTCCCACTCAGGGTTAAGCCATTGATTTACCTTTAATGCCTGAATCTTTGAAGTCATAGCGATCCCCAGAAGTTTGTTAAATTTCAACAATTCTACAGTACTACCACCTCTTAAACCCTCCCAATTCTATACCTTGTTTTTAACCCTTCCCCGCTTCAATTCCCCCAAAACGCCTTATTTACAGACGGAAAAATAGGGATCAGACTAACATTCAACACTTTCATAAAAGATATTAGATTATATTGAAACTTCAGGCTATCGAGCAAACCAGAGAGCGACCGCTCGTCGGAGAGATAACTCATTCGGTTTAAACTCTACGGTTAGATAAAAGAAGATTAAGAATCGCTAAACTCCGAAACCGTCAGCCCCTTTAAGAAAGAAATAGCCCCAAGAGTAGAAAAACACTAATTTCCCCCATTGATTTCGCAGCAAGTCATTTAAACCAAAGTGGTTTTCATTCAAATCTGTACTTAATTATTTTTTAACCCGGCTCGCTTCATTAAGGGACTTTCTTCACTTCGATTTCCAAAGTTTTCTTCAGGAATTTCAGGAAATATCTTTGAGGCAAATTTATCCAATACATCTTCTAATGAGATGATTCGATCAGCCGCGCTCACCAAATCCCTAGGCTGAGAATCTCTAAACAAACCTAATTCCACATGGGGACCAACATCTTTCAACTGGCTCAAGACAGGTGCAAAATCCGAGTCTTCTGTAATGATGATTGCCGTGTCAAAAAACTTCTTGTTTGCGTAATAAATTAAATCCGCAGCGAGCAGAACATCCGCGCCTTTTTCCCTAAAGCCACCTTCTCGCAATGGAATAATGCGTCCAAGTCGCAATTCCAAATAAGGTGTTCGGTACAACGACTCTAAGAATGGTTGTTGGCCTTTACGTTGTTCAGGAGATAAGGCCGCATCATAAGCGGCGTTGTAATAATAAGTCCTGACCAGTTCTCGATCAGGCCCCACTATCGCCTTTGAAAATTGGTGGTAATCCACTCTGGTAATTCGATTGTTCCGCTTCAGTCCAAAATAAAAACTGCTGCCATCAATAAAAACACATACCCGATTCATAACGCCTCCCAAAACGTACAATTATTTAGCATCTTTTCTACTCACCTTCAATGGGATGGTCTAATTGATGCCATATTTGCTTAAATGGCAATGTAACAACTTTCTTTTGCGCTCTCTGGAACAAGACCCCACTTTAGAAGGTCCAAAACACGCTCGGTCTTTTGATAGATAACAGGAACTTTGAGGGAAGGCGCAATATTGTAATTAGGCTCTAATGATTCAAGGGTAAGGCTCAAATTGGCGTTTGCCTTTTTAGCCAACTTTTTGGGTTTTGTTTTTTGAGCGAATCGACCACACATAGGATTCCCCTAATTACTCTTAAGCATGTTTTCAATTTCAGTCAAAAACGTTTTGTAAGTTGGCCCTTCAGGCCTTTCAGCGCCTATAAAAAAGACCTGCTTCTTAGCCCTGGTAATAGCAACATACATGACACGCCGTTCTTCAGCATGTTCATAGTTTTCTTTTTCAGGCGATACCAAATTCAAAAGCAATTCATCTTTCATCATATTTGGAAAACCATATTCCTTTGGCGAGACAATAATTACATAATCCGCTTCTAGCCCTTTGGATTGATGAACAGTTTTGAATTCCCAGCGTATATGGGGGAAGGTTTTTTTGAGGTCATCAAAATACTCAGGAACATCTGCTTTGTATCGACCAAGAACAAAACCAGTCAGTCTTTTTTTCGAGTCTTTAGCTTCTACCTCTAAGTGATATTTCAAGCTAGCAAACACATAGCTCTTATTTTTCTTTTTAATAAATTGGTTTAGTTTTTTATCTAACACATTACTCTTTACATCTTTATATCTTTGTGCAGGGTTCTTCAAAATGAACTTCTTCCCCAGCTCCACAACATTCGGATAAGACCTATAGTTCATTCCCATTTCGATGACTTTAGTACCCACGAGGCGGGTTTCAAAGTTCTTGATGATTCCTACTTCACTTCCAGCAAAACCATAAATCGCTTGCCAGTCGTCTCCCACAACATACAAACGGCAATCTTGAGCCCTGTCTTTAATCCCTTTCAATAATCTAAAAGCACCGCTCGAAGTATCCTGAAACTCATCAACAATTATGTATTTGTAGTTTAATCCCAACTTATCAAAGCCATCTTCAATTGCCTTGTACCCCTCTTGTATCATGTCGCCAAAATCAATCATTCGTTGCTTAGACAGTTCACTTTGATAGCCTTCAAAGAAGATTTCATACACGTCCAAGAAAGCTAAAAAACGGTTCTTTTGGCCAGCTCTGTCTTGGACAGCTTCGGACCTTAAGTCTGAAAGAGATTTCCCTGAAGCCTTGTGTAGATTTATGAACTTCTCTAAAAGTGTAACAAACGGTATTAACTCACTCCGCTTTTTCATATCAGCCAAATGAATCGCTTTAGGTTTCAGTTCAACACCTAAAGATAGTAATTGGGCTTTCAAATCTTCTTCTAATGTCCCCTCAAACTTTTGATAGCTGTAGGTGCATATAAGTTTGGTTTCTTTTTCTTTGTGAAGATTTGATTTCCATTCCATCCACTTCTTGTAATTCACCCTTTCTTCTGCTTCCCACCATTTCGGGGGATTCCCATTTCTATCAATGCCAAAATGCTCAAAATAAATACCGTAATCGGTAAGGTAGAAATCAGGCAAATACTGTCGTTTTGATTTAGTTGCCGTGTCATGTTCATATGGCATTTCATAGCTAAACTTAATACCGTTGCGATGTAAAAAATCACATATCTGTTTCTCTTCTAAGCTTTTAACCTTATCGCCCGAAAAAGTATAAAGCGGTCCAAGGTCCTTCAAATAGCTCACCCATTCTTCCTCGGTCGTAAACTCATAATCTGGGAGATAGGGCTTCAAATAAGCGGAGAAGTATTTAAACACTTGGTCCTGAAAAGTTTCGTTCGACTTGAACAAGCTCTCAAACAATTCATTGATGAAGTATGTTTGAGTATCCCTGAGAGCCACATCCTTCTCAGCCCCTTTTAGAATTAGTGGTTTCTTGTTTGTGTGACGTGTAATTATCTCCAAGCCCAAGGAATGAATCGTCTTAATGTCGATGTTGTGTTTACCAATCATTTGAGCCACACGATTTTCCACAGCCTCAACCCCAGCATTACTAAAGGTCATTAGCAAAATCTTTTCTTGGTCAACTTTCTGTCTTTGGACTAAGTAAGCCGCCTTTGTCGCAATTACAGCGGTCTTGCCACTACCTGCTCCCGCCAAAATCAACGTATGGTCCTCATCACATATAACAGCTTTTCTTTGGTCAGAATCCAACGGATTTGGTTTCACATCATCAAAGAATTCTTTTTGGCGTTCTAGCTCTTGCGCTATATAAGCAATGTTGAATTCATCTTTAGCTTTGTTAGCCGTATTTACTAATTTTTCAAACTCTGAAATGTCGTTATATAGGTCCTCGCCGATTTTGTACTTACTCGCTTCTCTCACATCTATTTTCAAGACATCATCCGCTCCGCTTTCCCATTTACGGAACTTCGAATACTGGAAATACCCCGCTTCGAACGAAGTCAGCTGACGAAATTGACCTGTTTGTAGCGAGAGTTTAATCCCCAACTCCCGAGCAACTCTCTTAGGCATTTCTTTTTTAAGGAAATTAAAGCTGATTTTCCATTTTTTGATGTGAGTGAGAAGAACGGAAATAATGACTATTACCCCTAACAACCCATATGGCAAAACTGGGTTCTTTAAATACAAATGTAGTTTGGCAAAGCCCGTTTGGGGAATAACAGAACCGTCTTGATGGTGAGCACTGCGCTTAGTCGGCACCTTAGTACTCAATGCCGTTTTCTATAAAATAGTTACTAACTCTTCTCTGTATTAGAGAAATCTCTGGGTTCGACAACCCTCTACCAAGCATTCCAGACGCTTGCATCGATGCGTCCCTCAACACAGTGGTTTGCTGCCATTCGTAAAAACCGTCCACCGGCACTAAACATCGTTGGGATTTAAAAGGGTCTCTGAATGAAGGTTTATCCGCGACGGTTTCCGCACGGGCATTGCCCATCCCTGCCCCGATTGAGGGGTCTTTAGCCCAGTGATGGACTAGGTCCCACTTAAGGCTTTCTAGAACGCGGTTTGCCGATTTCGTGGAAATCCGGACGACGGCCACAGTGGCCGTTGGGGCAATGTTGTATCCAGGTTCAAAAGATTCCAACTTCGAAACCGCTTCAAATTGCTTGGCAAGCTTTTGAGCGGGGGTTGTTTGAACAAATCGACCGCACATGGAATACCTTTAAACTTCAGAGATAACTTTATACCATTTATCGTTTGTCATTTGATAACCTTTTAAAAGGTCTTTCAATTCTTTGCCGGGCTGGTTATTTGAGTAAGAGTTGTTTTTTTTCCAAGAATTTGTTTTCGTCCAGCCCTTTTGTTCAGCGATTTCAAAAGCCTGTTTATAGGAAAGAGCAAAAGCGATTGTCTTGGAGTTATCCTGAACATACCAAATATAAACTAATAAAAGACCTTTGGTTTTTTCGTATTTGGAATCTAAAGAAAAAACTTCTTTTGTTGCGGCTTTTAATTGAATAGGTCTGGCCACAAAACTGGAGGCTGTTTTCGAGCGATCAAGATAAGCTATCAAGTCTATTCCCCGATCACGGGAAGGTCTTGCCGTTTCAATTTCGGCTTTCAAAAGCTCATTTACAAGCCAATTTTGACCAAGTATTTCAACGAGTTGGGTATCCAAATTGTTTTGCCTTTAAAGTTTTTCCGCTTTAAGCTTCTTCAATTTCTCAGAGTAGATTTTACGGATGGCTTCGACCTGGAACGGTGTGAGTTTGGGCTCCGCACCTACTCCGGCAAAGTCGGTTTGACTTTGAAATTGGGCTAAATCAGAGCCAACTGATTTAAGGACTTCCAGAGTCTTGGCATTAAAAATGGCGATATGCCAAAAGGAAAAGTCTTTCATTGTTTACACCTTATATAATTATCGGGCGTGAACCAATTCTTTATTAGATTTTCTTAAAATACGGACAATTTTCCAGACACTACCAAACTCAGGGTTTCCTTTTTCAGACAACGCTTTATAAAGGCTTTGCCTAGCTAATCCCGTCTCCTTTGCCAACTTCGTAAATCCCCTTGTCGCTTCCACAACGTCTCGAAGCATCGAAATAACCACCTTCGGTTCATCCTCGTTCAACGCCTCGTTCAAATAAGCTTTTCTAAAACGTTCATCGTTCTTCAAATGTTCTATGATCGCCAATTTATGGTCTTTTAGGCCTTTCATCACTTAACTCCTTTATTGCGGCTTTTAAACTCATTCCAATATTTATGGGCATTTCGAATGTCCTGCCCCTGGCTCTTCTTTTCGCCGCCAACTAACAAAAGCATCATTGTCTTTCCAATTTGCCTGACGTAGACCCGAAATCCCTGCCCCACATGGATTCGGAGTTCAAGGATACCCTCTTGAACGTCTTTGTAGTCTCCAAGCAATCCGTTTTCCAGCCGCCTAATTCGTTTTTCTAAAGTGACTGCCGATCTTAAGTCTTTTTTAATCAACTCCGAATACCATTCCTGATAAGGACAATGTCCATCAGGCGTTTCATAATCCTTAAGCTCAAATGGTGTTGTTTCCAATTACCGCTCCTTTCAATTGTCTCCTATGGTTGACACTTTTTCAAGCCCTGTTATTTCTCACCTTAATTTTCGGGAATTCCATAAACACTATCTATTGCTCGACGGATCAGTTCAGTCCTTGAAATGCCTGTTTTAGTTTGGATTTTCCATAACGACTTGACTTGAAAAGGCAACAAACGAAGGATGATTCTAAAACCTCCTAATGGTTTACGACCGCGCTTTCCTTTGGTTTTCATTTCTTTATCTACTCCCTTTCTTACTCTTTAATCGGGTGATTTAACTGATGCCAAATCTTTTTAAAAGGCAACGTTTTAACCTTTTCAAAATCCGAAACAAACCATTGGTGCTGTTCCTCACCTTTAATCTTTGTTTGCAGAGCTTTTATCATTCGTACCGAATTCTCTCGGCTTGCTGACACAACTAATTTCGTTGCATTTGGATAATAATATTTCAAATAAGTCGTCATTCGATTGAGCTTCTGATCATTGTATGGATGATTTTCAAACTCAATCGTAAAGCCCTCTCTTTGCCCCTCCAAATCCGCTTCGAAATAACCATCCGGCGTTCTACGTCCGGTGCTATTAGGATTTGAACCATTTGAACGCCATAGTTTTTTATCCAATTTCCCATCTCTAAACTTTGCTTTTATTACAGGTGTGATTCCTGATCGCATTTCAAAATCCGTAACCCAAAAGATGTCAGAAAGGTCTTCGCTTGATTCAATTGCAACTCTGATCTCTTGAACTTTTAAATCGTGTTGTCTTTCATACGGATTTATTTTTACCGGATATTTGGTTCCCCTAACCAGGATTTTGTCTTTTGAATCTAAACTTTGAATTGCGGCTGTAGTCAGGAAATACATTGAATCTTGAAATGTCGTTCCTTCTGCTTTTGTTATGTGAAGAAATCCCCTTTTTAAATAATACTTT
>Ga0182012_10004432_pt1 | contig 14667 bp, 7 predicted proteins | sample 612S2SmetaG_FD_120486 | JGI IMG/M metagenome (GOLD analysis project Ga0182012, IMG submission 120486) | Permafrost microbial communities from Stordalen Mire, Sweden - 612S2S metaG | ecosystem: Environmental > Terrestrial > Soil > Wetlands > Permafrost | place: Sweden: Stordalen | collected... | reverse complement strand
GCTTCGCTGGTGCGGTAGATGCCGACCATGACCACCGTCGTCAGCGTCGCGAGTTCGACCGCGACCCACATCAGGCCGATATTGTTGGCGACCAGCGCCAGGTTCATGCCGAACATCATGAGCTGGTACATCGCGTGGTAGAACCGCATGTAGCCCCGGGCCAGGTGGCCGGTTTCCAGCTCGTGGCCGATATAGCTGGCGCTGAACACGCTGGTGGTGAAGCCGACGAAGGTGTTCAGCACGATGAACACGATATTCAGGTCGTCGATCAGCAGGTACTGGCCGCTGGCCGGCCGGTGCCACAGCAGCGTCAAGGCGAAGCAGAGCGAGATCCCGCTCGCCAGCACATTCAAAATGGACGACAGCCGGTAGCCGGGCAGCGCCGCCAGCACCGCCGCGCCAACCAGCGGCACCACCAGCAAGCCGGTGACCGGGTTGATCATTCGTGCGGCCCCCCGCTGCCGACCAGGCCCGGCTGGCGCCGGCGGTCGCTCGCGATCGCCGCTTCGATCTTGCCCGGCCTGCGCCAGCGTTCATCCGCGATCTCCGCGCCGAACATTCCCGGCCGCTGCCGAACGCGGTCCAGCGCGTCGTCGTCCACCGTGTCGAAGCGTTCGCGGATGCGGAACAGCACGATGCCGATCACGATGAAGGCGATCAGCACGGAGAAGGCGACGCTCAGCTCCACCACCAGCGGCATGCCCTGCGCGCCAGCAGCGGCCAGGATGATGCCGTTCTCCAGCGACATGAAGCCCACCACCTGGCTGACCGCGTTGCGCCGCGTGACCATCATCAGCAGGCCGATCAGCACCACCGACAGCGCGAGCGCGATATCCTCGCGCGTCACCGGATCGGCCTGCGAGGTCGCCGGCAGCATCACCTCCAGGGACAGCGCGACCAGCGCCATGCCCGCCAGCATGGTCATGCCGACGCCCACCACCGTCTCGACTTCGCGGTGCAGGCCGAGCCGGTAGACCATCCCGCGCAAAGCCCAGGGGATGACGATGGCCTTGAAGCACAGCGCGATCGCCGCGGTGACATAGAGATGCGGCGCGTTCTGGCTGTAGGCCTGCCAGGCCACCGAGGTGGACAGCACGAAGGCATGCAGGGCGAGCGCGTGCAGCAGAGAGTACAGCCGCACCTGGTACAGCATCATGAAGCTGACCAGGACCAGCATCCCCGCCAGCATATGCGCGATGTCGAAGGAGAGTCCGTTCATCACATGCCCTGCGAGACAAACAGCAGCAGCACGCCGAGCAGCCCGAGCATGAGCGCGGCCCCCAGGAAGTTCGGCACGCGGAACACGCGCATCTTGGCGATCGATGTCTCGAACACGGCGAGCAGCACGCCCGCACTGGCAAGCTTGGCGATGTAGACCCCGACGGCCCCGAGATAGCGCTCCGGCGTCGCCGGGCCGTCCACGATACCGAACGGGAAGAACATGCAGCCGATCAGCGAGATGTACAGCAGCAGCTTCAGGTACGTGGCCCACTCGATCATGGCGAGATGCCGGGCCGAATATTCCAGCACCATCGCCTCATGCACCATGGTGAGTTCGAGGTGGGTCGCCGGATTGTCCACGGGGATCCGCGCGTTCTCGGCGATCGACACGATCACCAGCGCGACGAGGGCCAGCGCCAGCGATACGCGCAGCCCCGAATCGCCGGTCGAGAGCATGCCGGCGATGGTGGAGAGCTGGGTCGAGCCGACGATCAGCGCCACCGTGAACGCGATCATCAGCATGGCGGGCTCGGCCAGCGAGGCGATCATCACCTCGCGGGAGGCGCCAAGCCCGCCGAAGCTGGTGCCGATATCCATCGCCGCCAGCGCCTGGATGAAGCGCGCACTGCCGAGCAGCGCGGTGATCGCGATCAGGTCGCCGGACCAGGAGAACAGCAGGCCGGTGGCGAAGGTCGGCACCAGCGCCGCCGCCACCCAGGTGACGGCGAAGATCAGATACGGGGCGGCGCGGAACAGCCAGGAGGCGTTCTCCGCGAGCACCGCGTCCTTGCCGAGCAGCCGGCGCAGGTCGCGATATGGCTGCAACAGCGGCGGCCCGCGCCTGCGCTGCAGCCGGGCCTTCACCTTGCGCACCAATCCGGTCAAGAGCGGCGACAGGCCGAGCACGAGCGTCATCTGGCCGCCCTGGATGGCGAGGTCGGCGGGGGCGAAATCGCCGATCATTGCCAGATCGCCAGGGACGCGAGCAGCATCACCAGGGCCGCGAACACGAAGCCCAGATAGCGCCGGATGGTCAGGAACTGCAGATAGTTCAGCAGGCCGGCGGTGAACGCCACCGCCCGGCCCACCGGCGCGTAGAGGAAATCCCAGATCGGGTCGCTGATGGACCGATGGATGCGCGCGGGCGCAATGCTGCCCGGGGGCGGCACCTCGACCGTCTCGCGCGCGCGCAGCACCAAGGTTCCGAACACGCGGCGCAACGGCTGGGAGAAGCTGGTTGCCGTGTATTGGTTGGCCGGACTGGCGTCGGGAAAGCCGCAATCCCAGGCCGGGCCGCGGCGGAGCGCGCGCGAGGCAAGGCGATGGGTCGCGGTGACCGCGATCAGCGACGCCATCGCGATAAAGCCGAGCAGCAGCAGCCCGTTATAGGAGCTGCGGCTCGCCTCGACCGGCACGGTGGTGAGCCAGGGGACGCCGAGCTGCGCCGGCATGCGCGCGCCGAGCAGCATCTCGGAGACCGGCGCCAGGCCATCGATCACCACGCCGGGCAGAATGCCCCCCAGCAGGCAGAGCATGGCGAACCCGGCCATGGCGGTGAACGACCAGCCATCGACCTCGCTCGCCTGCGCCGCCTCCCTGCTCCGCGCCCGGCCCAGAAAGGTAATCCCGAAGGCGCGCACAAAACAGGCGGCGGCCAATGCGGCGGCCAGCGCAAGCAGTGCACCGACGGCGGGAATTGTCAGCTTGAGCCCCCATTGCGGCAGTTCCGCACGCAGCAGGATGGCCTGGAAGGTGAGCCACTCGGAGACGAAGCCATTCAGCGGCGGCAAGGCGGAGATCGCGACACAGCCCACCAGCGTGAGGAACGCGGTGCGCGGCATGCGATGGATCAGGCCGCCGAGCCGGTCCATGTCGCGTTCTCCGGTCGCGGTCAGCACGGCACCGGCGCCCAGGAACAACAGGCTCTTGAACGCCGTGTGGTTGACCGCGTGGAACAAAGCCGCGGTCAGCGCCAGTGCAGCCCCGGTGGCATAGTCGTTGGCGCTGAACGCCAGCGCCAGGCCGAAGCCGATGAACACGATGCCGATATTCTCCACCGTGGAATAAGCGAGCAGGCGCTTGAGGTCCTTCTCCATCAGCGCGTGCAGCACGCCGAGCACCGCGGTTATCCCGCCGAGCGCCATCACGATCAGGCCAAACCACCAGCTTGGCCCCCCGCACAGCTCGAACACGATGCGGAGGAAGCCGTAGAGCGCGACCTTGGTCATGACCCCGCTCATCAAGGCCGAAACGTGGCTGGGTGCGGCGGGGTGGGCCAGCGGCAGCCAGACATGCACCGGCACCAGCCCCGCCTTGGCGCCGGTGCCGAGCAGGGCCAGCGCGAACACCAGCGCCATGGTGGCAGGCGCCGGGCCGGCGGCGCGCATGGCGTCGAAGCTGTAGCCGCCCGCCGGCCCGGCGAGCAGGCCGAAGCACAACAGCAGCGCGAGCCCCGAGAACGTTGCCATAACGATATAGACGAACCCGGCCCAGGCGGTGCCTTTGGCGCGATGATGCGCCATCACCAGTGCCCAGGAGGCCAGCGACATCAGCTCCCAGGCGAACAGGAACGAGAACGCGTCATCGGCGATCACCACCATCGCCATCCCGGCCAGGAAGGCGGGGTAGAACGGCAGCACGCGCTGCGGGTCGTGCTCGTGGCGGCCCTGGCCGATGCCGTAGAGGCTGGCACCCGCCCCGCCGAGCCCGATCACGGCCAGAAAGCAGCCGGACAGAGAATCGAGCCGGACATGAGCGCCGATCCAGGGCAGGCCGATGGGCAGCACCAGCCGCGACAGGTCGGCGCCGAGCGCGGCGACGCCGGCGGCGAGAAACACGACGCAGACCAGCAGCGACCCGCCATAGACAGCGATGCGGCCGGCCGCGCTATGCGCGAGGACTGCGCCTGCCAGGGCCAGACCGAGGAGGCCCAGGATCGCGGTCAGGACAACCAGAATCATGGCCGAAGGGAGCCGGGCTCGGGCTTTATCAGCCGCCGGCCGCAGCCGCCGCCACGGTTGAGGGCAGCCTCGATGATCAACGCGACGCTGGTCTTTTGCCACGTCGGGACCGGCTTCACCGTGGAATCGACAGAGCCGCGCGCAACGCGCTCGCTCGCCCCGATCCGCTGAATGGTGGGCGGCGAGCGGGATGGCCGGCCGTCAAGCGGCCGCTGGTCCCATCCGGGTCCGCGACCGGGGGGAGAACGGCCAGAGCCGACGTGCCGGTTCGACTGTGGGGGCTTCATTGCCGCGCGGGTATAGCCCTGCCCTGCCGGGCTGCCCAGTCACCCACGTCGATCTTGGCAACGGGGAACGGGAAATCTGCTGGCGCACCCATTGCCGGTCGGACGACGCCTCGGTTCCGGCCGCATGGTTCGGCCTTTGGGCACCTGCCGCCGCCTCCGGTTTCCAGTGGCCGGTCGGGGTGGCCGGCCGGCTGGCCGAAAACACAGTTTTCGATGACCGAAGGCTGAAGTCAGAAACGAAACATTATATTAAAGATGGCGTCAAAAATTAGACGGGCCTGTCCGACGGTGTATAAAAACTGCGATATCGGAACGAAATCGCCGGCACAGGCGTCGACCAGCGAGTTTTTCGTAACAAACTTCTCGTTTCTGGCGCCGTATGTATTTGAACCTCCGTGTTTACATTATATATATATTCGTGGCCACATTATTTTATTGTTGACAACATCCTGGAGGGTTGCCATATCATATCTGTGCGCCGAGCCCCCAGGTCAGGCTCGCCGCAAGTCGTCCCACCTGCAATGAATGACTGCCAGGGCACGGTGCTGTCCACAGAGCAAGGCGGCGTACACCAGATAGATAATATCTCACAATCGGAAAGGAACCAAGCGGTCGCACAGGAATCCGTCCTTGGCATGATTGGTGTTCAATATCCGCCATGCAACTAAAAATGACTGCAATGCTTGAGACGTCGGGGAGCCGTCCGTTTTTGTTAACGCTGGAGATCGACTTGACCAGGCTTTCGTCACCACCCGGAATCCGGCTCGCGCCTCGTCGGGCGCACCACAAGCGTTCAGCCTGCCGGCGCGCCGAACCAGCGCTCCGACAATCGCGGCCGCATCGCTCGTAACGAGACGTTAAGGAAGCCGGATTAAAAATAGAGACTGGTTGACAAAAACGGGCCTACGCGCCAAAACGGTTACACGTTTCTCTCATGACAGTTCGCAAGAAACGGCCTTCCACGCGCCACCAAGGATTAAGAAAAGCAATGCAGACCAACACAATGGCGGCGGCAATTGCTGCCGTAGCACAGGAATTTTGCATTGAGACTGCGGACCATTCCAGTCTCGTTAGGGAGGCATGCCGGTTGCGCTACCAGGTCTATTGCCTGGAACGCAAGTACGAGCCCGGGCAGGGCCAGACCGAAACTGATGATTTCGACGACCGGGCGCGTCACGTCGTGCTGCGCCATCGCGAAACTGGAATGGTCATCGGGACGGTCCGGCTCGTGCTGATGTCTCCCTCGGCGCCGGACGACAGTTTCCCGATGCAAAGGGTGTGCGACTCGAGCTTCCTGCGCGGCGTACCACTGGTCGACGTTGCTGAAGTATCACGATTTGCCATATCGAAGGAACTCAGGGTGGCAAGTCCGACAGCGCAAGGTTTGTTGCGGCTCAGCCTCGTCCGCGGCCTTGTGCTGTTGAGCGGCGAATTGGGCATCAAGCATTGGTGCGCCTTGATGGAGCCGAGCCTGCTGCGCCTGTTGCGGTCGACAGCGATGCACTTCGAGGAGGTGGGACCGTTGGTGGAACACCACGGCATGCGCCAGCCGTCGTTCACCGAACTCGAGGCCTTCCTGGGCAACGTCCGCCGTGATCAACCTGCGATCTGGAACTTCATCACAGATGACGGCAAGCTGTGGACCAATCCCGCGCAGACCCCCCCAAGGGTGGCAACCGGGAACGCCGCGGACTCCCGCGCAATCGCGCGCTCCGCATAGCGACCGCTGTCGCAGCTTCGGCACCGGGCACCGGCGCGCCCGAGGCAGGCTGCAGGGTTCTGTTCGCCACGGCCGGAGAAGCGCCGATGCCAGGGGCTCCGAGCCCACCGGCTGATGGCGCTGACCGGTCGCAGCAGACATGACGGAAAGCGCGAGGCCTGCCTGCGCAGCGTCTGACCGGGCCTTGTTCCCGGCCGTGTCGGGAAACTTTACGCCGCCGGGCCGGGCGACCTTGCTGCGCAAGATCGCCCGGCTTGCGGCGGCGGACCAACCGCCAGGCGGCCTATCGGGGCACGTCGGCGTCGGTAAGCTCGGCCACGGAACGCCGCGTCGAGCGATCGATCGGCAGCCCCGGCCCGGGCTCGCCGATGCGGCCCATGAAGACGAAATCCTCCGGGCCCGATCCCAGGACTTGCCGGAACGAAGCCGCAAGCTCTTCGGCCTTCCGGCACAAGACCGGGTCTGTGGTGAAACGAGCGGACTTCTCGCCATAATGCGCAAAGATCAAGGTGGCCAGGGCTGGCTGCAGGGCGAGCCCGAGCCGGGTTGCCGTCAGCCAGAAGCGCTGGATGCTCTGGCCCTTCCCAAGCAGGTCGGCGACGCGCTCAAGGCCGGATGAGGCGCCCCGTGGCTGGCGCAGCGCGAAGAACGCCGCGCTGGCAAGTCCGGGACCATAGTCCATCTGCACCGCCCCGGTCAGGGTGCCGCCCAGCATGTTGAGCGCGCGCGTGCGCCACCAGTGCTGCATCGACCAGCGCATCACCGCGAGAGTCGGACCGCCAAGGCCGGTGGCGCCCGCCGGTATGCCGTCGGGGCTATGATGGCGCTGCCAGTCGATGACCTGCTGGTGGACCCGGAACGCTTCCGGCGCGCGCAGCCGTATGTCGGTGGCGCGCGCGTTCAGCCGGGCCATCTGCCAGCGCGATTTGAGGTCCTCAAGCCATTCGACTGTCAGCCCGCTCCCCAGAGCCCCTTCCAGAGCCGATTTCTCCGCCCCCGTCAGCGGACGGGTGCGATACCGGCGGCGATCGACCGAGCGCATGGTCAGGAACGAATACAGCGGGTCGATCGTGACGCCTTTGGATGGCCTCAGACTGATCAAGATGCGATGGCCGTCGGCGCCAAACTCGGAGCGCCAGTCCATCCGGCGGCCCCAGGCCGTCGCCGCGACGCGGATGCTTTCCAGCAGCATGCCGACGGACAGCAGCAGCGGCTCGCCGTCGCGATACTCGTAGATGTTCTTGCCGGTCCATGGGGCTACATAGACCATCACGCTGTCCTCGCCGGTCACCCGGAAGCGCCATGGCTGCTCGTTGTCGCCGCTGGGTGCCCAGCGCGCCACGTTGAGGATTTCCTCGATCGGCGAGCGGACCGGGGGAACCGGCGGCGCGCCAGTGACGGGGCGGCGAGCCGTGAGCATCCGACGGGCCACCGCCAGACGGAGCCGCGGCAGAACCCCGGCATTGCCGAACGGCAGCCACGACACGGCGAGGCGGCCGCGATAGGCGTCGAACTGATGGTGATACGGTGCCGGTTTCACGTCGCCGCGCTGCAGCAGCAGCTTGACCGCCATCACCCCGACCACACCGGCGCAGAGCTGGCAGGCGGTGATGCTTGAGGGTCCCTTCCGCGCTGCGAGGTCGAGACGGCCGGGATCGACCAGGTAGCTGCGTTGCAGGCCACGCGGGGTCAGGCCAACGTAGAACCGCAGGTATTGCTCGTTCTCCGGCTGCCCTTCCAGGCGGAAATACTTCTCGAACGTCATCCCGCCCGGGACGAAAGCCAGGTAGCCCGTGCCGAAGCCGAGCGGCGCCGCCGTGACCGCGGGGATGCCCAGTTCGGCGCAGCGGGCGAACACCTTCCGCCTGATATCGAGCGTGAAGAAATCGAACCCATCGACGAACAAATCCACGCCGGCGAGGAAGTCGTCCGTGTTGGCGGCGTCGACTCCAGCCGGGAAGCGCCGGATATCCAGGTCGGGGTTGATGGCAAGCGCCATTTCGGCCAGCACATCCACCTTCGGCCGGCCGACCGTCGCCGCCGTCGCGCCGACCTGGCGGTTGAAGTTCGCAATCTCGAACACGTCGAGATCGGCGATGTTGAAAGCCCCGATGCCGAGACGCACGAGGGTCAGGAGGTGGACGCCGCCGACGCCGCCCATGCCGGCTATCGCCACGCGCTTGCCGCGCAGCGCCTGCTGCTCCCACTCGGTCACCCAGCCGATGTTCCGATCGAAAGCCTGCTCGTAGGCGAAAGGCACTGACACTGGTTCACTCCTGATGTTTGCTCTGGTCGAGGCGGTAAACCGTGCGGACCAATCGTCGCCCAGCGGCTTTATCGCGGGCCGACTGGCGCATTCCCACTGCTCTCTTGGCTCGTCCGCCCGGCGGAGCGTCGCCCCAGCGCGCAATGCGCGCTTACGAAATCCGGCGCAATCGCTCCATCCACCCACCCAACCCGCAATCGATACAACCGGGCGCTTTGCGTTGCCAGCGACAGCCGCGCGAAACAGGCGTGGCGGCGCCGAAATTGAGACGGTGGGCGTTTCAGGCCTGGGCGAAGCCGCGCAGATCGCGAACGACCTCGGCCAACACGGAGTTCCAGTCGCCCGGCTTTGGCTGGCGGTAGAGGCGCAGGGTTGGATACCACGGGCTGTCCCGCCGTCCGAGCAGCCAGCGCCAGCAGGGATCGAAGCGATCCAGCACCCAGACCGGCTTGCCCAGCGCCGCGGCGAGATGGACGACGGCGGTATCGACCGAGATGACGAGGTCGAGGTTGGCGATCAATGCCGCGGTGTCGGCGAAGTCTCTCATCTCGGCCATGAAATCGATCAGCGGGACGTGCGCGGGTGCCGCCGGGCCGTCCTTTTGCAGGCTGAAGAATTGCAATCCGGGCAGGTCGAACAAGGGCGCCAGCCGGTCCGGGGCCATGGAGCGTCGGCGGTCGGCGGTGGCAACGGCGGTGCCCGCCCATACCAGGCCGATTCGGGGACCATGGCCGCCCATCGTATCAAGGCGTTCCCGCCAGACCGCGACCTGCGCCGGGTCGGCGTGCAGGTACGATTCCGCGCTGGGAATGGTCGCGAGGGTGGTTCGCAGAGCCAATGGCATGCTCAGCATCGGGCAATGAAAATCGAAGGGCGGTCGTTCCTCGCCGTGCCCCAGCACCAGATCCACCCCGGGCAGGCCGCGAAGCAGTCGGACCAGTGGCTTCGGCACCTCCAGGATCACCCGCAGCCCGCGGGCGGCTGCCAGCGGGGCGTAGCGGCAGAATTGCAGGGTGTCGCCGAAACCCTGCTCGGCATGGATCAGCAGCGTCCGCCCGTCCGCCGCCTCGCCCCGCCATTGCGGCTGCGCAAAGGTGCGGAAGTCCTTCATCATGTTCCGCGTTTTCCAGCGCCATTCGTGTTCCTCAAATCCCGCCGCCAGGTCCCCCAGCCCCAGCAGCGCCATTCCCAGGTTGTTGTGCGCCTCCGGGAAGTCCGGCTTGAGGTCGAGCGCGCTGCGGAAGCAGGCGACCGCCGCGTCCGGCCGCGCCTGCTGGTTGAACGCGACGCCGATGTTGTGGTGTGCCTCCGGGTAGTTCGGCTTGAGGTCGAGCGCCCTGCGATAGCACGCGACCGCCTCGTCCAGCCGCCCCTGATCCGCCAGCGCGATGCCCAGGTTGTAGTATGCCTCCGGGTAGTCCGGCTTTAGATCGAGGGCCCTGCGATGGCAGGCGACCGCCTCGTCCGGCCGTCCCATGTCCTTCAGCGCGGCGCCCAGGTTGTTGTGCGCCTCCGGGGAGGCCGGGCTGAGCTGGAGGGCAGTCCGGAAGCAGGCGACAGCCTCGTCCGGCCGCCCCTCTGCAGCAAGCGCAACGCCCAGATGACTATGTGCGTCGGCGAAATCCGGCTTGAGGGCGAGCGCCCTGCGGTAGCAGGCGACCGCCTCGTTGAGGCCGCCATGGTCCCGAAGGGCCTTCCCCAGGCTGAGGCAGGCCGCCGGGGAGTTCGGCGCGAGGTCGAGGGCCCTGCGATAGCAGGCGACTGCCTCCTCCAGGCGTCCCTGGTCTCCGAGCGCTTTGCCCAGGTTGTTCAATGCCTCAAGGTAGTCCGGCTTGAGGGCGATCGCCTTGCGGAAGCAGGCGGTCGCCTCCTCCAGCCGGCCCTGTTGCGCGAGCGCGTTGCCCAGATTGGAATGGTAGTAGGCTATCGTTCCGTCGAGCGTGATCGCCTGCTGGATCAGGTCGATGGCCAAACCATGCCGTCCCATCTGGCAGGCAGCCACGCCGAGCAGATGGAGGCTGTCGGCATGGCGGGGATCGACCGCCAGAACCTGCCGATACAGCCGTTCGGCTTCATGCAGGCGCCCCGCCTGATGATGGTGAAGCGCTTCGGCGAACAAGCTTTGGGTGGCCGGCGGCGCTGCTTCGATCGCGGGATTGGCCTGATGCTTGTCCGTCCGGCGTCGTTTCAGGTTCATGCCTGGCCTCGTTCAACGTTCTGGCGCTGGAAGGACGGGACAGTACGTGTCCTTACGGGGCAGGAAAAGGGGGTCGTGGCGATCTGGCTCCCGGCAAGCGCTCGTCCCCACCGGCTTGGACCATGCGCTCTTGGCGGTCGCCGGCCGGCGGCAGTGTCGGTAAATTTTACACCTGCAGGCCGGACCTGAAAAGAATGTCTTTTTAATCAGTGCACTAGAGCCTGGCACGGCGTTTGCTTTTACTCTGGCCGGGACCGGTCCAGTTGGCCCATGCAAATGAAGGGGTGTTAACACATGCGGAACAAGTATCTCTCGACGGTAGCCGGCGCAGCGCTGCTGGCCGTCGGCGGAGCCGGAGTGGCTCAGGCGGAGCCGTCCTACGGGTTCGCTAACTTTCAGGTCACGAGTTTCGGGCTTAGCGGTCTTACCGCCTCGGGCGTGTCGGTCACCAGCAGTTTAGTACAATTGAGATCCAGCGCCGGCTATCCCGGTGGCACCCCACAAATCAACAACGTCATCGGTGATACAACCCACGGCGGCGACTCCGGCCAAGCCACATCCGGACCGGGGCCTTTCCCTGCAGGTGACACCTTCACTCAGGCGCTCAACACGCTCGTGGCACCAAACGGCGGCACGCGGGGCCAAGCGAATATTGTCGGAGCGATTGGCGGCGGCGCGTCGTTGAACGACGTCGCCGAGGGCATTCTTACGTTGCCGTCCGGCACCGCAACTTCGACCGCGGGGACGAGCACGGGCATCAACCTTACCGTCAGCGTCGCCTCGACGACGGTGTTTTCGCTGACCTTCAGCGCCGCCGACTTCGTCCAAGCGACAACCACCAACACGGGCGATGGCGCAAGTGCCGAAACGAATGCAAGCTTTACAGTAACCGGCGGCTCTACCGCAATCATCTATGCGCCGGTCCCCCTGAACCTGAACGTTACCGCGTCGGGCGTCAACGATAGCCAGAGCATCACCAGCGCCGCGGCGGCCTATGGGATAACATTCACCCTTTCGTCGGGCGTCTACCAGTTCAGCATTCTGTCCGGCACGCAGGAGCAGGTGAACACCAATGCACCTGAGCCGGTCTCCATCGCCCTTCTGGGAACCGGCCTGGTCGGTCTTGGCATTGCCCGGCGGCGCCGGCGGAAGTAAGAACAGCTTTCTCGCCACGCTGCCAAACGGCAGCGTAGGGGAAGTCTCCTGACGTGGGGCGGCGCCATCATGGTGCCGCCCCATTTTCGTCAGCGGGCCGGACCAGCGGCAGGGGGTTGGACAGCGGGAAGCCGCTGCAGGCAGTGGAACCCCGGGAGCACTTGCCCAGGCCAGATGTACAGCATGCCAAGTTTTGCACCTGCGCCCAGCCGCGGGCAGAGATGCACGCGGTGGGCCGCAGGTTGCTACCGGCGCAGCTTGATCAGTGGCACCGCAGTTGCAATCTTTGCGCCGACGGTTCATCGGCTAACCGGATCAGTTTTTCGTTCGCGACCCCGCAGATAAGGTTACCGTGGCGCATGAACCGCAAACAACGCCGGATGGAAAACAAGCAGGGCAGGCCCGTGATGCCGGGGGCGTCGGCGGCCGCTCACGGGGTGTTCGCTGAGGCGGTTCGACAGCATCAGTCCGGGCGCCTGAACGAAGCCGAACGGCTCTATCGGCAGGTTCTGGCGGTCGATCCCCGCCACGCCGACAGCCTGCACCTGCTCGGGGTGGTTGCTCATCAGGCAGGAGACCATGGTTCGGCCGTCGAACTGATCAGTCAAGCGATCAAAATCAATGCGAAGGCACCGCCTTATCATTCCAGTCTGGGCATCGTGCTGGCGCATCAGGGGCAACTGGACCAGGCCATCGCCGCCTATCGCATAGCCATCAGTCTCAATCCGGACTACCCGGAGGCACACAACAACCTGGGGATCGCGCTCGGGAGACAGGGGCGGCTGGACCATGCCGTCGCCTGCTACCAAAGGGCAATCGGCCTCAGGCCGGACTATCCGGAGGCGCACAACAACCTGGGCGCCGCGCTGAAGGACCAGGGTCGGCTGGACGAGGCCATCGCTTGCTACCAAAGGGCGCTCGCCCTGCGGCCGGACTACCCGGAGGCGCACAACAACCTCGGCGCCGCGTTCAGGGACCAGGGGCGGCTGAACGACGCTGTCGCCTCCGGGCGCAGGGCGCTTGCCATCAGGCCAGGCTACCCGGAGGCTCACAACAACCTGGGCAAGGCGCTTCGGGAACAAGGGCACCTGAAGGAAGCGGCCGCATGCTATCGCAAGGCCCTCGACCTCAGGCCAGGTTACCCCGAGGCTCACAACAATCTCGGCATCGCACTGAAAGACCAGGGGCGGATGGAAGAGGCGGTCGCCTGCTACCGCAGGGCCCTCGACCACAAGCCGGACTACCCCGAGGCCGACAATAACCTGGGCATCGCGCTGGCGCAGCTGGGGTTGCTGGACGAAGCGGTCGCCTGCTACCGCAGAGCGCTCGACCGCAAGCCGAAGCTTCTGGAGGCACACAACAACCTGGGCGCGGCGCTCAGGGACCTGGGACGGCTGGACGAAGCGGTCACCTGCTTTCAAACGGTTCTCGACATCGAGCCGGCCTACCCGGAGGCCCACAACAACATGGGGGCCGCGCTTACCGAACAGGGGCGGCTAGATGAGGCGATCGCGTGTTACCGCGGCGCTCTCGACCGCAGGCCGGACTACCCGGAGGCATACAACAACCTGGCCATCGCGGTTAAGCAGCAGGGGCGGCTGGACGACGCGATCGCCTGCTACCGCAAGGCCTTGGACATCAAGCCGGACTGGCCGGAGGCCCATTGCGGCCTGGGGATGGCGCTGCTGTCTCAGGGAGACATGGCGGCAGGATGGGCGGAATACGAATGGCGCTGGAAAACGGCGCTGCTGCTGAAGGGCCGCCGCACCTTTGCGCAGCCGCAATGGCGCGGCGAGGCGGCGGAAGGGCGGACGTTGCTGGTCTATGCCGAACAGGGTTTCGGCGACACCCTGCAATTCTGCCGCTACGCCCCGCTGGCAGCCGCCCGCGGGCTGCGGGTAATCCTGCTGGTGCCAAAGCCACTGGTCCGGCTGCTGCGCAGCTTGCCGGAAGTCAATCTGGTGTTGGGGGAGGACGAAGACCTGCCGCCCTTCGATTTGCATTGTCCGATGCTCAGCATGCCATTGGCGCTGGGGACCACGCTTACGACCATTCCGAGCGCCGAATCCTATCTGCACGCCGACGCTTCGCAGGTCGCGGCATGGCGGACGCGCCTCGACGCGATGGGCGAGCGGGATCTCCGGATCGGCCTGGTGTGGGCTGGCAATCCGCGCAGCCATGCGCCCGCGCTGGCGGCGGTCGACCGTCGGCGCTCCATGGCCCCGGACCGGCTGGCGCCCTTGTTCGACCTGCCCGGATTGCAGTTTTTCAGCCTGCAAAAAGACGGCCCCGCGGCACCCGCGCACGTCCCGCTGATCGATTTCATGGCCGAGATGAAAGACTTCGCCGACACCGCGGCATTGATCGCCAACCTCGACCTCGTCATCTCGGTCGATACCGCCGTCGTCCATCTGGCGGCGGCGCTGGGCACGCCAGTCTGGATGCTGGATCGCTACGATCCCTGCTGGCGCTGGCTCCTGGGACGGCGGGACAGCCCGTGGTATCCGACCCTGCGCCTCTACCGTCAGCCGCAACCGGGCGACTGGGACTCGGTACTGGCGGAGGTCGTCCGCGATCTGCGCGGCCTGATCGATGAGAACGAGAGCCTCACGTGTGGTGATGAAAGCACCGACTCCGGTGAGTCATCATCGGCGGCCGCGCAAGCGATGTTCGCTGATGCGTTCGAGCATCACCGGGCGGGGCGAGTGAGCGAAGCAGAACGACTGTACCGGCAGGTACTTGCGATCGACTCCTGCCATGCCGACAGCCTGCACCTGCTCGGGGTGATCGCCAACCAGGCGGGACGCCATGATGAGGCCATCGACCTGATCAGCCAGGCGATCGCGATCAACGCCCGCACG
>Ga0182012_10004431_pt1 | contig 14671 bp, 13 predicted proteins | sample 612S2SmetaG_FD_120486 | JGI IMG/M metagenome (GOLD analysis project Ga0182012, IMG submission 120486) | Permafrost microbial communities from Stordalen Mire, Sweden - 612S2S metaG | ecosystem: Environmental > Terrestrial > Soil > Wetlands > Permafrost | place: Sweden: Stordalen | collected... | reverse complement strand
TGGATGCAGGAACAAAAGCAGGAGATAAGCTCATGAGACCGCGGGTTAAGCGTTTGCTTTTCCCCATTGTTCTTATGTCTGTGACGGCAGCGCTCTTATGTCGGCCCGTATCTGTACGGGCTGATGTAACAGTAAAAACCGATACCGATTTAACGACCAGGGAGATAGGGGCGAAAGAGGTGTTTCTTGGCGATATCGTGGCCGATGCCATGAGAATTGCCGCAAAGTCAGACATCGCATTCGTTGCTGCTACCTCGTTTAGTGATGGCGTTATGCTGCCCAAAGGAACCGTAAATACGGCCGACGTTGCTTCCTCACTCGTATACAAAAGCGAAAATGTGGTTATCGTAAAGCTAACAGGAGATCAGGTCCTGAAGGCCATGGAGCAGAGTCTCTTCCTCTATCCAAAGTCCAACAGCGCGTTTCTTCAATTCTCAGGTCTGGTGGTAACCTTCAAGCCGGAGGCCGATGCAGGGAAACGAGTAGTTACCATAAAGCTCGACGGTGAAACTGTTGAGCCGAAGAAGATGTATCACGTAGCCATGCCTGCCCCTCTCGCAAATGGTGGCCTGGCCTATTTCAAGGTATGGCAGAAGAGCAGCATCGAAAAAGAGACTGAGATAACTATCGAATCGGCGCTCGCTGGATTCTTCGTAGATCACAAAACTATCGCGAAAGGTGAAGACCGCCTTGTCAACCACAAGTAGTGCCGCATTTAAGACTCAAGCTCTGGGAGCACAAGGTCGGCTGGTTCGCGGAGGGAGACTATTTGCGACTCTCTGTATGGTTGCGTTATCGGCCGTAGCATGCCATTCGAATCCATCCGCTACGGCGCCGGTAACTCCCGCTGTGGTCGTAAATCCTGCGCCCGCAAAGCAACCTGCGCCACCAACGCACTATTCCTTTGACGGTGAAGAGGCGTTCTCGTGTCTTAAGAAGCAGTGTGACTTTGGTCCGCGATTGATAGGGACTGCACAGCATGAAAAGTGCCTGGCATATCTGCTGGCAGAAATGCGAAAGTATGCCGACGTTACCCTCACGCAGAAATTCACCTACAAAGCGGGTTCATCTCGATTGCCCAACACGAACGTAATCGGAGTGTTCTATCCGGCCGGCTCCAATAAGCCGTCCACGCACCCGATCCTTTTGCTGGCTCACTGGGACACGCGGCCAATCGCAGATGGTCCATTCTCCGCAGAGACGAAGCGAGGAGTAGCTTTTCGTTTCTCCAACGGTATCTGGAATCCACAGACGCCCATACTTGGCGCTGATGACGCCGCAAGTGGCGTTGCGGTTCTAATTCAATTGGCCAAGATGTTTAAAGAGCACAAGCCGCCAACGGGAGTCGTCATACTGCTTGACGATGGTGAAGATTACGGGGATTTTGAAGCCGATGGCAACCAGGGCGATGGAGTCGAACTTGGCGCGCGCTATTTTGCGCAGCACTATAAAGAGACGCCGGAGTTTGGACAGCCCGCCTTCGGAATTCTGCTGGATATGGTTGGCGGTAAAGATGCCTTCTTTCCTCGTGAGCTAATTTCGCAGGAGAGAGCACGTGTCGCAAACGACAAAGTGTTCGGTGCTGCCGCAGCGCTGGGGTACGGCGACGCATTCCCAACAAATAAAACACAGTCGGTTGGTGACGATCATGTGTCGATCAACGATGCTGGTATACCAACCATAGATATCATTCACCCATTGCCGTTCGGAGAGTACCAGCAGTCCGGTTACGTCTACTGGCATACAACTCAAGATACGGTAGATAAGTGCAGTGCCCGTAGTCTGAAGATCGTTGGTGAGGTCGTGGCCTCCGTGGTCTATTCGGAAACACCATGACACGGACTCTGCTTCGACAGGGCCGTACCGGTATTTCGCCAGATATCCGGGTGTAACGCATTCAGGAGGAGCGGTTTGCCAGCTGAACTACCTGTCCCGGAACAGACGCCAGATAGAGATGGTCCGGGCTCCAGCCAGCCAAACGTACCGCCATCACACGATGGCGGTTCGTTCCGTATAGGTACTATCGCCGGAATTCCAATTCGCATTCATATCACCTTCCTGCTCCTCCTGGCGTGGATTGGTGTGGTTGGCGCTCCTGCAACCGGCTCGGGGTCTGGAGCTTTGTTGTTTGTTGTTGCCCTGTTCGGATGCGTTTTACTCCACGAACTGTCCCACGCGGTCGTTGCCCAAAGATACAAGATCCGCACACTCAGTATCACCCTCTATCCGGTAGGTGGTGTTGCGTTACTCGAAACACACCCAGCGCCACGTGATGAACTCTGGATAGCTCTCGCCGGCCCGGCAATGAACCTCGCTATCGCCGCTGCGATCGCGATTGTTGTTAAGGTGGGGCATTTTGGCGGGTCAGTAATACAAAACGGACACATGACGGGATCTTTCTCATCGAACATGATATCGGCCAACTTGATCCTGGGCCTGTTCAACCTGATACCGGCGTTCCCCATGGATGGTGGTCGTATTCTGCGCGCCCTGGTTGCCCGATTCACAGATGAGGTGCGAGCCACCGAGATTGCAGCACGGATCGGGCAGTTCTTTGCCATAGCCTGCGGTATCTTTGCGCTGACACGCGGAGATTTTCTGCTGATTATGGTGGCGGCATTCGTCTACCTCGGCGCAGGGCAGGAGGCGTCAGCAACACGCACCAGATCGCTGATGATAGGCCACCGTGTTGCAGAAGCGATGCAAACCGAATTCAAAACGCTCTCCACAGGCAACTCGCTGCGTGAAGCGGCTGCTATCCTTATCTCAGGGAGCCAGCATGATTTCCCGGTGTTAAGCGGCACGGAGATAGTCGGGCTCCTCTCCAGAGAGGATCTAATGCGTGGAATGGCCGCTGACGCAGAGAACGCTTATGTAGCGGGAATAATGAATCGCGACTATCCTCGCGCTTATGATGACGAGGAGATGGAGACTGTGCTTGGTGGCCTTGGCCGCGCAGGCACGTTTCTCGTTTTCCGGAAGGCAGATGAGGGAGACGATTACCTGGTCGGGATGCTGACACAGGAGAACGCGATCGAGTTCTTGATGCTCGCACAGATTGCGGCGAGGCATCGTACCACGGGGTAAGTCAACGGTTGCCGTAGGAGCTGTTCTTGAACTCCACTACCGTTCAGCGCTCCCGGATAGAGGCTCAATTTGTATGGGGTGGTGGGTGCGCGTGCTATACTTTAGCAACGGTTCATCATCCTGACGACAGTGAAGTAAGGAGCGAGCGAGTACATGAATTTGCCTGATGTATCGTATGCCAGAAGGCACACTCGAGCGGTACGAGTTGGATCTTCCGACTCCCAGGTGTCCATCGGTGGGAAGCACCTGATCGTGGTGCAATCGATGATAACGGAAGAGACCCACAACGTTGAGGCTGCGGTCGATCAGATCATAAAGATGCACCGCGCCGGGTCTGAGATTGTGCGGGTAACAACTCCCAATCTGGCGGAAGCAAAGTGCCTGGCCGAAATTAAGTCTCTACTCAAGAAGAAGTACATGGATGTGCCGCTGGTCGCCGATGTACACCATCAGGGAAGCGGTATTGCAGTAGAAGTCGCAAAATATGTTGATAAGATCCGTATTAACCCGGGGCTTTTTGTATTCCGCAAACGCGTAGCGCGAACCATCGACTATACGGCGATTGAGATAGAAGAAGAGCTTGAGGCCATCGATAAGGAGCTTGCGCCTGTACTTGCTGCCTGCAAAGAGCGCGACCTTGCGATGCGCATTGGAGTGAACCATGGCTCACTGGCAGAGCGGCTCACCGTAATGTACGGTGATACGCCGGAAGGCATGGTCCAGAGCGCCGTAGAGTATATCCAGATTTGTGAACGACACGATTTCAGGAATATCGTCATATCGCTCAAGGCATCGCGTGTGGCAGTTATGCAGCAGGCCAATCGTTTGATGGCCCGACGTATGACGGAACTGGGCATGGACTATCCATTACACCTGGGTGTAACGGAGGCCGGTGATGGAATGTATGCACGCATTAAGTCCACAGCAGGTATCGCCACACTCCTTTCCGAAGGCATTGGAGACACCATACGTGTGTCACTCTCGGAAGATCCGGTGGAGGAGTTGCCGGTTTGCTACGACATCCTGCAGGCGCTTGGTCTGCGGAGGACAAAGACGGAGTTTATCGCCTGCCCATCCTGTGGCCGCACCAAGTTCGATCTGCCCACCGTCCTGGCGCAGGTGAAGTCGGCGACGGGACATCTCTCAGGACTCAATGTCGCCGTGATGGGATGCATCGTTAACGGACCTGGCGAGATGGCGGATGCAGATTATGGCTATGTAGGTAAAGCAGGCGGCAAGATCTCTCTCTATCGCGCTCGGGACGAGGTTAAATCCGGCATCTCGCAGGAGAACGGGGTACTGGAGCTGATTGCGCTCATAAAATCGGATGGCCGATGGGTAGATCCTCCGGAAGGGTTTGTTGCCACGGCAGCGCCAACCACGTTTAATGACCGGATAACGGTGTCGATACCACTACAACAGCGTCCTTAAGTGAGAGCAGAAGCTGTGGAAGCAAAACAAGATCCAACAACAAAACAGGCCCGCCATGTGCTGCCAGAATCGATATGTCTGGTGCTCATAGGGGGCCTGGATCTTGTTTACACGGTCTATCTACTCGCAGTGCATCGAGCCATCGAAGCAAACCCACTATTTTCAAAAACACTTCATGAGTACGGTATCGAGGGCTTTATCGGCCTCAAAGCGCTACTGCTGGCAGTTCCGCTAAGCGTTGCGGAGTTGGCCCGCGGCAGTCATCCACTATTTGTGCGTCGGGCTCTGCGTGTCTGTATCGCCCTCTATCTCTTCATCTACCTCTACGGCTTCGTCCAGGTCAATCTGCTTCGCTGACTCAAACCTGACATATCCATCTCTTCTACTGTCTTAGCCTCGGATCCAGGGCATCTCTCAGCGCATCACCAAAGAAATTGAACGCCATAACGGTGCATGCCAGCAGCAGTCCGGGAGCGATCAACAGCAGGGGTTGTGTCTCTTTGTAGGGTAGGGCATCCATTATCATGCGGCCCCACGATGGAAATGGCGGCGGCACTCCCAACCCAAGGAACGAAAGTGTTGCCTCTGCGAGGATTACCGCCGCTGCATCCTGAGTTACAGAGACGATGATCGTGCTGAGCAGGTTCGGCAATATATGCCGCCAGATAATCGCCGGCTCCTTTACGCCTCCCGCCTTCGCTGCTTCGACGTACTCTTTCTCTCTCAACGCAAGCGCCTGACCACGAACTAGCCGGGATAGGCCCGGCCACGCCACGATGCCCAGGGCAAAAACGAGACCTCCGATACTTACCACAGGGTTGAGGGCCTTGTTACCGGAGCGCAGAACCGCAACTACAAGTACAGCCAGGAGAATGTCTGGAAACGCAAACATGACGTCGGTTACCCGCATCAGGAGCAGATCTCTGAGTCCACTTCCGTAGCCGGCAAACAGGCCCAATGTTACGCCTATCAGGGCTTCTATAAACACAACAAGCACGGTAACGCCCAGCGAGATCCGCGCTCCATAGATCAGTCGGGTCGCGATATCTTGCCCCAGGTTATCCGTTCCGAGCCGATGCAGGGAATCCGGAGGAGCAGGGAGCGAGTTGTAATGGGTATCCGAATCATCATAGTTCCAGTGCGTAATGAGGCCCGCACGGGTTATTGGCGCTCCATTCTCGCCACCGGTATTATGCGCAAGGAGAGGTGCGAAAAGCGCGACTACAATGAGCAGGAGGATATAGGCGCCGCTGATAACGGCAGCAGGATTACGCTTCAGGCGGCGAATTGCATCTGCTGCCGGTGAGAGCGTGACTTTTTCTTTGACTTCTGTTGACGAAAGATCCACCGGAATATCGCTCATGCCCGTGCCTCCTGAGATCGAACCCTGGGATCGATAACACCATAGAGAATGTCCACAGAGAGGTTAACAAGAGTAAACAACAGCGCCACCAGCAGAGCCATACCTTGAATCACGGCATAATCTCGCTTGGTAATAGAATCGATAGATACATATCCGATTCCCGGTACCTGGAAGATTGTCTCAACAACAAAAGAACCGGTCAACAATGCGCCAAATGAGTTGCCAATCACCGTGAGTACCGGCAAAGAAGCATTCTTAAGCGCGTGCTTCCATACCGCCCTGGAGCGCGATAGGCCCTTTGCAATGGCCGTTCGCATATAGTCCTGTTTCAACACATCAAGCAGTGAGGACCGCATGAAACGGGCCATAATTGCCGCAGTGCGAGCCCCTAACGCTATCGTCGGGAGTATCGTATACTTCGGCGAATCCCACCCACTTACTGGCAGCCAACGGTTGTGTACTGCGAAGAACAGTACGAGTAAAGGTCCAAGAACAATACTGGGTACCGAAACCATCGCAACCACCCCGGCCATCGCCATGCGATCAAACCAGGAGTTATGGTATAGGGCCGCAAACACTCCAATCGGTAGACCAATCACCATGGCAAATATAATTGCCTGCAGAGCCAATTGCGCCGTCACCGGGAAGTCTGACCTGATCATCTCTGTCACGGGTTGCTGACTTCGCGAGAATGACCGGCCAAAGTCGCCGTGAGCAACGATGTTCCAAACATAGGATCCGTACTGAATATACAGAGGCCGGTCCAGACCATATTGATGCGCCAGTCTGGCCTTCTCCTCGAGCGTCGCCTTCTCACCCGCTATGATATCCACTGGGCTTGAAGGCGCAAGATGCGCCACGATGAACACGAGCAAGGATACTGCTATCAGGGTGGGTATCGCGAGCCCTATGCGTTTAAGTATGATGTTGAGCAATGGATTGTTCTAGTCTTTAGTCGCTTTGTTAGCAGGCAACACATACAGAGCACATTCGCGCCAACCCTTTGCATCCGTGTGTACCAACGTGATGCGGGGAGCGAAATGAATGGGTACAACAGGCATGTCGGCCATCAGCAGAGCATGCGCCTGGCCGTAGAGCGTAGAGCGCTTTGCAGGGTCCGTGATTGCATCCGCCTCGTGGCACAGCTTGTCAAAAGTTGGATTTGAATAGTCGAAAAAGTTCAAATCATTATGGCTAATGAAGAGCGTCGACAAAAAGTCCTGCGGATCGAGGTAGTCTGCCACCCAGCCACCCAGCCACATTTCGAGAGCATGCTTGTTCTCGGCAGTGTAGAACTCTCCAGCCTCTCGGGCTGAGAGCGTAACGTCGATACCGAGGTTTGACTTAAGGTTTTTTCGGACAATGATCGCTGCCGACTCGACTTCAGGATTCTTCTGGCGATAGGTCAAGGTTATTGAAGGGAAACCTTTACCGCCCGGATATCCCGCTTTGGCAAGCAACTCCTGTGCCTTCTTTACGTCGAAACTGAACTGCTCCGGTACAGGGCCTGAGAGCGGAACACCGGGAGGTAACACTCCGGTTGCCAGCGTGCTTACCGACTTGAAGGCGACCCGGATAATCTCCGGTCGGTCCAGCGCTAGGGCAATCGCGTGCCTCACGTCCGCATTCTTAAACACAGGCTGTTTGTTTTCCTGAAAGCCCAGATACGAGAATGCCGCTTCCGGTCCGACATGGTACTCCGCCTGCAGGGTCTTGTTGTCTCTATCGATTGCGTACCGGGTAGTCTGAATGTGCGAGTAGATATCTACCTGATTTGTCTTGAAATTGTCATATGCAGTCTGAGGGTCGAGAATAACCGGCATCTCAATCCTATCAATGCCAGGCTTGCCGTCCCAGTAATCAGAATTAGCAGCAAATGACAGCTGTTGACCCGTTTTGTACTCGTCCAATCGGAACGGTCCTGTACCGACAAACGAGTCCTTGGTAACCTTATAATCGGTCTTCGCAACTGCCTCTTTGCAGACGACATAGTCCTGAGGCATTGTTAGCATTCCAGTGAAGTAGGCGCGGCCCCGATCCAACTGTACCTTCAACGTGTTGTCATCGACAACGGTTACTCCGGTCAGATCTGGACTCTTGCCCGCTACTACATCCTTCAACCCCACGATACCGTCCAGGTAGTTCGCAGCCTGTGCCGATGCCGTGTGCGGGTTCAAAGCGCGCTCCCAGCTGTACTTAACATCGGATGCGGCGAACACGCGTCCGTTGTGAAACTTCACATTCTTGCGCAGGTGAAACGTATATACCTTGCCATCCGGGCTTATATCCCAGGATTCGGCCAGGCAGGGCTCAATCTGGTTCTTATCGTTGAAACGGGTAAGTCCCTCAAAGGAGTACTGCATCACTTCTTCGGTAATAACGTCTGGTACCGTCGCTGGGTCGAGCGAGGTGGGCTCAAACATCATAACCTGCCGGAGTACATGAGGTGATCCGGATGTGGTCGCACTTTGTGTGGAGGAGTGAGTTGAGTGTGTTGTACACCCGGATATTAAGATCGGCAACATTGCCATCGCTAAACAAGTATTGCGACGTAGGTATATCGCTGATCTATAGGTATTCAACAAGCGTTCTCCTGAGGGTGATGATGATAATTGCGCGTTATTGCCTGAAATAGATACGGTGATCCCGTTCAGCATTGTCGCTGAACGGGATCTGAATCAGGTCAGGGTTGAACGGTGGTTGTCGTATGCGGAAGGTGACCAAAGAGACCATCGCGTAGATTCTTAACGCGAGGTTTGTCCAACTCAAGGTCACGCTGATAGTACAATGGAATCCAGGGAGCCTCATCGACCGCAATCTGCTCAGCCTGATGATACAACGCCATGCGCTTTGCTTTATCGTGTTCTACGTCGGCCGTATCGCACAACTTATCGTAGTCGGGATTGCTGTATCCCGTGGTATTGTCGGGATGGTCGTCTGTCCCATTTACCTTCTTGCTTGTGTGCAGCAAGAGGGAGAGGAAGTTCTGAGGATCCAGGTAATCTGCGCCCCAACGCATGTGGAACAGCGCCTGTGTCTTGTTCTCGTTATCGTTAAGATAGGTTGCCCACTCCATCGGTTTGAGTTGAACCTCAATGCCAAGATTCTTCTTTAGCTGACCCGCAACAATGGTTGCCGTGTCGATAACCTGAGGATAGTCCTGGCGGAAACAGAACGTCAGTGTCGGGAAACCCTTGCCACCGGGGTAGCCTGCAGATGCAAGAAGGGCTTTCGCCTTAACGGGGTCGAACGGTATCGGCTTTACGTCCGGTTTGTAGGTACCTGGCATATCCGGCACAATGGCGTTAGCCAGGTCGGCCATATTCTTGATGCCGATGCGAAGGACCTCTTTCTTATCGATCGCCATCGCAAATGCCTGGCGGACCTCTTTTTTAGTGAACGGAGAATCCGGCGCGGCTGAACTCAACCCGATGTACCAGGTGGAAGCGCGCGGGTAGCTCTTCAAGTCTGCTTTCAGCCTGGGATCGCTGTTGATTTTGTCGAGATCTCTGGGTGCAACTTCGACATAATCCAGCTCTCCTGCTTCGTACTTGCTGAGGCGTGCGTTTGCATCCAGTATTACGGGCCTCACAATATAGTCAAGCTTGGGTTTACCCGCATAGTAGCCAGGATTTGAAGCAAGAATTATGCTGTAGTTTGGCTTATAGTAGGCAAGGGTGAAAGGACCGGAGCCTGCTGCGGATTTGACACCATCAATTCTGCCGCAATTCGATTCGATGACCTCTTTACAGACGACGTATGCGACAGGCTGTGCCATGTTACCAAGCCAGTAGGGCTTAAACGCGGTGATTTTGATTTCCAGCGTATTAGAGTCGACAACCCGTACTCCGGCGACATCAGTAACTCCAGCTTTACTGTGTATGCGGTCTACCGCACCCACGATGTCAGACAAATAGAGATCCGCAGTTGTAGATTTTGTAGTGGGGTTGCAGGTTCTGTCTAATGAGTACTTAAAATCTTCTGCTGTAATTTCGCGACCGTTGGGAAACTTAACTCCGTGGCGAATGTGGAAGGTGTAGGTCATACCATCGGAGCTGACCTCCCATTTCTCGGCCATCGCCGGCACAAGCTGGTTGCTCGTGTCCCACTTAACAAGTCCCTCATAAATCTGTTGAAGCAGGTCGATAGTAGTTCCGTCGCGCACGGTTGCAGGGTCCAGCGTCGTCGGTTCGGAAGTGATTGCATATCGCAACGAATTCGCAGTGGGCTTAACGTCCGGTGTGTTGTTGACCGCCTCGCCTGTGCATCCTTCAACACCTGTTGAACTCTTGGTTGGCGAACCTCCCGATGTGTGACTGTTACCTGTTGTATTGCACCCCAACAAGAAGCAAGATAATAGCAACCCCACAGGCGCAGCCATTGAAATCCGGTGTGATCCACCATAATTGGGTAAGGAACGGAGACGATTGAGGTTGGGCGAGTGACCCTGCATGCCGGAACTCCTTTATGGGATGGTCCGCTATCGTGAAGAACAGCGATTTAATTTGGTGTTAAGAGTTTACCGCATACGAGCAACCGGGCGTCAGTACACAGATGTTTTCGTCTGTCCGTGTATGATTTATCTCTCCAAATCACGGTAAGCGAACGCTATCGTTACTAATCTGTTGTACGCTACCGCATTTCCGGGTATCTTGCCCGTAACTGTAACTAATCGATACGGTTGCATTTCGACAGTACGTTACGGCGGATTCGGTGCGCAACACCGATATCGTTACAGAATAGGTAAAGAAGTGCTGGCCTATAATCGAGGATGACGGACCATTGAAAATACTGCTGGTGGAGGATCAAGACGATATTGCAGAGTTTATCAAGCGGGGGCTCGAAGAGGCACACTATCACGTGACGGTCGCACAAAACGGTGAAGCAGGCCTGGATCTTGCTCGCGTGCGAAACTATTCTGCAATCATTCTGGACATCATGTTGCCGGGGTGTGATGGGTGGAATGTGTGCACGGAACTTCGAGACCGCCGTGTAACAACGCCGATCATTATGCTTACTGCGCGGGACAGCGTAAAGGACCGTGTGCGCGGACTGGAGCTTGGCGCCGATGACTACCTGCCAAAGCCTTTTGACTTTCATGAACTGCTCGCCAGAGTGCAGGCCGCCATACGCCGGCATAATGTCCACAAGGGGCGCAAGCTGAGAGTAGGGGACCTCGAGCTCGATACACGCACAGGCACAGCTTATCGAGCGGGAGCTCGCATTGATATGACGATGCGAGAGTTCGCCGTACTCGAACTGTTGGTGAGCCGCGAAGGAAGCGTGGTAACGCGTGATATGCTTCAAGAACAGGTCTGGAGCGATGAACCCTGTTTTTCCAATACGATCGATGTGCACATTAAAAACCTTCGCAAAAAGATCGACGCACAGAGTGACGTAAAGCTGATACACTCCGTCTATGGAATGGGCTACACCCTTGAGGCCCGACCTGGGACAGATGATCGCACTTTGGAGGATCCGATCACGTGAAAACGGAGGGGGCAAATAGGTCCGTCCGCTACGTACTCCTGTTCTGGAATATAAGTATTCTGGCCGCCTGTTTGCTGGGGTTCTGCTGGCTGTTTCGGGAGATTCTGAGCGTGCGTCTGCTGGCCCTGGTCGATACACAGCTCTCTGCCAGATCTACAGCCCTGATTAAATTGTGGAGCAGCATACCGAGTGTCGCTCAAGATGCGCTTAGGGATGAACTTAATAGTGGTCAGATTGGATCAAGACTCTTCGTGCCGGACCAGGAAGGCGATAGCAATGCTCGGACGACGGTCAAGCCGGATGAGTCGCTAACGGGCATATTCCGCCCAAGAGCTTTCACGCCGGATGGCAAAAGCTACTTCAACGGCGTTACCGATGCACTACTGGATCGCAGTGCTTTTGATACTGCGCTCAGAACAGGCGAGCCGGTACACGCTACCGTCTTCATCGGTGGTAATGAGGTCCGAGTTTTCTCCATCCCGGTACAGGGCGACGGTGGCATTGTTTTTGTTCTGCAATCGGCTCGTAGTCTTCAGGAGTATCGCAGCGAAATGCGCGCCGTTACTACGGACCTGTTTCGCGCTATCCCATTTCTGCTTGCTCTCTCCGCGGTAGGCGGAATGCTCTTGACGAACCGTGCCATGCAGCCAATCCGAAAACTACGTGAGGCTACCGATCTAATCGAAGCGAGCGACCTATCTCAGCGCTTGCCTCTGGTAGGAAGCGACGAGTTTACATCTCTAACGGATACGCTTAATAGGATGCTTTCGCGGCTCGAAGCGACGTTTCAACAGCAGGCGCAGTTCACTGCAGATGCCTCGCATGAGTTGCGCACACCGATAACGGTAATACGCGGCAACACCAGCCTCGCCCTGGTCGGTGAACGCACCGCAGAAGAGTATAAGCAGACCCTTGAGCGAATGCATCGTTCGGTAACCACAATGAGCGTGCTGGTTGACGAGCTTCTGCTCCTCTCCCGAGCGGACTCACGCCAGATACTCTCTACACCGGAGAACGTACAAATCCGGGAGGTAGTTAGCGCAGCGATCGATCAGGTGAACGGAAACGATGACACGAGACTGTCAATTCATATTCCAACGGCAGACATAACTGTGTCCGGCAATCTTAATCTCTTAGCACGCGTGTTTGTTAACCTGCTAAACAATGCGATGCAACATACGGAACCCTCCGACACCATAGAGCTCCGGATTCGGATTTCAGGCACAAATGTTGAAATTGAGATTGAAGATACCGGGGAGGGTATCAAGCCCGAGCATGTTGCACATATAATGGAGCGGTTCTTCCGATCGGACAGTTCCCGTTCAAAGTATCAGGGAACCGGTTTGGGGCTCGCCATAACGCGATCCATTGTACAGGCACATCACGGCACGATAGTAGTACGGAGCCGGTACGGTATCGGTACAACGGTCACGGTTCAGTTACCATTAGTAGCCCGAATAGCCTGATGATCTATCTTAGTCTCGCTAACTGTTTGAATTCGATAATCTGGGTGGTGGACCATGTTTCAAAATAGCAATCGAGTAGCTTGTCGATCGGTGACTTGCGCAGCGCACCGAGGCTTCGTTATCGCGCTCGTTCTGGCGCTGTTGTGCCTGATACATGGGGCGACAGCTTCGGCCGATACCGATGCGAGCATCGCGATTCCGGATCTGACCGGCAACGCAACGTATCCGATGGTAAGTCGTGGAGAGCCTGCGAAACTTTTCATTTTTGTAACCACCGATTGTCCAATCGTTAACTCATATGCCCCGGAGATAGAGAGAATCTGTCGTACCTATCGCGCCAGGCAGGTTCACTGCTACCTTGTCTATGTAGACAACACCCAGACCGCATCGCAGGATAGAGATCATCGCAAGGCGTATGGCCTAACGTGTGACGCACTACGAGACGAAAAACATCGGCTGGTAAAGAGACTCAAGGCTACCATTACGCCAGAGGCTACCGTTGTTCTACCAGATGGAACGACTGCCTACCATGGCCGAATTGATAATCGTTACATCGGGTTTGGGAAATCCAGGTATAGCGCAACCACACACGAACTACGAGATGCTCTGGATGCCGTTTTGAAACACAAAAAGCCCATAGTGTCGCAGGCAACATCCATCGGGTGTTACATATCTCCAGACTAGTGCTCGAATGCTCGTTCTTGAACGATTGAAGCGTTGACGTACCACTAAACGATGTCTACTCCTAGCCATTGAGGTAATTCCATGATGAACCGGTCTCTATCCAAAGCTGTTTGCGCAACTGAGCTACGCGCCAACGGTTGCGAAAACAGAATGTGGATGAAAAAACGGTGCCATCCGGCAAGTAATGTTTGCTGGTTCGATGTGAATCTCAGTATCGAAGTAGGAATTTGCAATCTATCCGGTGAAATCAATGTGTATAGCGTAAGTTTTTAAGGGACACTCCCAGTCCTGTTCCGTCACTGTGTCAGGAGAGAGAAAATGCCAGAAGCACGTCCTTTAACATTAGCGACACTTGCTCCGGTGGTAGTCAGTCTGTTACTCGGTGGAGTACTGGGTGCCTATGCCACAAAGTACACCACATCGGGAGCCACTCGCGCTACCGCCGGGGCCACTAGAGGCCCGTCATCCGGTGGATCCGGAGGAGGCATGGCTGGTGGTATGGGAGGCGGCGCAGGCGGAGGCGGAGGCGGTGCAAGTCAGCCGAATAGTGGCCGCACGCTTGCACGCCTGGTCGGCAGCCTTGCGACAGTAGAGAAGTTGCAGGGGAAGGGGCTGACACAGGATCAGGAAAAGAAGCTTCTACCTCTACTCGAGCAGATCCAATCTGCCGACAAACTGCCCGAAGAGGCCGCGAAGAGTAAACTGGATGCTCTAAACGCAGTACTTACCGCTGACCAGACGGCCCTTATCGCTGAGATGACACCCGCAAGAGGTGGTCGCGGCGGTGGTGGTGCCGGTGGCGGAAGAGGCGGCGCGCCCGGTGCACCTCCAGGTTCCGGAGGCGCAGCAGGAGCCCCACGCTCCGGCGGTGGCGGTGGTGGTGGTGGTGGTCAAGCTGACCCGCAAAAGCCATTTGCATCAGAGCGCAGCAAGAAGTCGCTAGACGATCTGATCACAGTCGTCAAGAGCGAGGGCAAGCGCTAGCCTGGCACGCATGTATATAGAAGGATCGGCCTGATTTGACTGGAATGATGTCGGCTGCTGTATATATCGGCAGCCGAACGGTGGTGCCGGAGCAGGTTGCAGTGCCCGTGCTCAATCGCGGCGAACTGCTGGTACGGGTTTATGCCTGTGGTATCTGCGGCACGGA
>Ga0182012_10004423_pt1 | contig 14688 bp, 9 predicted proteins | sample 612S2SmetaG_FD_120486 | JGI IMG/M metagenome (GOLD analysis project Ga0182012, IMG submission 120486) | Permafrost microbial communities from Stordalen Mire, Sweden - 612S2S metaG | ecosystem: Environmental > Terrestrial > Soil > Wetlands > Permafrost | place: Sweden: Stordalen | collected... | reverse complement strand
TCCGCGGCTTCCTGTTTTCGGCTCGCGTCGTTCCAAAGAATGGCGGAAAACCCTTCCGGAGAAATAACGGAATAAATGGCGTTTTCCATCATCAACACTTTATTGGCCACCCCGATACCCAAAGCTCCCCCGCTGCCACCCTCTCCAATAATGACCGCGATGACCGGAACCTTCAGCTTGGCCATTTCTAACAGATTACGGGCTATCGCCTCCGCCTGGCCTCTCTCTTCAGCTCCCAAACCGGCGTAGGCACCGGGTGTATCGATGAAGGTGAAGATAGGCTTATTAAACTTTTCAGCCAATTTCATCACCCGCAGGGCTTTGCGGTACCCTTCGGGATGGGGCATGGCAAAATTGCGGCGAATGTTTTCTTTCGTGTCCCGGCCTTTTTGCTGGCCGATCACCGCGACCGGCTGGTCGTTGAAAAAAGCCAAACCCGAAACAATCGCCAGGTCATCGCGGAAAGCCCTGTCCCCGTGAATTTCGGTGTAATCCGTAAAGCATTTTTGAATGTAGTCCAACGCGAAAGGCCTCTCGGGATGACGGGCCAATTGCACTCTTTTCCAAGCGATCGAATTGGCGGTTTCCGCCTTCGAGAGTTTCTTTTTGGTTTTCAAGGGTCGGGCCTTTCGGGAAAAAATGAGGGCTCATTATAAGCAGGCCCCCATAGCGTGGCAACGGGTACTTGCCCCGCGACCCCCTCAAAATTGGCATGAATACGATAAAAAACAAAGTTTAAATCCTTACGGATGTGTAAACTGATGAACCTATTATTCGAATAAAACCGTTGAGGTATTCATGCCGCTGAAATTACGGACGGTCCCGCTCCTTTTTTCACTTTGCTTGTTCCTCACCTCCCCCTCACTGGCGGATAGCAGCACCGGAACCACCCTCTTGAATGTCTCTTATGATCCCACCGGGGAGTTTTATCAGGAATACAATCAGGCCTTTGCCAAATACTGGAAAGCCAAAACAGGCCAGGACGTGACCCTTCTTCAATCTCACGGCGGCTCGGGCAAGCAGGCCCGGGCGGTGATTGAGGGCTTGGAGGCGGATGTGGTGACCTTAGCCCTTTCCTACGACATCGACGCTATTTCCCAAAAAGCGGGACTTTTACCCGCCAACTGGGAAGACCGTTTGCCCCATCACAGTTCACCCTACACCTCCACCATTGTTTTTCTCGTCCGCAAGGGAAACCCCAAAGGGATTAAAGATTGGGAAGACCTGATTAAGCCGGGCGTTTCCATTGTTTCCGCCAACCCTAAAACCGGCGGGGCCGCCCGCTGGAATTTTTTGGCCGCCTGGGGCTATGCCTTTAAAAAATACGGCACGGAAGAAGCCGCCCGAAACTTTGTGACCCAGTTTTATAAAAATGTCTGCGTTTTGGATTCGGGCTCCCGGGGCTCTACCACCACTTTTGCCCAGCGGGGTTTGGGGGATGTGTTGGTGACCTGGGAAAACGAGGCTTTTCTGGCCGCCCAGGAGTTTCCCAAGGAACACTTTGAACTCATCGCTCCCGCTTTAAGCATAAGGGCCGAGCCTTCCGTAGCCTGGGTGGATAAAGTCACCGGGAAACACGGCACCACCGCCTTAGCCCAGGCTTATTTGCATTATCTTTACTCTCCCGAAGGCCAGGACCTGATTGCCAAATATCACTTCCGGCCCAGCAATACGAGTGCTTTAAGAAAATACGCCAGCGAGTTCCCTTCTATGGAAATGTTTACAATCGATGACTTTTTTGGCGGATGGAAGAAAGCCCAGGCTGTTTATTTCGCCGATGGCGGTGTCTTTGATCAGCTTTACGCGAATCACTAAACAATGAAAAACAAATTCATTTTCTTTCTTACATTCGGACTTTTACTAACCGGCTGCGGCTCCAGCGATCTCAATCACAATTTCGCCCCCACCCCGCCCATGGGTTGGAACTCCTGGAACAAATTTGGCTGCGGCATCAGCGACCAACTGATCCGCCAAATCGCCGACGCCATGGTCACCACCGGCATGAAAGACGCCGGTTATCAATACGTCACCCTGGACGACTGCTGGCAGTTGCCCGTAAGACAAAACGGTCATCTGGCCGCCAACCCCGAAACCTTTCCCAACGGCATCAAATCGTTAGCCGATTACCTGCACGCCAAAGGTTTAAAACTGGGAATTTACAGCGACCGGGGCCGCTTTACCTGCGAAAAGAAAGCGGGCTCTTACAATTACGAAAACACCGACGCCCGGGATTTTGCCGATTGGGGCGTGGATTTTGTGAAATACGACAATTGCAACGCGGCCGCTTTTTCAGATCAAACGGAAGATTACAAACGCATGAGGGAATGTCTCAACAACTCCGGCAGGCCCATCGTGTTCAGCGTTTGCGCCTGGGGCTTTCAGGACTGGATGCCGGGGATTGGAGATTTATGGCGGACCACTGGCGACATTACGGATAAATGGAGCCGAATAGTGGAACTGGTAGACACCAACGAACAATACGCTTCTTATTCTTCCCCCTCCCACTGGAACGACCCCGACATGCTGGAAGTTGGCAACGACGGCATGACCGATGTGGAATACCGCTCCCAGTTTAATCTCTGGTCCATCATGGCTGCCCCTCTCATCGCCGGTAACGACCTGCGCCACATGAGCAAAACCACTCTGGAAACCCTGACCAACAAAGAAGTCATTGACGTCGATCAAGACCCTCTGGGACAACAAGGCACTCAAGTGGAGTCCAATGGACATGGCCTTTTGGTTTATATGAAAAACCTATCGGACGCCAATGTGAAAGCGGTGGTTTTGTTCAATCGAACCGACTGGGGAAGCCCCATCACCGTTCATTGGAAAGCAATGGGGTTAGCGGATGGAAAAGCGAATGTTCGGGATCTCTGGTTACATAAAGATTTGGGAGAATTCAATAACTCATTCAAAAGCTACGTCCCCTCGCACGGTGTTGTAATGATAAAAGTTACTTCCAGCAACCCGTAAAACAAACCTCACCAGGAACCGCTTCCCGGAGTTCCATAATAATTACCTGTGGTCAAAAACCATCCGCTTACTGACGCACCCGCAGTGTTAACCCCGGATTGCAGGTTTAAATGGTAGTGATAAACCGAAACTCCGTTACTGAAAGGTGTCACACCAGTATGACCACCATTTGAATCCAAGTTACTTGGCAGCGTTCCGTTTTGGTCTAACCGACCATAGACAAAATAGCCATCCCGCATGACCCCGATCAAATTGTCATCATCATGAGAGATTGAGTAGGGTTCGGTATGATAATGATACATACTGCTATTGTCCGGATGCCCCTGACACTCGTCAAAAGAACCTAACTCATCAAAAATATTATTCCCTGGCGCAGCTTGATTATCGTATATGGCCACCCCATCAATAGCCAACCCGACAGGCCCCAGGGCCATGGACTGACTGGTCTTGTTGGGATTCAAGGGAATATTTAACGTCACCCCATGCGAAGCAATGGTGTTGGGGTCCGGATAGGAAGTCGTGTAGGCAACGTAGCAGGGACTGGAAGTGGGGAAATAATTGCTTTCGTAATCCGGCAGGTCGTTGGTCGTGAGCTGAACATAAGTAACTCCACTAATAACTGTAACTGCTTCCGTCACCCTGCATGAAAACTGAAGCCAAGCGCCGCTTAAACCCTGACTGGTTCGGCTGCTCACACATCCGCTAGCGTTTCTATTCAGTAAAGTACAGCCCGAAGTAATGGTTGTCGAATCTGAAGTGTTGTCCGTCAAAGTACAGCCTGAACTACTTACGGTTGTGGGGGGCGTTGTTCCACCGACATGAGATGGTGAGGTTGACGAATTGCCCTGACAGCCTGTGAACATCCAACCGAAAGTAAAAACCAATAACACAATTGGAAAACCTGAAAAAACTCGAAAAATCGAATGATTTTTCATTTTCCCCTCCGATTTACCATTATTCCAAAACACTTTCCCACTGGTTAGAAGTCATGAATCGCTTCAGATTACGGCACCTCAAACCAAATGACCGCAAGCGGCGGCAAAGATAAGACAATCGATTTGGGCAAACCGTGGCAGGAAACATCGTCTGAATGGACTCCGCCGTTGTTTCCAAAATTGCTGCCGCCATAATTACGGGAATCCGTATTAAGGATTTCTTTGTAGTACCCACCCACCGGCACGCCTACCCGATAGCTGTTTCGAATGACCGGAGAAAAGTTTCCCACAATCAGCACTTGCCGGCCCGTGGACGGCGACTTGCGCAAAAAGGCCACAATGTTTTCGTCCGCATTACTGGAATCAATCCATTGGAACCCCGTGTGTTCCACATCCGATTCCCAGAAGGCCGGGTTTTCTTTATAAACTTTATTCAGGTCTTTCACCAAATCCTGCGATCGCCAGTGATCGGCCCACTGGGTTAAATGCCAGTCCAAACTGGTATCATGATTCCACTCTTTAAATTGTCCGAATTCGCTGCCCATAAATAATAGTTTCTTTCCTGGATGAGCCCACATATAAGCCAGTAAAGCCCTCAAATTGGCGAACTTTTGCCAGCGGTCGCCCGGCATCTTGTCGATAAGCGAACCCTTGCCGTGAACCACTTCGTCATGGGAAATCGGCAAAATAAAATTCTCGGTCCAGGCGTAGAGAAAACCAAAGGTCAGATTGTTATGGTCATGCCGCCGGTAAATCGTGTCCCGGCTGAAGTAATGAAGCGTGTCGTGCATCCAGCCCATGTTCCATTTGAAACCAAAACCCAGTCCGCCCGTATAAGTCGGTCGGCTGACACCGGGCCACGCAGTGGATTCTTCGGCGATCATCAAAACCCCGGGAAACTGGGTAAAAGCCAGCTCGTTGAGTTGCTTTAAAAAGTGAATAGCTTCCAGATTTTCACGGCCGCCATGGATATTGGGAACCCATTCGCCTTCCTTCCGGCTGTAGTCCAGATAAAGCATGGAGGCCACCGCGTCGAGGCGCAGACCGTCGATGTGATATTCGGAAAGCCAGAAAAGGGCGTTCGATAAAAGAAAATTGCGGACTTCGTTGCGCCCGAAATTGAAAACATAGGTGCCCCAGTCGGGATGTTCTCCCTGCCGGGGATCTAAATGTTCATAAAGGGCTGTGCCGTCAAAGCGGCCCAGGGAAAAAGCGTCCTTGGGAAAGTGCGCCGGAACCCAATCCAAAATAACGCCGATGCCCTGCCGGTGGAGATAATCGACGAGGAATTTAAAGTCGTCCGGTTTTCCAAATCGGGAAGTTGGGGCGAAGTAAGACGTGACCTGATAACCCCAGGAACCGCCAAAAGGATGTTCCATAACCGGCATAAACTCTATGTGGGTGAAGCCCATCTCTTTCACATAATCGGCCAATTGATAGGCCAGTTCCTGATAGGTCAGAGGCCTGTTGCCTTCTTCGGGAATTCTGCGCCAGGACTCTAAGTGAACTTCATAAATGGACAGGGGCTGACGCAAAGCATCTTTGTGTGTCCGGTTTTCCATCCACTCGTCATCGAGAAATTCGTACTTGGATTGGTAAATCACCGAAGCGGTGAGGGGCGGATGTTCCGTGGCGAAAGCATAGGGGTCGGCTTTTAAAAGGCTGTGGCCGTCTTGGGTGTGGATCTCAAATTTATAATTGGAACCGGGCTTTAACTCGGGAATAAACAATTCCCAAATGCCCGAATTTCCCATGCAGCGCATGGAATGAAGACGGCCGTCCCAGCCGTTAAAATCGCCCACCACACTGACGCTTTTGGCCCCGGGCGCCCAAACCGCGAAAGAAAAACCATCCACTCCCTGCCAGTTTTTAAAATGGGCTCCCAGTTTTTCATGAAGCCGGTCGTGATTGCCTTCGCCCAATAAATAAAGATCCACATCCCCCAAAGTGGGCCAAAAGGCGTAGGGATCCCAGTAGGTGAAAATTTTATCGGGAGCGTATTCCACCTGAACCTGATAGGGGCCCTGATGGCCCGACTGGGGTAAATAAGCCTCAAACAAACCTGAATCCTGGAATGAAACCAGGGGAACTTTTTTGCCTTCGAATAAAACGGTCACTTTTTTAGCGTTGGGGCGAAAGACCCGGACCATGAGTCCGCCGTCTTCCTGATGAAGACCCAAAAAACTATGGGGGTCCCGGTGGGAAACGGACAACAGAGACTCAAAAGCCTCCGAGGGAGGCATGAAGGGAGAAGCGACCGGCTGTTTTTTTTTGCGGGGTGGCATAGAAACCTGTCCTCGAACGGTATCGAACCACTAGATTAACACAGACTGACCTTATTCCGAGGCGGCCTTTGCCCCGGAATTGATGTTTCGCATTATGACCCTAAACTACCCACCAGGCCGCCCGCCGCTTTTCTGATCACTTCTTCGTTAACCGCAATCAAGTGTTCGGTTTTGAGTTCCAGCAAGTCGGACAATTCGGTCATTTTTTTGAAATTCAGGGTTGTTTCAGCCGCTTTAAAAACCGCTTCCTGGGCCAGATAGAGGCTGGCGGACAGCCCCAGTTTCTTGGCCAATTGAACTACCGCGATGGAAGCCCTGATGTTTTCATCGGTCGGTTTTTCCATGGTCCCTTCCACGATTTCCGTAATCAAATCACGAAAGGTATGTTCTGCCGCGAAACGGTCAATCTGGTAGCCGTGCTGGGTCACCCCGTCGGCCAGTTCAATCATGTTGCGGTAGGCTTCCGGGTCTTTAAACCATTCTTTTTTCTGAATTTCTTCCTCGAACAACTTTCCAAAAGTGAATTCCGCCGCGGCTTTGATTTCCTTTGGCAGTTCAAATCCGACCGATTGGAGCATTTCCAAGTTTCGGCGGTTGTCCTCGTACAAGCGGACATATTGTTCGGAAAAGTGATCCACCAGCGAACCGTAAATATCTTTAAAAATCATTTGTTTGTTTTCGGTAAGCAACTGCTCAACGCCGAATTCTTCCGGCCCAAATTCTTCCTGCACCACCCTTAATAGCTTCGGTAAAGACACGGAATAAAACTGTTCCCAAAGCTTTTTGGATGCCTTGTCATAATTTTCTTTACTAGTATAAGGACAAAGTGCCCCATAAAAATCAATTCCGCCTAAATGAAGTCCGGCGAAAGCGAAGTGGAAATGCTGGCGGGTCATGGCCTCTTGTAACAGTACGCGTCCTGAAATGAGCTTAAACCGGCCGTGTTCTTCTTTGCGGGCGTCTTCCATTTGATAAATAAACCCGCCGGAATTTCCCTTTTCGAGAGTGTGATTAACCAGGGAAGAAATAGCTAAATTGGCCACCACGCCCTGCGGACGAACCCGGGTAGGCTCGGAAAAACGATGGTAAACATCAGCGCCATTGCCAAATTCGGGAATATTACTGTGGGCTTCGGAAAGAATTTCTAAAAACGCGCTTTCAGGCGACGGATAACCCAAGGTTTCCAAGAGATCGAAAATGCGGGCCGCGTACCGGAGCACCTGGGTGGTCTCAATACCCGAAATCTCGGTAAAAAACCAGGCACAGCTTGTATACATCAACATGGCGTTGTGCTGAATTTCCAGTTGGGTCAGAGCTTGAACCACTTCTACTTCGGTCAATTCCCGGCCCGCGTGTTTTTTCAAAAACTCCTTGCGGGAAGCCTCAGGGTCTAAAATCAGCTGGATATATTCGTTTCGCGCAGCCCAGGGATCGATAAAAAGCTTTCCTCTTTCCTGCTCAAAATAAGCGCTCACCGCATCCCTCACATGATCGAAAGCCCGGCGCAAGGGTCCCCGCCAGGCCTGGTTCCAGCCTTCCCGGCCTCCCGTTTGACAGCCGCAATCCCGGTACCAGCGTCCCACACCATGAGCGCAGCTCCAGGCTGTGCCATTGCCGTCCGGGCCGGCTTTAATTTCCGCTTCATAGTTTGGCGGATTTTTTTCCAGATAGGCTGCGTAGTTAGTGACCCAATAACCCTGATGAACGGCTTCCACTTGCAAGGCATAAGCCAAACTACGGTCGCCAAATTTGGCGTGATGTCCATAACTCTCGCCATCGGTCGCGGTTTGAACAATGCGGCTTTCACCGCCGCCCACCCGGTTGATGCGGTCAATTAAAGACTGGCTGGAACTTAAAGCCCCTTCAAAGGCGACTCCGCGGGCGATATCTTTGTCATAAAAGAAAATATCAATAAATCTTTTAGAACCGTCGCGATGAAAGTAGCGGTAAGGAACACCCGTATCGATGTTGCCGCCCGAGACATCAAACCAATCACCGCCCGAAATCGGACGTACTCTTTCCGCCTGTTCGGGTGAAAGAATCACGTATTTCAGTTCCGCGTCAATCAACGTGGAAAGTGTCGCGTCGTTGCAAGCCGTCTCCGGCAGCCACAAAGATTCAGGTTCTCGATCAAACCGGTGTTTAAAATCCTCAATTCCCCACCTTACCTGGGTAATACGGTCCGCTTCATTACAAAGGGGAAGAATCGAATGGTTATAGCCCTGGGCAATGGCGTTGCCGTGTCCGTTATTTCGTTTCGCGCTTTTTTGATCCGATTCTAAAATTCGGCGATAAGTGCCGGGGTGATAAATTTGCATCCAGGACAAAAGGGTGGGACCAATATTGAAACTAATGTATTCGTAGTTATTGACAATACTTTCGACAAGACCGCTTTTTACATCGAAAATGCGGGCAAAAGCGTTGGGGCGGTAGCATTCGTAATAAACCCGGTCATTCCAATTGGGATAGGGTTCGGCGCTGGGCTGGTCATCAATGACGCCGGTCCAGGGATTTTCCCGGGGCGGTTGATAAAAATGTCCGTGAATTACCAATGCTGTCGACATAAGTCTCCTTCAGGCAAAACCCGTACTCAAAAAGTGCGCCCATTATAGGCCAAAGATTAAAAATCTATAACCAAAACAAGGAATTTAAGTTTTAGGAACATACCAAACCCGGCCATAAGCTTTCCAGCCAATCCGATAATTTTGTAACACCGCCCGCTCCACTATCGGCGAATAAAGAGTTTGATGAGGCAAATCGTAAAACTCAACTGTTGTGAATTTACGAACTTGAATGTCTCTTATCAATGGCGCCGGATCCCACGCTCCCGCTTGAACAATGGAAATGATGCCCGAAGGCTGGTACCAAATGGGTTTATCGGCCATCACCGGGAAATCGTTATCCAGCGCCAAATGATATTGGCCTTTTTGATAAATCGCAGCGACCGATTCTTTCATTTTGATTTCATCCGCAGACGGCACAGAAGGACTGGGAGCCAGAGACAAAAGAATCGTTCCGGTTAATAGAAGTAATCCCCCGGCATAGGGCAGCCAGAAAAGCTTCTCAGACTCAGCGTCCTTTTTTCCCCAACCTTCCCCCACCGCAAACAAGCCATAGAGGACAAACTCCATGTAATAATTCTCAGCGCTTCCATCACGACTAAGGGTCCAAAGGGACAAAAACGAAAGCGCGAGTTGAAGCTTCAAGAGGATCGGCAACTTTTTAGTTCCTGCTGTTAGCAAAACGAGAATTAAAAGCCAGCCAGCCTCTTTAAAAAAGCCATGGAACATAAAGTAGAAAAACCGTTCGGGTGAAAAACCCAAAGCCGCCCAACGAATCGTATGAATCCAATACATCCCGCCTGTTTGCCATTGAGCGACCACTAAGAAAATAGAAACCGGCCCCAAAGCGCCCAATAGAAACCATAGCAAGTCCTTAGGCTTGCGCTTCAAAACCGCCCAAAGCATCATCACCAGGGTTAGGGTTAGAGCCGTAGGTTTCATCAAAATGGCCACAGCGTTTAATAATCCGCCGACAAACCAAATAAAACTCTTCGTGTTTCCCTCTGCCCGTTCCGCGTTCCATAGCAAGATTAAAAAAGCGGAGAAGTTAACAAAAAGAAGAAGGGTATCCATCCGAACCATGGAACCCCAGGTTGCCCATGTGGGGCTGATCCATAACAAAACCGGCAAAAGAAAAACCCAAGCGTTAAGCCCCCATCTTTTCCAACCGGCAAAAGCGATCAAAACTCCGCAGCCCAAGTAACCAACCCAGGCCAATAGCCGCCCCGGCAACCAAGGTTTAGGAGAAGACTTTAAAAACTGTGATTCCAGATAAGGGAAAAGAGGAGGATAGGAACAATGGATATAAGGTCCACCTTGCCGGATATCCGGATAGAGCGATTGCCCGGCGGCGATGAGGCGGCCAAATTCCAAATTGACCGCTTCTTCTTGTTGAACTTGCACCGGAGATACGAGGCGGGAAATTAAACCGGGTGATTTGAGGACAAAAGTCAGAAAGGCGATGAAAACCGACAAATAAATCAAACCGTTAAAAATATTTGAGGCCGAGTTACTTGGCTTGCTATTCAACAATCATCCCGGCGGCGACCGTGTTGTTGGTGAGTTCATCAATGAGAATAAAGTTACCCGTATTACGGTTCTTCGAATAAGGATCATAAAACAGAGGTTTCATGGTCTGAATTTTAACCCGGGCAATATCGTTCAAATTCAGCTGATCAACCTTTTCTTTTTCCAGCGTGTTGATGTTGGTGCGATATTCAATCTCGGTCACCATCGCTTTGATTACCTGAGTCGTATGCTTAATCGAGTATTTCTTCTTCAACGAAAGAGGTTCTGTGACCATCCAGCAAAGCTCTGTCGTTATTTTATTGGAGGATTTCGGCAGATTATCCGGATGAACCAGCATATCGCCTCGCGAAACATCCACTTCATCGGTCAAACGCAGAGCCACAGACATGGGCGGAAAAGCCTGACCAACTTCACCGTCAAAGATATCGATTGCCTTGACCGTCGACTCAAAACCCGAGGGAAGAACCTTTATTTTGTCGCCCTTTTTCACCACACCCGAAGCCACCCGCCCCGCGAACCCGCGATAATCCAAATTCGGACGCAAAACCGTTTGAACCGGAAAGCGAAAATCGTTCAAATTCGCGTCGCGGCTTATTTCCACTTTTTCCAAATACTCTAAAAGCGTCGGCCCCTTGTACCAGGGCATGTTCGCGCTTGGCTTCACCACGTTATCGCCCTTCAAGGCCGACAGCGGAATGACTTTCAGTTCTTTGATGCCGACTTGCTGGGCAAACGCCTCATAATCTTTTTTAATCTTTTCAAAAACGGTTTCCGAAAAATCAACCAGGTCCATTTTGTTAATGGCCACGGTGACATGGGGAATCCCCAACAGAGAAGCGATAAACCCATGTCGGCGGGATTGAGTCATCACGCCATTGCGGGCATCGATTAAAACTATCGCCAAATTGGCGGTCGAAGCTCCCGTCACCATATTGCGGGTGTACTGCTCATGTCCCGGCGTATCGGCAATGATAAATTTTCGGTTCGCCGTGGCAAAATAGCGGTAAGCCACATCGATCGTAATACCCTGTTCCCGTTCTGCTGAAAGTCCGTCAGTGATCAAAGCGAAATCAATATCGTCCCCGCCTCGCTTCTCAGTGGTTTTACGAATCGCTTCCAGTTGGTCCTCAAACACACCTTTGGAGTCATACAAAAGACGGCCGATCAATGTCGACTTGCCGTCATCCACCGACCCGGCGGTGGTAAAACGCAATAAATCCATCTTGGCGTAATCGAGCTGGGATTTGGTGTCGATGGCCATTTAGAAATATCCCTCTTTTTTCTTTTGCTCCATCGAACTGTCCGAACCGTGATCGATAATCCGGTTTTCTCTTTCGCTTTTGCGGGTCGTAATCAGGTCCGCGATAATGCCGTCCAGGTCGGTGACCTGGGATTCAATCGCGCCCGTACAGGACATACAGCCCAGTGACCTGAAACGCACCGACATCTCCAAAATCTCGTCGCCCGGCAGAATGGGAATATGGGAAACCCAGGGAATCAAAAGGCTCTTACGCTTGATAATTTTTCGCTTGTGGGTGAAATAAATGGGAACCACCGGAATCTGTTCCATCTTTATATAGAGCCAAATATCCAATTCAGTCCAATTCGACAGTGGAAACACTCGAATCGACTCCCCTTCATTTAATTGGGAGTTATAAAGGTCCCACAGTTCTGGTCTTTGGTTCTTAGGATCCCATTGGCCAAAAGCGTCCCGGAAGGAATAAACCCGTTCTTTCGCCCGGGACTTTTCTTCTTCCCGGCGGGCCCCGCCGAAAGCGGCGTCGTAACCATATTTATTGAGACCATCCAGCAAACCCTGAGTTTTCAAAAGACCGCAGCACTTTTGCACCCCGTACTTAAAGGGGCTGGTTCCATCCGCGATAGCGGCTTCATTGCGTTCCACAATCAGCTTGGCGCCGATATCCGCGATAAACTTGTCGCGAAACTCGTACATTTCAGGGAATTTGTAGCCCGTATCCACATGCAAGAGCGGGAAAGGAATTTTGCCCGGCGCGAAAGCCTTTTGAGCCAGACGCACCATCACACTGGAGTCTTTACCCACCGAATAAAGCATGACCGGGTTTTTAAACTCCGCCACCACCTCGCGGATAATAAAGATACTTTCCGCTTCCAGTTGCTTGAGATGAGATAAGGTTTTAGCTTCGACTTGGTTTGACATAGGTTCCTGATCGTTTAAGTCATCATGGGCACGGCGAAGGGCAAAATCCACCCCAGTCGGTCCCCAAAAGCCCCATAAAACTACACTTTTTCCTGTGTTAAGACAACTGCAAAGCCAAAATCAAGACTAACGCAGTTTAAAGACATAAGTGAAAGGAATACCTTCCCTTTCCACTACGTGAATAACCTTACTCGCGTCCACTTGCTCTTGTTTATTCCATCGGGTATTGGCAATAAAGTAATCCGCGTCTTTTAAATTAGCCCACTGCATGTTGGATAAAAAATAATGGGCGGACTGAAAAGCCGAGCCTTCGGTATTAATACGGTAAATCTTCTGCGTATCTTTTATTTCGTTATTCTCCAGCCATTCTACCGCTTCCTTATAACTCGCTCCCGTATATTCGGTTTCAAACTTCCCCGCCGCTCCCCGCAACCCGCCTATCGCCTCGTTAAAGTAAGTGTACTCATAAGGAAATAATTGATTCATCTGCCAACCCACCCCAAGCGCGTTAATCCCAATTGCCGCCACCCAAAGCCACTTTAGTTTTAAACCACCTTGAAAAAGTTCGATAAAAACCAGACAGGCCAGAATCGAAAGAATCGGTTCTAAAAAAAGATAGTGGCGAACCCCGTCATAAATATTTGGTTTCAGCGCCAGATAAACTAAACCATGAAAAATCAGAACCAAAACTAAAAAAATGCCAAAAGAGCTTTCGTTCTTCTTCAGAAAAAACCATAGACCCGCCAACGACAAGCCTAAAATAAAAAGCGGCGTGCTGATCAAGAACCAGATGGGCAAATAAGACAGCCCCAATTCGGTTCCTGGTATTTCCTGTCCATTAAATAAAACCGTCATATTCCAGGGAAAATCAGCCGCCAGTTGAATCAGTCTGAATCCGTGGAGTAAGGGGCTTTCCCGCAGGAAAGGCCAGGTGGCCGTTAAAACCAGAAGAACCACCACTAACAGAAAACCACTTTGCCAAATCGCAGAAAATAAAACTTTCTTTAAATCTTTCTCTCGAAATCTTTCATAGATCACGGATAGGGCGTAAATCAAAATCAAACTAAGCCCCAGCATCCTCACACAGGTCGCGGCTCCCATAAGCAACCCTAAAACAAGAAGCGGTTTTATTTTTTCGTTACTCCGCCAACGATAAATAAAAAGAAGGCTCAAAAAATAAAAGACCGCATAGGGCATGTCTTTGGGGTTATTAGCCCACTCCCCAAAAAACCTAGGATTCAAAACTAAAAAAAGCGGTCCCGACAAAGCCAGCCAGGGGTTTAGACAAAAAGGTAAAACCGATTCATAACCCGCGACCAAAATTGATCCCGCGAAAACCATGTTGGATAAGTGAAACCCGGGTATCGTTAATTTTTGATTCACCGCGTAAAGACCCAGCGGATAAAGCTGATCGTAATGGGGGCTTCCCGGCGCTTCCGAATCATCCCGAAGAATGGCCTGGGGATGACCCGTGATATCCTGATACAGCCAATAACCGCCCATATAAACAATATATTCATCCCAGCCAATGCCGTAATCCTTGTGCTTAAAAGCGGCAAACAGCAGATAGCCCGCCAGGAAACAGACAATGGGAATTCTTTGTCTAAAGAAAGTTTTTCGACTGGGGTTCATGCCTACAGTTTATAGCAGTTCAAAGCGGGAAAACGTGGAAAGCCGTAATGGCGGCATAAACATCCTGGCCGTCCTTGAACCCGCTGGCCAAAGCCACTCCCTTGGGCACCTGGGCAAAAATACTTTTCCCGTCGCCGAGATCCAAGAGGTATTCAATGACCGTCCCCTTAAAACGGGTTTTCTTGATCTTGGCTTTCACCTGCAGGGTTTCAAACTGCTCCGTCACGTAAACATCGTGCGGCCGGAAGTAAATACGGATTTTTTGACCTACGGTCAGCGAAGGATTGATCGAAAAACGGAAAGGCCCCCAAACCGCCAGTCCTATTTCGGCTACTTCGGTATCGATATAATTGGTCTCGCCCACAAACTGGGCGATAAAATGCGTCGCCGGATGGTCGAAAATCTCGATCGGCGTTCCGTCCTGCTCAATTTTTCCGTGATTCATGATAAGGATACGGCTGGCCACTTCAAGCGCCTCGTTTTGATCGTGCGTCACGAATAAGGTGGTGACACTGGTTTCTTCATGAAGCCTTAAAATCCACTCCCGCAGCTCTTCCCGCACCTTGGCGTCCAACGCCCCGAAAGGCTCATCC
>Ga0182012_10004422_pt1 | contig 14690 bp, 13 predicted proteins | sample 612S2SmetaG_FD_120486 | JGI IMG/M metagenome (GOLD analysis project Ga0182012, IMG submission 120486) | Permafrost microbial communities from Stordalen Mire, Sweden - 612S2S metaG | ecosystem: Environmental > Terrestrial > Soil > Wetlands > Permafrost | place: Sweden: Stordalen | collected... | reverse complement strand
CGCCGCGGACGCTCTCGGTGACCAGAATGCCCATGACGCTCGGCGGCCAGACCATGCCCGTGGGATGGAACTGGATGAACTCCATGTCCAGCAGTTCCGCGCCGGCGTGATAGGCCAGCGAGACGCCGTCGCCGGTGCCCTCCCAGGAATTGCTCGTGATCTTGTAGGCGCGCCCCAGGCCGCCGGTGGCCAGCACCACGGCCTTGGCCTTGAAAATCTTGAACCGCCCGCGCTCGCGGTCATAGCCGAAGGCCCCGGTGACCCGCCGGCCGTCCTTCAGGAGCGTCACGATGGTATATTCCATGTGAACGGTGATGCCCTGATGAATGCCGTGGTCCTGCAGGGTGCGGATCAGTTCCAGGCCGGTGCGGTCGCCGACGTGCGCCAGGCGCGGATACCGGTGGCCGCCGAAATTGCGCTGGAGGATCTTGCCGTCCGGGGTGCGGTCAAACACCGCGCCCCACTTTTCCAACTCGTGCACCCGGGCCGGCGCCTCTTGGGCGTGCAGTTCGGCCATGCGCCAATTGTTGACGTACTGGCCGCCGCGCATCGTGTCGGCAAAATGCACGCGCCAATTGTCCCGGTCATCGACGTTGCCCATGGCGGCAGCCATGCCGCCCTCGGCCATGACGGTGTGCGCCTTGCCCAGCAGGGACTTGCAGACCAGGCCCGTTTTCACACCGGCCGCCGAGGCTTCAATCGCCGCGCGCAGACCCGCCCCGCCCGCGCCGATCACCAGCACGTCGTATTCGAAGGTTTCGTAATTGGTAGCCACAAATTCAATCAGGTTTCAGTTAAAAAAAACGGTAATCATGCCAGATGCCCATGGCGCACAGGCGGATGTAGACATCGGTGAAGCCCACCCAGAAGAGGCTGATCCACGCCCACATCATGTGCCGCTGGTTCAGGCAGCCCACGCAGCCGTACGCCTTGGAGCAGGCCGGGGATTTGGACCGGGAATCCAGAAAGCCGCCCACCAGGTGGCGCAGGGAATGACAGCCCAAGGTGTAACTGGCCAACAACAGCGCGTTTAAAATCAGGACAATGCTGCCGACCGCCAGCCCGAAATGCACACCCGTCTTGTCGGTGAACCACAGGCCTTTCCAAGCGTCATGCGTCAGCAACACAATGAACACCAGCGCCAGATAGAGGAAATAGCGGTGAATGTTTTGAATCACCAACGGAAAATAACGCTCGCCCAGAAATGTCTTGCGCGGCTCGCCCACGGCGCAGTTAATCGGATCGGCCCAGAACGCCTTGTAGTAGGCGCCGCGATAGTAGTAGCAGGTGAACCGAAAACCGGCGGGCACCCACATCACCAGAAAGCCCGGGGAGAAGTGCGGCAGGAAGGCCGGCCACCAGGGCGGCACGGCCGCGCCGAACCAACTATGGCCGCTCGTCCCCCAGAGTTCGGGCGAATAAAACGGCGAAAGATAATCCTGGCCGCCCGAGTTTAGAAAATAATTGTTCCCTTGCAGCCCCGCCCAGGTGGAATAAATGATGAAGGCGGTGAAGCCGAGAAACACCAAGAGCGGTTGGAGCCACCACGCATCGGGTCGCGTGGTTTGCCCGAACTTTCGTTGGGTGGGGAGCGTGTCAGCGTAAGCCATATCGCGTGCCAAAGTAGTAAGCCCGCCGCCCTCCGTCAACGCGGGAAAATAAGTATTAGTAACACTACAGACATTGTGATAAGGGCTTATGCAAGTTTCGGGCCCACCGACCACTCATTCAGCCCCCGCTCGCCGGCCCCGGCCGGCGCGGAACCGAGCCGGTCCAGCGCCTCGCCGATCAGGTACAGCGAGCCGGTGATGACGATAAAACCCGCGTCTTTGCTGGCGTTTAACGCTTCCGTTAACCCGGCGCACACGGTGATGTCCGCGTCCGGCCGCGCGGCGCGGAACGCCGCCGCCAGCTCCCGCGCATCCGCCGTGCGTTTGCTGGCGACCGGCACCGTGTAGATCCGCCCCGCCCGCGGTGCCAAAATGCGGCAAATCTCCAACCATTTTTTGTCACCCAATAGCCCAATAATGAACACCGGTTGCCGCCCGGCGAACTCCGTTTCCAGTGCCCGGCGGAGCGCCGCCGCTCCGGCGGGGTTATGCGCGCCATCCAGGAGGAGCTCGCCACCCTCCGGCCGGACGAGCCGTTGCAGGCGGCCCGCCCAGCGGACCGACGCCAGTCCGGCGCGGAGCTGCTCCGGCGTTACGGGCAGCAGCGGCTGCAGCACCTCCGCCGTGGCCAGCGCCAGGGCCGCATTGATCTGTTGATGCGCGCCGATCAGCGGCAGGGCGAGGGGCAGGGCGGGGAGTCCTCCGCCCGCCGTGAAGGTCGTGAACGGTGCGCGGGCCTGGCCATCGCCGGTCGTTTTCACCACCGTAAGCGGCGCCCCCATTTTCCCGGCGGTGGCGGCGATCACCGCGCGGGCCTCCGGCGCTTCCGCCGCCGTGACCACCGGAACGCCGGGCTTGATGATGCCCGCCTTTTCGCCGGCGATTTTCGCCAGTGTATCCCCCAGCCATTGTTCATGGTCAAACGCAATGTTGGTGATGACGCTGGCGAGCGGGGTGACGATGTTCGTGGCATCCAGCCGTCCGCCCAGCCCGGTTTCCCAGATCACCAGGTCGCAGCCCTGTTCCGCAAACCAGACCAGCGCCAGCACGGTGGTGAATTCAAACAGCGTGATGGCCTCGCCCTGGTTCTTGACGCGCAGGTCCGCCGTGATCCGCGCCAGGTCCGCCTCCGGGATCAGTTCGCGGTTGACCTGGATGCGCTCGCGGAAGGACACCAGATGCGGGGAGGTGAACAGGCCCGTGCGCTGTCCGGCCGCCCGATAAATGCTCTCCAGCATGGCACAGGTCGAGCCTTTGCCGTTCGTGCCGGCCACATGGATGAAACGCAGACGGTGCTGGGGGTTCCCCGCCAGCGCCGCCAGCCGGCGGGTGTTTTCCAGCCCAAAGGTGGCCGCAAACACCCGCAAACCCGAGAGAAAATCAATGGCTTCAGTGTAAGTCACAAACAAAAACTATGAGTTATGCGGGCTGAATTAAGAAGGAGAAAAAATTCAGGTCCGGTTGTTTCCTTGCGGGGGCCGGGCTGTTTTGCCACATTGCCCGGAAATGGCGCGCCCCAATTTTCGTGGCCGGGTTGACCTTGACCTGCCCAAAGCCAGCCTTTCCCGCGAAAACCTCCGGGAAGCCGCCAGGCTGTTCACCTACCTCCGGCCGCAGCGGGGGCTCCTGCTCGCCGCCGCCGGTGCGTTAATCCTATCCAGCCTGCTGAGTCTTTGTTTTCCCTTCCTGGCCGGCAGCCTGATGGATGCGGCCACGCCGGGGGCGGCTCTCCGGGGGCCCGCCTGGCTGCCGCACACCATCAACCGCGTGGCCCTGCTCATGCTGGCCGTGCTGGCGGTTCAGGCATGCTGCACGTTTTTTCATTCCACCTCCATGACGAAAGTCGGCCAAAGCGCCGTGGCCGCCCTGCGCCGCGACACCTATGCCCGGCTGATCTGCCTGCCGATGTCGTTTTTCGGCCAGCGCCGCGTGGGGGAATTGAACAGCCGCATCTCCGCCGACCTCACGCAGATCGAGGCCACGCTCATCATGGCCCTGCCGCAGCTCTTAAGGCAAACCCTGATGCTGTTGGGCGGCATCATTCTGATTGCCGCCACCTCGGGCCATCTCACGTTGATCATGCTCAGCGCCATCCCGCCGGTGATCGTGCTGGCCGTGGTGTTTGGGCGGAAGATGAGGAAAAACTCCCGCGAGACCCAGGACCAGCTCGCCGAAACCGGCATCATCGTCGAGGAGACGCTGCAGGGCATTTTTAATGTGAAGGCGTTTGTCAACGAAGCCTTTGAAATCGAGCGCTACCGCCGGAGCATGGACGCCTACCTGCGCGTGGCCTTGCGCGGCGCGCGGTTGCGGGGTGCGTTCATCGCGTTCATCGTGTTTTCGCTGTTCGGGTGCATCGTATTGGTGCTGTGGTCCGGCGCGTCGCTGTTGCAGAGCGGTCACATCTCCCTGGGCGAGATGACGCGCTTTGTCCTTTACACGGCGTTTGTCGCGGGCGCGATGGGCCAGTTCGCCGACCTTTACGCGCAGGTGCAGAAGGCCCTCGGCGCCACCCACCGGGTGCGGGAACTGCTGGCGGAGCAGCCGGAATTTGTGCTGGCCGCGCCGGGCGTCCCCGCCCCGCCGCCCCGGGCGGCGTTGCGCGGCGAAGTGGAACTGCGGGACGTGCGGTTCCGTTACCCCTCGCGGCCGGAAGTGGAGGTGTTGAAAGGCATTTCCCTGACCGTCCGGCCCGGCGAAAAAATCGCGCTGGTCGGACCCAGCGGCTCCGGCAAATCCACGCTCATCTCCCTGCTGCTGCGCTTTTACGATCCGCAGCCGGGGGAAATCCGGATGGACGGCCGCCCGGCGCCGGAGTATCCGCTGGCCTGGCTGCGCAACCAGATGTCCATCGTGCCGCAGGAGGCGCTCCTCTTTGGCGGCACGATTTACGAGAACATCGCCTATGGCCGGCCCGGGGCGGGCAAGGACGAAATTTTGGAGGCGGCGCGCAAGGCGTACGCCCATGAATTCATCGCCCCCTTCCCTGAGGGCTACCAGACTTTGGTGGGTGAACGTGGCGTGAAGCTTTCCGGGGGCCAGCGCCAGCGGGTGGCCATCGCCCGCGCCATTTTGAAGGATCCGGCGATCCTGATTTTGGATGAAGCCACCAGCTCGCTGGATTCGGAAAGCGAGCGCCTGGTGCAGCTCGCGCTGGACCGGCTGATGCAGGGCCGCACCACCTTCATCATCGCCCACCGGCTGGCCACGGTGCGGCGGGCGGACCGCATCGTGGTGATCCAGGACGGGGTGCTGGTGGAATCCGGCACGCATGACGAATTATACCAGCAGGAGGCCGGCTTGTACCGCCGCCTGGCGGAGTTGCAGTTCCACCTCAAATAGGGTGACCTGACGCAGCGGGGGGCCGGGCTCACCAGATATCCACTGGTCCTTTGGGCACCGGAATGTGCTGGCGGGCGGCCACGGGGGGGGCCTCCGTCGCGCCACCGGCTTGGGCGGGGGGGGACATGAACGAGGCGACCATCGGCGGCGGGCGGAAGCGGGGGGACAATTGGCCGTCGGCCTCCAGGAATTGCCCCCGCCATTGGCGGTACTGAGCAAGGATTTCGTGGAACTGGGCGCGGCTGGCGAGCAGCACCACCTGCTTGTTGAAGCTGCTGGCGGGGCCAAAGCGCCTGGCGTACCAGGGCGCGACCTTGCGGAACATCCGGCAGCCGAGGTCTTCCCCGAAGATTTCGATCATCAAATCCAAGTGGCGGGACATGACCCGCACCCGTTCCTCAAACGGCGGTTCCGGAAGGATTTCGTGCCGGCCACCGTGCAGGTGATGAAGGGTGTGCTGGAAAATCCAGGGGTTGTAAAACGCGCCCCGGCCGATGCTGACGCCGGCGCACCCGGTCTCTTCCAGCATCCTCCGGGCGGCCTGGGGGGTGACGATGTCACCGTTGCCGATGACGGGGATGTTTTTGACGGCGGCCACCACCGCACGAATGCCGGCCAGATTGACCGTCCCGCCGAAACCTTGCTGGCGGGTGCGGCCGTGGACAAAAATCGCGGCCACACCGGCGGCTTCCAGAGCGCGGGCCAGGTCGGGGGCGGTCAGGTTGTCATCGTCCCAGCCCAGGCGCATTTTGGCGGTGACGGGGATCGTGACCGCGTTGACCATGCCTTGGACCAGGGCGGCGGTCTTGTGGAGTTCGGTCATCATGGCGGAACCGCCGCCCACTTGGCAGACCTTGCGCACGGGGCAGCCCATGTTGATGTCCACGGCCGCCGCTCCACCGGCGGCCACCACCTGGGCGGCATCGCGCATTTCCTCCGGGACGCTGCCGAAAAGCTGGACCGCCAGCGGGGAATCAGCCGGCCGGGTCTCAATTAGTTTGCAGGCTTTGGCGCGCTTTTCGAGGAGCGAGCGGGCATTGACCAAGTCGGTGGTGCAGAGCCCCACCCCGCCGATTTCACGCAGCACGAGCCGGAAGGGCAGGTTGGTGTAACCGGCCAGCGGCGACAAAAACAGATTGGTCGCGAGGTTCAGGGTGCCAAAACGCATCCTCATCAGTATAGGCCAAACCGCCGGGCAAAAAATGGAAAAAAGCGACAAAAACCGGGTGGCAACCGTGCATCCCGAGGTTGTTGGCAAGGTTGGACGGGCGCGCCAAATTGGCCGACGGGCTGCGGCTAGGCGGCACCCACTGACGTCCAAAAAAACGAAACTGTTATTTTGGTTATTTATGGTTATTTTTGGTTATTTTTCATTCAAATATTCGCCGTAACACATTGTATTAAAACAGTTTGCGCTAATTTTTTGGTCTTGCACGCCTGGCGGCAGTGGATTTCGAGGTCTGCGGTAAGAAAAATCCGCCAACAACTTCGGGATGCACCGGGGTGGCAAGGCTATCGACAAAGTCGGAACTTGAGCAAACGCTGCGCCGGGTGGGGCCCCAGCCTGCAAGCCAGGCACAGGGGGGGCGGGTTTCGAGTTTCGAGTTTCAGGTTCCGAGTTTAACGGTCCGGGGACGAGGCGGTGGCCGGATGTGGGGACGAGCCGTCCCCACCCCGACTTTGTCGGCAACCTTGACGGGGTGGCAAGTAAATGTCATTCCCGCGTTGCGGAAGCCCCGGCGGCGTGTTAGGTTAACTCTCCATAACGAATGCTAGAAGATCAAAATCAAAAAAACGGTGACAATGGCAGCCGGAAGAAGCCGCCGGGCTTGAAAGTGCCGACGTTTACTTGGGTCGCGTGGATTGCGATTATTGGCTGCATTGTCTTGCTGCTGTATCTGCGCAACCGGCTGAACACCTCGCCGGGCACGGTGATGAGCCAGGCGGAGTTTCTGGTCAGATTCCAGTCCAACCAGATCACCCATTTTGTGCTCAGCTTCAATCCGCAAACGCAGGCCTTCACGGAGATTTCGGGCACCTATTTGAACCCCCACCCCCAGGACAGCCTGGCCGTCAGCACCAACAAAGCCGCCGCTTCGGTCACCGAAACCACGGCCGGCAAGTCGGCGGAAATTCGCTTTGTGGTTCCGGAGGTTTTGCTGACCCAGAAAATGCAGGATGAATTGCTGCCTTCGGACAAGGGTGAACTGCATGTGCAGGACACCATGCTTTTGTCGCTCGGCTATCAACTGCTGTTCTTCATCGGCATCGGGGTGCTGTTCTGGTTTTTCTTCATCCGGCAAATCAAGATGGCCGGCAAGGGGGCGTTGAGCTTTGGCAAGAGCAAGGCCAAGATGCTGGCCAAGGACCGCAACAAAACGACGTTCAAGGATGTGGCCGGCATTGAAGAGGCCATCGAGGAGGTTTCCGAGCTGGTGGAGTTTTTGAAGGATCCCAAGAAGTTTCAGCGGCTGGGCGGCCGAATTCCAAAAGGGGTGCTGATGGTGGGCTCGCCCGGCACGGGCAAGACCCTGCTGGCCAAGGCCATCGCCGGCGAGGCGGACGCCAGCTTTTTCAGCATCAGCGGTTCGGATTTTGTGGAGATGTTTGTCGGCGTGGGCGCGAGCCGGGTGCGCGACATGTTCGACCAGGCCCGCCGCAACACGCCCTGCCTGATTTTCATCGATGAAATTGACGCCGTGGGCCGCAGCCGCGGGGTCGGCTTGGGCGGCGGCAACGATGAACGCGAGCAGACGCTCAATGCGTTGCTGGTGGAGATGGACGGCTTTGACACCCAGGAGGGGATCATCATCATCGCCGCCACCAATCGCGCCGATGTCCTGGACCCGGCGTTGCTGCGACCGGGCCGGTTTGACCGCCGGATCACCGTTAATTTGCCGGACGTGCGGGGCCGCGAGGCGATCTTGAAGGTCCATGCCCGCAACGTGAAGCTGGATCCCTCGGTGGATTTGTCCCTGACCGCCCGCGGCACCCCGGGTTATTCCGGCGCCGAACTGGCCAATCTGCTGAACGAAGCCGCCCTGCTGGCGGCGCGCACGGGCAGGAAATCCGTCGGTCAGGCCGAACTCGATGAAGCCCGGGATAAAGTCCGCTGGGGCCGCGAACGCCGCAGTCTGGCCATGACCGATGAAAATAAGAAGCTGACCGCCTGGCATGAGGCCGGTCATGCGCTGGTAAATGTGCTGTTGGAACACACCCATCCGCTGCACAAGGTCACCATCATCCCCCGGGGTCCGTCGTTGGGCTCAACGATGTCGCTGCCCAAGGAGGACATTTTAAATTATCGCAAAAAGGAATTGCTGGACACCATTACCATGACGATGGCGGGACGGATTGCCGAGGAAATTGCTTCGGGTGACGTTTCCACGGGGGCCGGCGGGGATATTCAGCAGGCCACCAACATGGCCCGGGCCATGGTTTGCCAATATGGCATGAGTGAAAAACTCGGCATGGTGCAATATGTCGAGGACGATGAGTTTTTCCTTGGCCGGGACATGATGCGCCGGAAAACCTACAGCGAAGCGACCGCCCAGGAAATTGATGCCGAAGTGCGGGGGATCATCACCAGTTGTTATCAGCGCGCCCAGCAGGCGATCAATGATCATCGCGACAAGCTGGAGATCATCGCCAACGCCTTGCTGGAATATGAAACCTTGGATGGGGTGCAGGTGGCGGACATAGTAAATACCGGCCGGTTCACCCCGCCGCCGCCGCCGCCCAAGGTGGATCCGCCCAGCGGGGCGCAGGCGGCCACGGCCCTGCCGGAATTTCCGCCCAAACCGGTGCCCCCGAAACTGCCCGGGCTGGGCAATCCCGCCCCGGCGGCCATTTAAATCCGCCGCTTACTTCCGTTTTTCAATGTTGTGCAGGTCCTCCGCCAGGAACTGCGTGACATCCTTGAACCGGGCCACGTTTTCCGGATTGACCTCCATCAGAGTTTGATGCGCTTCCAGACTGGTGCGCGTCAGTTCCTCATGGGTGGGGTTGGATGAGTCCGGGGTGCAGACTTTCACCTCCCCGGGCATTTGCAACGGGGTGTTTTGCACCTTGAACAAATGCAGGGCGCCGAGATTTTCCAGCAGATCCGATATCCGGGTATTGGGGTTGTAAAGCTCGATGCCTTCTTCCCCGGCGGGCTTGAGTTTCATGCCAAACCCGGCGAGGACGCCCAGAAACGTGCTGTCCATCAAAACGCATTCAGACAAATCAATCAGAAAATGCCGGTAACCCTTCTGCGCCAGTTCTTCCAGCAGAGTTTTGAAGTCCGGGCTGGAGGAGCAGTTGGCGCGACCGGCGATTTTCACACAGGCAAAATCTTTTCCCACCAATACCAATAAATTTGCGGACGACGTGGCCATGTTTTGAATTGTTTTGATCGTTCAGGCGGCGACCGCCTGGGGGGTTATGATTTGTACCAGAGTTTGTTGCATCACCAACGCTTCATCAAGACCGCTGGAGACCAGCCGCAGGTTGCATTTAAGCAGCAAATCCATGGCCCGGATCAGTTCGAACCGGCTGTATTTTTTCGCCTGCGGCAGGGCTTTGTAAAGAACATATGGATTCAAAGCAAGCGGATTGAAGCGTTTGTCCCCCGGCACCTTCTCCGCCGGAACCCGCTCCAACTGGGTCTTGAAGCGGTTGTAGTCCGCCTCCGGCTTGATCCAGCCCTCGTGCAGCATCTCTTTGAGCAGCAGCATCGCCCGGACTTTGCTGATCAATCCGTACAGCAGCCCGATTTCCGAGCGCGCCTTGTCAAACTTCATCTCCCACAATTCCTCATCCAGCCGGCGCAGCAGCCGCGGCAGATCGCGGTCCCCCAAGGCGTCGCCCAGCGCAAAGGCCCGGGCGGACTTGTTCCGGGAACAGATCGCCGCCACGTCCGCAAATTCAATCCGGGCGCGGTCGCCGACGTACAGGGATAATTTTTCCACCTCCGACTCCAACTGCCGGGCGTTCGGGCCCACCCGGCTGACCAGTTCGCCGAGGGCTTCCTCCGAGATTTCCTTGTGCCGTGCCCGCAAGCCCGCAGCGGCCGCCGTTTCCGCCCGGTCCACCCAATCCTTGTCCTCCACCGACCAGGCGACGCAGGTCTCCACCGTGCCAATTTTATCCAGGGTCTTGTAAAACGATTTGCGTTTGTCCGCCTTGCCGGCGCTGATCAGCAGCCGGACGTTTTGCCAGGTGAAGGCCTTCAGCTCCTCGCCCAGATCCGCCAGGCTGTCCGTCACGGCCTGGCTGCTGGCGGCGCGTTCCTCCCCCAGAAAGTTGCAGTCGCGCAGCCACACCACCTTGCCTGTGCCAAAGAACGGCAGGGTTTGCAGCGCCTCCCGCAGACGGCCGATGATCCTGAGCGCGTCGCCGCCGTTGGTGGCCGCGGCGTCAATGATCTCGTGATCCATGCCCCCCACTTCCGCGCTCCACTTTTGAAAGCGTTCTTTGGCGTGCTGTTTGACGGCGAACTCGTCGTCGCCGCAAATCAACACCAGCGGGGCAGTTTTTTGGGTCGGGGCGGCCATCATTCCGGCTCGCCGCCGGTTTCGTTGATTTTGTCCAGCACGGAGCTCATGTCCTCCACCTGGTCAAACAGCCGGGTGGTGACAAAAATCGGCTTCTTCTGCGCGGCGGCAATGGCCAGGCAATCGCTCGGGCGCGCGTCCAGTTCCACAATTTTACGTTCCGTTTGCAGTTCATTCTGCTGCTGCAACACCAAGCGCGCAAAGTAGGTCGAGCTTTTCAGGTCGGTGATGATCACCCGCTCCACGCTGATACCAAAACCGTGGAAAATCCGGTTGATGAGGTCGTGGGTCAGCGGGCGTTCCTTGGGGGTTTCGTGCAGGAACATGCGGATGACCGCGCCCATCTGCGGTTCCACGTTGATGACAAACACCTTTTCGTCATTCCCCACGAACAGCGCGCAACTGCTGTTGGCCGGGAGAATTCCGCGGATTTGCACCGGCATCACGTCATTCTTCATGGGGTTAAATTACGGCGGGGCCGCCACAAAAACAAGCCCTCGCTGGCATCAAGTTTGGACCGGCGGCGGGGCGGCCTTGGAGAGGAAGGCGTTCTGGACGAACGTTTTGAAATACGCCTCCTTCCGCGGGGCCGCCAGCAGCCCTTCGTAACGGAACCCCGGCACGTTCTGATAGGCCAGGGTGGCCCCGTCCCGGAAGGTGATGTACAGTTGGCGTGAGGAGAAGGCATAGCCGACGGAAGTGAATGAGTCCGCTTCCACCGGCACCATTTTGAAGGCTGCAACTGATATAGCCATAAGGTTGTCCTTTCGATTCCCTATAACGCATACGCCCAAAAATTCACGTTGTCGAGAACTATTTTTGGTTGGGCTGGCCAAGGGGGGCGGGTTTCGAGTTTCGAGTTTCAGGTTTCGCGTTTAAGTTTAAGGGCCGGGGGCCGACGCGGTGGCCGGCTGTGGGGACGAGCCGTCCCCACCCCGGCTTTTTTTGTTGTAACCTTGGCCGGGTTTGGTGACTCTCTGAACGAAAACCATATGAATGACGAAAATCAAGAGTACAAAGGCCTGAACCGTCGGGATTTCCTACGCGTGGGCGCCACCGGGGCGACGGGCCTGGCCATGGCCGGGTTGGGCGCTTTCAACCTTTCCGCCGCCGATCCCGCCGCCGCCCCGGCCAAACTGCCGCGCCGCCGTTACGGGCGGACCGGCCTGGACATCAGCGCCATCGTCGGGGCCTCCGACTGGAACGCCAACGTCATACCGCTGGCGGTGCAGGCCGGAGTGAACTACTGGCACAAGGCCCAGCAATGGACCACCGCCACCATGCCGGACGCCCTCAAGAGCCAGCCGCGCGAGTCCTACCATCTGGAAGTCGTCGTGGACCGCGTCGGCGGCGACAACAAAACCGGCAAAATTGACGAGGAACAGTTTTATCAATATGTCAAAAAGGCCGTCGCCAGATCCGGCGTTGGGTATTACGACGTGTTCAAGTTCCACTTCGGCTTCCATTCCATCGAGGAAGCCAAGACCGATCTGGGCGTCAACCGCTGCTTTGACCGGCTGAAAAAAGAGGGTCTGGTGAAGCATCTGGCCCTCTCCCAGCATCACTACAACGACATCGGCGGCGACATGGCCTTTGACATCGTCACCTACCTCATGGACCATTCACCTTTCGAGGCCGCCCAGTTTTTTTACACCTACGGCGACCGCAAAGAGATTCAGGAGGTCATCAATCTGGCCAAGCAGAAGGATTTTGGGGTGATCGCCATGAAGACCATGGGCGGGGTGGGCCGGGCGGCCAGCGACAAGAACATGCAGACGCTCCTCGCCGAGCCGAAATACCAGGGCAGCAGCCCCGCCACGGCGATGGTCAAATGGCTGATGGCCAACCCCAGCCTTACGGCGGCGGTCATCGCGACGAAGAATTTTGATCAATTGCAGGAAAACCTCAAGGCGGCCACCGAAAGCACGCTGGGGTACAACGACCACGAAGCGCTCAAATTGCTGGCCGCGTACAACAAAGGAACCACCTGCCTGCTGTGCGCCGACTGCGTTTCGCAGTGTCCGGAACACATCGCCATCGCCGACATCCTGCGCTATGAGCGTTACGCCCTGGATTACCACGAACTCGGCCGCGCCCGGGCCGAATACAAGACCTTGACCAAGGACGGCACCGCCTGCATCGCCTGTGGCGACTGCCTGCCCGGTTGCCGGGCGGACATCAACATCGTGGCCAAGCTCAAGCAGGTGCATGGTCTGTTGGGGTGACCCGGCGACAAAAGCCCGTTGCCGGATGGCGGGCGCCGGGTTAAAGCAAACCCATGAGTGCAACCGACATCATTCGCGAACTCCCCAAGCTCACCGAGGCTGACCGGCGGGCCATTCGGGAGGTGCTGCTGGAAATCGCCAACAAAGATCCCGATGTGGCCCTGTGCAACCAAACCGCCCAGGAAGGCGCTCTGACGCTCGACGGTTTGGAGAACGACGATGCCAGCCGTCAATCGAGGTGAAATTAGGCTGGTGGATTTCGGGTTGGCCGCCAAGGCGCGGCCTGCGCTCATCCTCACCGCGCCACCTGCCAACGACGAACTCGACCTTGTCACCGTGCCGCTACACACCACGGCGTTGCGCGGTAACCGCTGGGAATTAACCGTCGCCAAACCGTTTCTAAAACCGGGTGCGTTTCATCTGCAGCAAATTCAAACCATCTCGATCGTCAAACTTGAACGCCGATTGGGCACACTGACGGCGGACGAAATGCATCGGGTATTGGCGGCCCTGGGTGAACGGCTTGGAATTAATAACCCGCAACGGGTCAGTTCGTAGTTTGGGACCACCGAGGCACAGAGGCACGGAGAATGCATCCCGCGGAGCGGGACCACGGATTGCAGGATGACGCGGATTTTTTGGGAAAAAGCTGAAAACCTGATCCCGCAAAGCGGGACTGAAAAGCTGAAATAAAACCCGATCCCCCCAGAGCGGGATCACGGCATGGAGGCACGGAGAAAACCGGGGCAAAACCTCAACCATCCGGCCGGCGCCGCCAAAGTCGGATAGATTATTCGGCCTGTTTCCGATAAAAGATCGCGGTTCCAAAACCCGCATCTACTTGCAGAATTGGTTTCACCGAAAAGCTAAATTCAAGGCCAAATTTCTAAAAAGCCGGGAGAAGACTACTTTGACGCATTTTTCTTATTAACATCAAATCTGAAAGCTCTCATTTTAATATTAATTAGATCTTGATCATCTTCCTTTCCAAGAGCCGCAAAAAAGCAAGTTATTGAAATCACTTCAGCAAGGACCAACTTATGAGCTAGGATTACCGGATTGACAAGCCGTTTCAGCGCCGCGGGGTCGGAATGCATAAATGAAAAGCTCCGCAAGTACGCCAGATGGAGTTCCAGTTGAAGTGGCGGCGCGACTAAATGGTTCAACGACGCCGGGCCTGGCAGTTGATCTTGCTTTGTGACTGCGTCATAGTTCCATTTAAAACTAATCTTGTCGTACAGCTTTCTAATTTTTGCAAGATTCGACGTGTCAGTTCGGCGTAAATAGGACTTCATGACATCAAAATCCTGGCGGTCGCAAGGCTGGCTTTCGGCAAAAGTCCTGTCCTTTTCCAATTGGGTTGCGCACTTGGTATAATACTCGTGGCGGATTTGGATGAGCTTTACGAATTCACCCGCAAACGCCTCTCGTTTAGCGCCGGTGGCGGTGATAATGTGAATGGCTCTGGCCTGTGCCTCCACGCAAGTTTGGAAAAGGGCAAAGGGCACATTCAGAGGTTGCCGGGCATCTGCCATCAAAAGCAATGCTGAATCCGCCATTAGTTGTGCTTGCTTAGCGAGAAATTTAGTCGCGGTGATTGAATGGACAGAAGCAGGGTTGGCGGTTTGGACAGCCTCTTCCCGACGGTAAATACTCATCGCTGCATCGTGAATTGCTTTGAGTTCAGCATCAACAACTTCGTCCATTGAAACGAAATCACCTGTAATTTCAGACATATTGAGAATATGCACCAGGCAAAAATCGATTCAAGCTCAAAAAATGACCCTGGCCGACAATTTGACATTCGACGGCAATTGGAACTTGACCGGACCAATAAATATTGGCTAATTGAACGGCAGATGCTCAGTTGAAATAAAATATATGACTCATCCCAAAACAATTGGCAACGTGAAATTGAACCTTGGTTGTGGACCAGACATCCGCGCCGGGTATATCAATGTCGATATCCTCGGTGG
>Ga0182012_10004421_pt1 | contig 14690 bp, 6 predicted proteins | sample 612S2SmetaG_FD_120486 | JGI IMG/M metagenome (GOLD analysis project Ga0182012, IMG submission 120486) | Permafrost microbial communities from Stordalen Mire, Sweden - 612S2S metaG | ecosystem: Environmental > Terrestrial > Soil > Wetlands > Permafrost | place: Sweden: Stordalen | collected... | reverse complement strand
CTTGTGCAATTTGCAAGCTGGAGGCGCCCAGAGTTGTCCCTAAAGTCGCGCTAAGCGCCGTGCCTTCCACGCCCGCCGAAAGACTTTCCGTGGCCTTTTGATTCTGACGTGTCGTGGAAAGCCCATGAGCATCGACCGGATAGAAGCTCAGATTATTGCGGTTTGCCGAGCTGATAACCGCCTGAAATTCTTCTTCCGCGCCTTGCGGGATGGCAAACCCATCTGAAAAATAAACGAATGCCTTGCGCCCCGGCAATTGTGATTGGCCTTGCACGCCGGCGAGCAGAGCCCAAACCGTCGATCTACCGGAATACGCCGTCTCGGATCGTTCGCTGAGTGAGAGCATGTCGAGCGTTAAACGCGCCATGATTTTCTCGAAAGGATCGCCGCTCATTTGCTGCGAGCGCGTGAACAAGTCTTGGACGCCGCTCACGTTAGGGCCGATCTGCTGTTCCGCCTCCATTCTGATCTGCTCGCTATCCCTCGCAAAACCGGCGGAAGGGCCGCTCGTGGCGCGTTCTACGGCTTTCTGCAGCAGGTCGCGGCGCTTTGTGAAAGGCTGGATGGCCTGTAGATCGTTACCAAGAGCGAACACGGATACATAGAAATTCCGCGGCAGATCATTCTTCAGAAGGTCGAGGGCGGCTTGTCTGGCCAGCGCGCGTTCCCCAATTTCAAGACGATCAAAAACCAGCGTAATCAGCCGAATTTGCCGCAATGGGTCGAGCTTCACTTCGCCGGCAGGATCGGCGGGCGTCGCCGCTGTCGAGCCTTTGACAAGCCGGAAGCCGCTGATTTCCCGTGCTTCACCGTCATCCAGCACCGTGAAGGCGCTGCGCGGCAAGTTGTTTACCGGGCGCGCGTTCTTGTCCCGCACCACAACGTCCACCAAAACCTCCTCACCGCTGGCTTGGATGGAACTGTTGTTCTGCGCCGGCGCCAGGCCGGCGATCAGTAACGAAAGTGCCAGGAATTTCCGCATGCCGTGCTTGACTTAAGGCTCCAGCGTGAAGGTAACCGTCTCGGCGGCATGTTCCGATCCTTGTTCCGCCAAAAAACGGATTTGGTAATCGCCTGGCGGCAGCGCGCTCGCGGGTGCGTTGGCCACGTATTGAATTCGCCCGCTTGCATCGGGGTCGCCTAGCGGAGCTTGGCCTTTGCCCAGCATTTGCCCGTCTTTGCTGAACTCCATGGTGAGCGTGGGCTTTTGGCTGTTCTTTTTGTCGGGATAAAGAATCAGGTAGAAGGGGATCGTTTGGTATTCCGACTTCTTCAAGACAGGATTAACCGTTGGCATGACAATTTTGTCGGCCATGAGCAGCGGATCGTCGGCCTTCGTTGCCTGGTCTTTCGCTTTGGTATTGCGGATCAGTGTCACGCTGCTCATGCCCAACGCATCGCCCTGTTCAGGCACCATAAAGCTAGCTTTGCGCGCGCTCACCTTTTGTGAAGGAACATCCAGCACGGCGGTTTCCAGAACGTAACGGCCCGGACTCAACGTGAAGCCTTCGTTATAGATGAAGTGGCTGGCCGCCTTGTAGGCGGCAATTTTATCCGGCGTAACCCGCATCGGTACCTCCTGGCGCAGCTTTTTCACAATCTGGCCATTGGCATCTTTCACGACGGCTACATAAGCCAGCTTGCCATCGAAATAACCCGCGGTCTTGTTCTCCTCGAACGTTAGTCCGCCGACCGGTATATCGACGACCACTTCACAGGTTGCGCCCGATGCCCCACGATAATGCATGGCGGCGGATTGAAACCCGAAGTCGTGCTGCAGCGGTTTGGTGTCGAGCGCCAGCAGCAACGGAACCTCGTAAGAGGCCACTACGTCGCCGCCGTGCGTCATCGATGGGGGTAAAGCGAAGTAACCGGCTCGCGATTGGATGCGCAGGTCGGCCGAGCTTGACTTTACGCTCACTTTGCGGAAGCTGCCGTCGTATTTTTGGATCTGCGGATCGTAGGTGATCTCGTAATAGCTTTGCGCTTCCTCGGTGATTTTGCGAATTGGCCCCTTGAAGTCGTTCGTATTGGCGATCAGCGTCCCGCCGGTCTGCACAGCCAGGCGTCCAATCGCGTTTTGCGTATCGCTATTGCCTGCCTCGTAAGCCTTATCAACCGATTGCGCCTGGTCGGCCGATATCCCGGAGGTGCTGCTGCTGGCATTCTTGGCCGATGCCGCGACGGCGTCTTTCAAGGCATCGTTAGAACTGCTGGCGGAACTCATGGTCGAAAGGCCGTGCGTGTCAATGCAATAGAAGCTCACGTTCGACCGGTTAGCCAAACTCACAATCTGCTTAAACGGATCTTCCGTGCTTTGTGAAATGGGAAACCCTTGCGAAAAATACAGAATCGTCTTGCGGCCCGGCAACCGGTATTGCTGCTTCACCAGGTCTAGCAACGGGAAAATGGAATTGCGGGACGAATCGGTAGATTCGTCGGCCTGCGCGCCGCGCAGAATATCGAGCATTAAGCCCGCCATGGCGGCGTTGGCCGCACCGCCTGGTCCAGTCGCGCCTGGGCCATTGGCGACCGTTCCTGCGTTCGCCTGCAACTGACTGGTGCGCCCCGTGACGCTGGTATCACCGCCTTGCGCCGGCCCTAGCATCGTTTCCAGTTCCTGGCGCACTTGAATGGTATCGCTGGTGTAGTCACTCACTGTCGCCGTCGCCCGTAAAATAGCCTTGCGCAGTAGTTCGCGGTCGTTACTAAAGGGCTGAATGGCTTGCAACCGGTGGTCAATCGCCATGACCGCGATGTAAACATTCTGCGCCAGTTCCCCTTTGATCAGTTCAAGCGCCGCATCCCGCCCGAGTTTCTTGGCGTTTATATCCCCGCCTTGAAATACCAGGGTGATGAGGCGCACTTGGCGCAGCGGGTCAAGTTGCGTCCGGCCACCACTGGAATTGATAGCTTCCGTCCCTTCCACAATGCGAAATGATTTAATGGGCCGCGCTTCGCCATTGTCAATAACCGTGAAGTCGCTCTGTGTCAAATCCTTGACCAGCCGCCCCTTCTTATCGCGCACCACCACATCCAGCACGGTCTCTTCACTCTTAACGTTAAAGGTAGGTTGGCCGTCCGCCGGAGGTGTCTGTGCGCGCGCCAACGGAACGGCGACAGCGATGAGAAGTACTGACAGAAATGTCTTCATGGTTTTCTAATCTCCCAAATCTGGTTCTTATTGCGGATAGGGCTCGTTCTTCCGGGCTATCCGGATGTTGTGATCGGTGAATTTGTGGTGCGACCCAGGCATGTCGATCTTGGGCATGTGACAGGTCGAACACTCGCGGCTTGCCACCGGGCAAATCTTGACGCCCGCTTGGCCGCTTGCATGACACGCTTGGCACCTGCCGTCATAATCCGCGGCGGTGTGATCGATATTTTGATGTGGGTCGTGACAAGCCAGGCAGCTAATACGCTTGTCATCCACATCGAAACACTTGCTATTGGTAAGCCGGTAGGGTTGGAAACGCACATTGCCCAAACCGTGCGGACCATGTTCCGCCACATATTGCCAGGTGCGGTGGCACTGCCCGCAAAACTGAGCGCTTTCTTCGGCGCTCATCGCCTTTAAACCGGCCATCTTGAATAATTGTGGATCGCCCTTTTTTAACCCGGCGAGATGATTGTCGCTGGGGCCGTGGCAGCGTTCGCATTGCACCCCCGGCAGCATTTTGCTTTCCTCCAGCTTGCCGTCATGGATGGAATTCGTGGTGTGACAGCCGAAACAGGTTTCAATTTCGTGCGGCCCGATGCGGCGTCCCGCTGCTTCGCTCAGAGTGGCGGGGTGAAGAGGCTGGTCGCCCATCGTGATGTCTAAGCCATCAATCGCCTTGTAATAGCTCACGAAACTCTCATACAACTCGCCGTTCTTTTCCAAAATGTAGGTTTGTCCCGCTTCTCCGAGGCCAAACGCATACTTGATGGGCAGGGTAATGGAACCTGAAGCGTCCGAAACGGTATACAGACTTTGCTCGCCTTGCCGCTCGATTTTGTAGCGATAAAAACCTAAGCGGAACTCCAGCAGCGGATGGCTGCGCAAGACACCGCATTCAGCAATCGTTTCAGCCGCGTGGGCCATTGAGGTCGCGGGATGGAACTGCGCTTGCGCCGCATGGCATTGCGCACACTCGCGCACACCGCGGCCGAAATGCGCGCTCGCCGCCGGTTCGAGGGGTAGCTGACCGGCCGCGCAAGTCAGCGTGGCGATAAATAAGGCCGCCGGAATTTTCATTGCGGCCCGCGCGCCTCCGTCGCATCCAGGTCTTTGCGTAGCTTTAAGAATTCCTGCCGTTCGCGTGCGGCATCGTCTTTGCGGCCCACTTTCGCATAGGCGGTGGCGAGAGCAATGCGCACTTGTGGGCTTGTGGGCGCCAGTTTGCGCGCCGTTTCCAGCTCTTTCAGGCCGCGCGCGGAATCAAGATCGCCTTCCGAATAGATACGCCCAAGTAAAGTGTGAGCCGGGAAAGATTGCGGCTCCAGTTCTACCGCCTTTTCGGCGTAGGGCAAACCGCCCTTGAAGTCTTTGCGCTTAATATATTCGTTGGCGATAGTCACCAGCGCCGGCACGTGCGTCGGGGAAATTTCAAGCTCGCGCTTCATTTCCGCCAAACCGCCCGCGGCATCGCTAAATAACAGAAAGCTGCCGTATAGGTAATGAATGTTAGGTGTCTCGGGATATTTGTCCACTAAAATCTTGAATTCAGATCCCGCCTCAACGGTGCGCAAAGCGGCCGCGTCGTACATCACCCGGCCTACGTCCATAATCAGTTGACGGTCGCCGGCTGGCGTTTCGGCGGGCAAAAGCGGTTTGCGCAAGGCGGCGATTCCCATAGCCTCGATATAGCGGGCGTCGTTCAGTTCCCGCTGGGCGAACAAGCCAAGGATTTTCATGGCCGCTTCATATTCCTGAAAACGGGCGAGAAGCAAGGCCAGATGGTAATTGGCGGCATCCGCTATGCTCTGTTCCTGACCATTGCGCAAGTCCGCGGCGCGTCTCAGATGGAGCAGTGCCGGTTCGTATTGCTTGATTTCATACTCGGACAGACCCAGCATCGCCCAAGGCGCTCCGGCGGCCGGCTGAATCGCCGTCAAATGGCGAAAGGCGTCCCGCGCCTCGGCAAAATGATCCAAGCTGTAGTAGAGCGTACCTAAAGACCACCAACCTTCTTCCCATGAAGGCTGAATAGCCACGCCTTTTTTGTAGAGAGCGATTGCCGCATCAATGCGATTCGCGCTCCGCGCGGCTTCCGCTTCCTTTTGGATCTGCTTCACCGAAGGCGGAGGCCCCGTCCAAGCATTGGCGTGGACGAGCAGACAAACCGCCAACAGCATGCGCCCAGCCGTCATGGGTTTGCCTGGCCGCCGGCTTTCACGGCAGGCTGTTGTGCCTGATTCTCTTCGTTCAACTTCTGGACGATGGCGCGTTCGCGGTTGCCATCTTCTTTGCGCTTCAAACGGAAATAGACCGTTGACAAGGAGACATGCGCCTCGGTGAACTTCGGCGCCTCGCTAACGATTCGCTCCAGTTCCGCGCATGCCATTTCATCTTTTCCTTGAGCCATCTTGACCAGCGCGATTTGATAGCGAATGGCCACGTCTCCCGGATGTACCGCCAGGGCTTTCTTGAAGTACGCCATGGCCGCGTCGTTCTTTTGCTCCTGCCTGCACAGCAGTCCCAAATGCACGTTCGCCTGGAAATCGTTTGGATTATGGGCTAATTCCTTCTCAAAAACGGTGCGGCTTTCCACGGTTTGGCCATTGGAAAAAAGGGCTTGGCCGTAGTAAGAGTTCACTTCGGGCAGGTCCGGATTCATTTCCGCCGCTTGCCGCAATTCCTGCAGCGCGCCGGGAAAATCATGCGCCGCGAATTTTGCCGTGCCCAGCAGCATATGCTTTTCCGCCGAGTCCGGCCCGGACATCAACGGGTTGATCACCTTCTGTGCAACCTCTACCTGGCCGTCGCGCGCGAGCGCGCTGCCAAGAACGTACTCGATTCCAGGATCGTCGGCATAGCCCTTGTAAAACGGCGTCAAAACTTCGATGGCCTTCTTGTTCTCACCTTGGTGCAGGTAGCAATCCGCCAGCAGCAGCGCGGCCTGCTGGTTGTCTTTGTCCATGGCGTGAACCTTTTCCAACTCGCTGGCCGCGGTGTTAAAGTCGTCCGTCTTGTAATAGGCCAAAGCCAGATTTAAGTGCAATCGCGGATCGTCTTTCTTCATCAGCGCGAGCTTGTATTCTTCGATCGCCCGCGAGTATTTGCCCGTTGCCACCAGCGCCGCGCCCAGATTGGAACGAACCTCCGGCGCATCGGGATACAAATCCAGAAACAGATCGTAATCGCGAATCGCCTCTTCGAGTTTTCCTTGCTGTTGAAATGTCACGGCTTCTTTCAACAGATCTTGCGGTGACTGTTGGGGAGTTTGCGCCGCGGCCGCACAGAAAAATGCCAGAATTGCCAACAAAACAGCCTCTCGAAAGTTGTTACGGAAACTGCCTTAGTATATCGTTGCTCAAGCAAAACCGGGATGGCTTTCACCACCCCGGTTTGTCTTGCTGCACCGATACTCGGTCAAGCGTTTAGAAAAAGTACTTCAAGACCAACTGCACGGTACGGTTGCCATTTAGGTAGTTGGCATAACCGAACTTGGTGTTTGCCAACTGACCCGTCTTGGTAAACGCCAGCGTCAGATTATTATCGCCGGCCGGATCGAAACTCGTCAGCGGATGATTCAAGAAGTTGTATGCCGACAAGCGGAACTGAATCTTTCTCGACTCTCCCATCTGGAAGTTTTTGAACAGAGATAAATCGCTGTTGGTAAACGCCGGCCCCTTGATATAGGGCATGATGAACGACCCGTTGTGATCCACTCCCGGCGGAGCGAAGCAATTGCCGTTGATGAATTGATTCTTCTGCAGGTTCTTGCGAGGGTCGCAGGTCAGAATGGGTTGCATCGCGATATCCGGGCTGCCCGTCACAATTGCGTTGCTTAGGGCGACCCCGCCAACGTTGGTGCCGTCCGGCAGCGTTTGGCCGGGGAGCAAGTAACCACCCATGCCAAAATTGCTGCTGTTGATGGCTTGCAGCGGGCTGCCGCTCTGGAACTGCGTGATGCCGGATAGCTGCCAGCCGTTCACCGCGCCCGATATGAGCTTATTGCCGTGGAAGGGCGTTCCTTCCTGAATTACGTACGCCACGTTGAACAGATGCGTGCGGTCATTTGGCAAAACCCCGTAATCGTTCTTGATATTAATGGGATCGCCTACGCCATTGCCGCTGCCTTCACCGCGAATACCCAGCGACTTACTGAACGTGTAGTTCGCCAGGTAGTTGATATGGCCGCTCTGCTTGTTCCAACTCGCTTGGAACGAATTGTAGTTCGAGTACTCGTTGTGGAGAATCTCGTGGATGCTTCCGTAGAGCGCGTAGGGATGCAGGCTATTCACGTTGGGATTGTTACTGGCGGCCAGCAGAGAAAGGACACCGGGTTGGAACAGCGTCCCCGCTGGCAGCACGTTAATATTTCCGACACTGGAATTCCAGTTGCTCAGGTCCCTCGCCCTGTTGCCGACATACGAGACTTCGGCAGTGGAAGCCCACGGCATACGTTGGGAAATGGTGAAGCTATAGCTGGTGGTCAGAGGCTGCTGGTTGTCTGTTGGACTCAGCACACTGATGCTACCCGGCACGACTGCCGTAGGAGTAATGCTCGCAATATAGGCAAACGTTTGCGGCCCGGTCTTGGGGTTGGGGACGCCGTAGGTGTACGATCCGCTCGAGATAGCCAAGGAACCTGCTTGCACGTTCTGCTCGTCGTGATAGCGGTACATGCCAAAGCCCCCTCGCAGAACGGTTTTGCCCGTGCCGAAAATGTCGTAAGCCGCACCGAACCGTGGGTTGTAGAAAAACTGCCGGCTCGGCGTTCCGCTGAGCGGAATCGATTTATCGACGCTGTGGTATTCGATGCCGGTCAAAGATTCACCCCCGCCGGCGGCGTTGGCGTTGTAAAGGCTCGGTACGAACACCGCCGCGCCCTTGCCGCTTTCATCCACCCACGGACCGAGATGGTCGAAACGTAAACCGTAGTCCAACGTGAGGCGCCGGCTGACTTTCCAGGAGTCCATGCCATAGAACGATACGGTGTTGTAATGCATTTTGATCACTGGATCGAAATTGGTTTCAGAGTAACCACCGGAGATGAGCCCGGTCAGCATGTCCGCATAGGCGTTGCCGGTGGAGCCTTGGCCCCAGTTGGCGTATTGCAGCTCTCCGTTTGTGTAGTTATTGCTGGGCTGCTGGTTCTTGGTCCATTCGTAATAGAAGCCGAACTTGGCGGTATGCGTCCCCCATACTTTGGACAAGTTGTCGCTGAAGTTGGGCAGCCATTTGTCTGCATAAAGCGAACCGGTTTCAAATCCGCTGGGCTGGATCAAGTTCGCCATGCCGTCGCCCCAGCCCGCGATCACCGGGATCTGGTTGTTGACGGTTTGATTAAAGATGTGTTGAAAGTTGATACCGAGCGCGTCGGCCGTATAGTTCTTCAGATCCGGAATGGTGAACGGGACATAGAGGTTGGTGTAGGTGAAAATTGCCTCGTTTGTCATCGTCGGGCTGAACACTTTCGTCAAGTTGGCCGAGAGCGATTTTGAGGTGTTCGCTTGCGCGAGGGGCGTGGGATAAGGAACGGCCGGCCCGGTTCCCCACCAGGCGGTACTGTTGTCGTGGTTCAAATCGCGCTGCTGGTTGTAGCTCACGAATAACTTGGTGCTGTCGTTGATGCTCCAATCGACGCGCGGACGAAGTTGCCACATATTGTCGGAGTGGGTGGTCGTGTAGATGTAGTTGTAACCCTGATTCAATTGCGGATTGACGTTCGGATTGGGCATCAACTTGGCGAACATATTTATGCCCACCGAATTCCACTGCGATTGAGGAATGATGCCGTTGGTTCCGATATTCGAATTCGCCGTAGCCGGACCAAGCGAATAGCCCGCTGGACCAACTGACCCAAAGTAATTGTTTAGGCTCGTGGCGCTGAAGTCGCCCTTACGCATAAAATCGGTGGGGACGTCGGCATTGAATACGTCGTGGCTCAGATCTTGCACGGTTTGGGAATAGTATTCATAAGCGAAGAAGAAGAAGAGCTTGTCGTGGTTCTTGTTGAAGTGGGTGCCGGGAATGACCACCGGACCGCCAATGTTGCCGCCGGGATAATAAAAGTGTGTGTCCGGCTTTGGCGCAACCTTCATGCCCGTCAATGGATTGGTGCCCTCGCTATTGTTAAAGGCATTGGTGGCATCGAGAACGCTGTCGCGCGCATACAGGTAAGCCTCGCCGTGGAATCGGCTGCCACCCGATTTGCCAACCGCGGCGATAACCACCGGACCCTTGGCATTGTCAGCGCCAAAGTTCGAGGTGAGCACCTTCATCTCCTGAGTCATGTCGGTGACGGTGTTGACCGCCTGGCCGCAATTGCAACCCGGATCGATCGTGTGCGCGCCATCGGAGGTAATATCCAACGCTGCCGTACGCAGTCCGTTCGGCGCGAAGCTTCCTACCGGGCCAGCGCCGGTGTTTTGCACTTGGCCGTTATAGCCTTGGTTCGTATTGCCGCCCGTCAAGGCGAAGCCGGGCAGGATTTTAATGAACTCAGCCGCGTTCTGCCCGACGATCGCGATATTCTCTAGCTGCTTCTGGCCGATAACGGTTGACTTTTCCCCCGAGTCCACCGGTGTCAACTCTTCGGCGGTCCCGGATACCGTCACGGTTTCGGTGGAAGAGCCCACCTTAAGGACAATATTCGACAAGTTGCGCTTATCGCCGGCGTCAAAGTGTACGCCTTCCTGCTTGAAAATTTCAAAGCCCTGAGCCTTTATCGTGACGGTATAATCGCCGGATTGCACGGCGGCGATGGAAAAAAATCCGTCGTTGTTCGAAACGGTTTGCCGCTCATCTCCACTGGCGTCATTCTTCATGACTACGGTCGCACCGGGCACCACGGCTCCCGTAGGATCCGAAACGATGCCGGTCAGCGTACCGGTAGCTTGAAAGCCGTAACTGAGGAGAGAAGAAAGAAAGAGAAGGAAGGACAAGCAAAACATGCGCCTGTATCCGGTAGTAGCCCTCGAAAACATGGAAGCCCCTTTTGATTCAAAATACTTTGTGAAACAAAAACTAAAACCTTTGACTTAGCATATAGACACTAAGGTCATTGTTCAACGCTGCTGGGGTTACTTATGGGTTTCTTACGACGTTAACGATTTAAGTCTTTTAGAATCAATAGCGTTAACGCAAATCTACCAGGTTTTGTCCGGGTCAATCGATTTGCGTAGTTGTTTCTGATATGATTTCTGCAAACAAAAAGCTATGTCAGCTATCGCTACCCAGGGGCAAGCGGAGCGAGCTGAGCTGGAAGCCGTGCTCAATTCCGGCATCTTCAGCCGTGCTCCCAGTCTCGCCAATTTTCTAAAATACGTGTGCGAACGCTATTTCGACGGGGAGTCGGAAGGCGTCAAGGAATATTGCATTGCCGTGGAGGCGTTGCGGCGTCCCATCGATTTCGATCAAAAGAAAGATGCCATCGTCCGGGTGGAAGCCCACCGGCTGAGAAAACGGCTGGCCGACTATTACAAGACCGCTGGCGCCAGCCATGCGATCCATATCGATATCCCCAACGGGCAATATTCGCCGCGCTTTATATTCGTTGAACAGGAACAGCGGACCGCTACCACGAAAGCGCCGCTCGGTCCGGTGCCGCACCCGGCGCAGGTTGTTGAGCCCTCCATCATTGATACACGCAAAATACGCGAATTCGCACCCATGCTCGAAGCCGCCATGCCGGACCCGGCGAAAAAGCGAACTTGGCGGCCGGCCCTGCTCTCGCTGGCGGCTCCGGCACTCGCCTTGGCGGTCCTAACGGTGGTTTGGCCTTATGTGAAAACCGCGCAGCTTCCGCCCCGCGAAGTTTGGACAGGATCGTTCGCCGAACCTGTGCCAAATGAATTTCGCATGCTGGCTGGTTATCATGGCGAGCCGTTTGCCGATAGACAAGGTAGGACTTGGCAACCTGACGCCTACTACAACGGAGGGCTATCCGTTCCATTATTGAATGACCGCCGTTACGAAGGCTTACCCGACCCGGCCTTTGCCAAAGCGCAACGCGAAGGCGACTTCGAGTACGCTATCCCGGTACGGCAAGGCAGCTACGAGGTCCACCTCTATTTCATGGAGACGCAAACGGGTGATCCTTCTGATCCTAACTACCGGCATCTCTTCCACATATTCATAAACGGCAAGATGACGCTCGATTATTTTGACCTATTGGCGGACGCCGGCGCGCCGAACCGGTTGACTTCGCGGGTCTTCAACGATGTAGCGCCGGCGGCGGATGGCCGGATTCATTTGAAATTTGAACAACTGGGCCGCAAACCAGTGCTGGCCGCGCTAGAGATTCTATTTTCCACCCCAGGCCGCGTGCGCCCGGTCAGAATCGTGGCGGCTAGGGAATCGGTGACGGATTCAGCCGGCGAGCTTTGGCTGGCCGATCAATACGCGGTCGGCGGCATGCTGGTCGAGCGCAAGGACAGCATTCGCGATAACGAATTGAAGTATCTCTACGCAGGGGAACACTATGGGAACTTCGCTTATCACATCCCCTTGCCGGCGGATAAAAAGTACCGCGTTAAACTGTATTTCGCCGAAACGTTTTTTGGCAGTAAACTTCCCTTTGCGGCCGCGCCGAATCCCGAGGGCAAGCGCGTCTTCAACGTGTTTTGCGATGGCCAGACGCTGTTGCGCAACTTCGATGTGACCAAGGAAGCAGGCGGCCCGAATAAAGCCCTCGTCCGGACCTTTGAGAACTTAGAGCCCAACGCGCAGGGAAAGATCGTGCTGGAGTTTGTGCCCGTCCGAAACTATGCCGAAGTGAACGCTATTGAAGTGACGCAGATGGAGTGACCATCTGTTGGAAACAGCTGCATGTACCGGGCTTGCGCTCTCCGATTCACCGAAAGCCCCACGGAGAAGCCATGTTTTCATCCCCCCCTCAAGTGTCGGCTGCGCAGCGCCGAAATCGTGGGTCACCAAAACTTCAAATTTATTTTTTGATTGTTTTCAATAACTTCCGGTGAAAAACCTGGTCTTTCGAACGACTGGCATGGCAAGGTCGAGACAAAAGGCCCGTACGTTTGGGCCAAGTCAAAGGAAATACTTTCGTCATGCCAAACATCGCACCCGCATCCGCGCCGCCGAGCGCCCCTCACTTTACGCCAAAAGACCGTCCGTTGTTTGAACCCGCCTCCCAACCAAAAAGTGGCGCGCCGAACCTCGATTTTCAACCGGCAAAAATGCCTTGCCCCGCACTCCGCGGAAGAGGGGTTTTTTGGCCTATGCCGCCTATATATATTTATAGGCGAAAAAAACCCCCTCTCGGCAGCCACTTTTTGAACCGGCAAAAAGGAGCTGCCACGAAGTGGCATTGCCCTGCATCCTGCCGCCCCAGGCTAATTGGTAGTCGGCGCGTCGCGGCGTACACACACTGCGTGAAAGACTCCCTGTTTGAGACGCCTTCAAATGGGATAGGCTATTACTTTATGCCACTTACCTCTTCTCTCACGCAACTCAAGGATCTTTGGCTAGAATCGGCCGCCGCAGCGCTGGGGCGTGATGAACTAGCCTTGTTGCGCTACCGCTCCAATCTCTTGGGTGCCGACCTGCGCATCACAAACTTTGGCGGTGGCAACACGAGTTCGAAAATATCCTTGCCTGATCCCTTTACCGGCAAACCCGTTACTGTGCTGGCCGTGAAAGGCAGCGGCGGCGATCTTGGCTCCATCAAGGAGTCGGGTTTTGCTTTGCTGTACATGGATCGCTTAGAGAGCCTGAAAGCGCTGTACAAAGGCGAAGCGCACGAAGACGGCATGGTGAGTTTCTATCCGTTATCGGCTTTTGGAGAAAACAAAGTGGCGGCTTCCATTGATACCCCGCTGCATGCGTTCTTGCCCTATCCGCACGTAGACCACTTGCATCCCGATTGGGCCATTGCGCTGGCGGCCAGTGCGAACGGCAAGCAGAAGCTGGCGGAATTCAATCAGCAATTCGCACGCAAGATCGTTTGGCTCCCTTGGCAGCGGCCCGGCTTTGAACTCGCTTTGATGCTGGAAAAAGCCGTGAAAGACAACCCCGGCTGCGATGGTGTGATTCTGGGCAGCCACGGGCTTTTCACTTGGGGCAATACGCAGCGCGAATGCTATTTGAGCAGCATTCAGACGATTGACCAGATGGGCGAATTCATTTCCGAACGGCAACGAAAAGGCGGTGCGCTATTCGGCGGGCTCGATCACCAGCCGCTGCCCGATAGAAAAGCCGTGGCAACGGCCATCTTACCCGCGCTTCGCGGCATTGTGTCTTCCAACAAGCGAGTGATTGCGCACTACACCGATCATGAAGATGCGCTCGTGTTTGCCGGCTCGAAGTGGGTCAAGAACCTGGGAGATTTAGGCACCAGCTGCCCCGATCATTTCCTTCGGACGCGCATTTGTCCGGTGTTTGTGGATTGGAAGGCGGGTGTAGAGAGCGTTGACATACTGAAGAAGAAGATTGAACACGCCGCCGTCGTGTATCGCGCCGAATATGCCAAGTACTACCAGGCGCATGCGGCGTCCGATTCTCCCAAGCTTCGTGATTCGAATCCTTCCGTAGTCGTAATTCCAGGTCTCGGGCTTTTTGGCTTTGGCAAAAATAAAAAGGAAGCGCGCATTACCACGGAATTTTTCATCAATGCCATTCATGTGATGTCCGGAGCGAACGCCTTGTCCACAGGTGAAGTGCCGCATCCTTATCCGCAGGCGCGTGAGCCGGAGCAATCGCAGGAGTTCAAAAGTTTTGAGAATTATGTCGCCCTGCCGCGCAACGAAGCGTTTCGCATTGAGTATTGGGCGCTCGAAGAAGCGAAGTTGCAGCGCATGCCGGCGGAAGCCGAATTCAGCCGCAAGATTGTCATGGTAGTGGGCGGCGGTAGTGGCATTGGCCGGGAAGTGGTTTTGCTCTTGGCGCGCAAGGGTGCGCATATAGTCGTGGCCGACATGAATGAGCAAGCGATTAAAGATGTGGCGGCCGAAGCAGCCAAAATTTCGTCGGCGGATGCCGTGACGACCACCACCGTTGATATTTCGTCTGCCGAAAGCGTGGCAGCAGCCGCGAAGGCGGCTGTCCTGGAGTTTGGCGGAATTGACGCGATCGTGAACACGGCGGCCATCTTCCCCGTGGCGGGCGCGGACGGCCAGTTGACGGAAGCGCAATGGAGCAAAACTTTTCTGGTGAATGTGACTGGCAATTTCTTGCTGGCGCGCGAGTGCGGCTGGGTGCTGAGAGACCAGAAACTGCCTGCGTCAATCGTTTTGACGAGTTCGGCGAATGCGGTGGTATCGAAGCATGGCAGCGAGGCTTACGATGTCAGCAAGACGGCGTTGAATCACTTAATTCATGAACTGGCCGTGGGGTTGGCGCCGGTTGTAAGAGTGAACGGCATCGCGCCGGCGACGGTGGTGGCGGGTTCTACCATGTTCCCGCGCGATCGGGTCATCAATTCGCTGCAGAAATACAAAATTGAGTTCGCCGAAAGTGAATCCACCGAAGAGTTGCGCGATAAGTTGGCGAATTTCTATGCACAGCGCACGCTGACAAGAAG
>Ga0182012_10004418_pt1 | contig 14695 bp, 12 predicted proteins | sample 612S2SmetaG_FD_120486 | JGI IMG/M metagenome (GOLD analysis project Ga0182012, IMG submission 120486) | Permafrost microbial communities from Stordalen Mire, Sweden - 612S2S metaG | ecosystem: Environmental > Terrestrial > Soil > Wetlands > Permafrost | place: Sweden: Stordalen | collected... | reverse complement strand
GCCAACAACACTCTTTACTACCCCATGGTGGACGGGCTCGCGACCGTCGTGCGCTACACCAACGGAACGGTCAACATCACCAAGTGGACCGGCGGTCCCCGGCCCGGGCCGACCGTTTTGATGGCGCGACAGAACCTTTCGTTGCTCGTGAACAACTACCGTGAGACCGGTCAGTCGCTCAACAACCAACTGTGGGGATCAACGTTGGGTGGCGTGCCCGCGGTATGGCGATCGGCGCTCGGGCTCGACAACCAGGGCAACCTCATCTACGTCGCGGCGCCCGATCAGACGTCGTCGTCACTCGCGCAGATCATGGTGCAGCTGCACGTGGTTCGAGCAATGCAGTTGGACATCAATCCCGAGTGGCCGATCTTCGTCACCTACGCCAATCGGGGCGCGGTCGGAGCGTCGCTCTACGTAGCCAATCCGAATCAGATCGCCGACCGATTCCTCTACCCGAGCACGAAGGACTTCTTCGCGGTCTACATCAGGCAGCGCGTTGGTGAGGCGCAACCTTGGTAGCGCGACACTCCAGGCGCGCGCAGCGCCGTGCCGGTTCGCCGGTGAGTCGATTCATGGCGTGGGGAGGCGCGGTCGTGCTCGTGGGTGGCGTCGCGGCAATTGGCGCGGCGAACGTGATCTCGCCGGGACCGCCAACGTCGACAACGACGACAACTCTCACGGGGACGACGTCGACGACTATCGCGGGGACGACGACCACGACGGCACCGCCGACGGTGACCATCTCCGCGGTGGGTGACTCCGAGCTTGGCAACACGCCCGACGTCCCGGCGAATCCCTTGACCTATTTCGAGCCGTTGAAGGCGGCGCTCGCCGCACCGATACAGTTCGTGAACCTCGAAGGCACCATGACGAGTCGTGGTTCGTCAAAGTGCGCCCCGGGGGACAGTGAGTGTTACGCCTTTCGCGTCCCGCCGTCGTTCGCTCGCGTGTACCGAGCGATGGGGTTCACGGTGGTCAACTCCGCGAACAATCACTCGCACGACTATGGGGACCAAGGCGTGATCGACACGTCCAACGCCTTGCGCGAAGCGGGCATCGCCCAGGCCGGTTTGCCCGGTCAGATCGCCGTCGTGCGCGACGGCAAGGTACGAGTTGCCTTCGTCGACTTCGCGCCGTACACCAACACGAACGACCTCTTGAACTTCGCGGCGGCGAGACAGTTGATCGAGAAGGCCCGTCGACTGGCGTCCGTCGTCGTGGTGTACATGCACGCCGGGGCCGAGGGATCCGACGCCGACCACGTGACGAGGACCAGCGAGTTCTACGTCGGTGAGAATCGCGGCAATCCCTATCTCTTCGCCCACACCGCGATCGACGAAGGGGCCAGCCTCGTCATCGCGAGCGGCCCGCACGTGCTGCGCGGCATCGAGTTCTATCGCGGACACTTGATCGACTACAGCCTCGGTGACTCCGTGAACTACGACGACTTCTCAGCGGGCGGGGACCTGACGATGAGTGCGATTCTCCACGTCACCTTGAGTGCAACGGGGGCGTTCGTATCGGGTACCTTCACGTCGGTCAAGTTGAGCCAGTCCGGTCAGGGCTTCGTCGATCCCACGCACGCCGCCGCCGTGTTCGTGAATCAACTCTCGCGCGAGGACTTCGCGACGAATGCCGTCATCATCGAACCCAACGGCTCACTCGCGCCACCGAAGTAAGGCTCAGCAACCGCCCGCTGGCCCGGGGGTGCCCGCGCCGTTCTCAAAATCATCGACGGTACCGACGTCCACCGGACGTGGATTCGGTCCGAGATGCACCACGTACCAGAGGCCGCGCCACGAGATCAGCGAGAAGACTGCGACCGACACGAGATGGGTGCCACGTCGAAGCACGAGGCGAACACCTGGCACGTGCCAGTAGCCGATCTTGTTCTCGCAGACGCCCGGCGCGATCCACTGGGCGAAGTGGGCGTTCGCATCGACGCGCACCAGGGTCGTCGTGGGGCCGCCAAAGAGTCTCGCGTGATACGCCGTGAGGTCCCGGTCGTAGAACCCGATGAGTCGTTCAACGTAGTCACCGGTGGGATCAGGAATCTCACCGGTCTTCATCGACACGTAGGCCGCTTCGGGAAAGAAGACCGTCGCGCCGATCGGTGCTGAATCGTTCTTGATGGCTCGGAAGAGCTGCTTCATCTGGGCGTGGAACGGCGCACCGAAGGTCGGCTCGGTGGGCGTCTGAGGAAGAGAACCTGGTCCACTTGCCCCGGCCGGCACGGCGAGGGCGATGACCACGACGACGCAGAGCACGCCCACGAGGCGGCGGGTGCCGTTCACGTGTTGGTTTGCCAGCGCCGGATGGCGACGAACGACCAGATTATTTCGACGACGCCAAAGGGCCACGCGCCACTGGCGAAGCCGTAGACACTCGAGAGGACGCAACCAAGGGAGAACAGGATGACGTAAAAACGCGCCCGGGACTCCAGTGCGTACATGAGCATCATGAACGTGACGACCACGACGCCGTAGATGGTGACGATGTCGTGCACGCGCTCTATTCGGCCAAGTGCCTGGGGGGCGCTCGGCGCGACGGACGACGACGTTCGAAGACCCACGTGGCGAGCAGGAAGAGGGCGGCGAGCAAGGCGAGCAGGACGGCGTACTTCTCGTGCGGGGGTACGAATGAGAAGGTCACGGTGGACGTGCCTTCGGGCACCTTCACACTTTGATACACGCCATCGACCGTCTTTATGGTCACCGACTTGCCGTTTACGTAGGCTTTCCAGCCCGCCATGGAAAGTTCCGTGCGAATCACGGTCGAGGCACCGTTCGGACAGCTCACGCTCGCCGCATCGACGTTCGTCGTGGTCACCGTGCACGAGGACGACCGGGCGGAGATGAAGGGACGGGGATGGGGCATCTCATAGATCGTCGCCAGGGAGTCCGTGAAGACCTGCGTCACGCCGAGCTTCGTGAGAGCGGGCAGGATCACCAGCGCTTTGGGCATCATGAGGTACTTGACCGACGCGTCCTCGTACGCCTTGAAGTGCGCGACGATGTCCTGCATCTGAATGTCCATGCCCGTCACGCCATTGTGGATGACGAATTGGTTGGACGGGGTGAGCCCGGGCGCGAGCTGGTTCTCAATCAGATTGGTGAATTTCTGGGGGAAGGGCAGGTCGATGGCGTTGAGTTCGTTCAGGCCGTACTGCGAGCCCCAATTTGGCGTGAGGACCGCGAAGTCGAAGAACCGGTAGTGCTGCTCGTGCGTCTGGAGGAAGTGGATCGGCTTCATGTCCACGTAGACGTACTTGGCCGACTCACCCGAAGGCACGCCGAAGATCAGCAGTGATTCGACCACCAGCACGGCCGAGACCAGCCAGGGTGTCCACCTCCACTTCGCGAAGCGGCCGAGGACGAGCAGTGCGATGATCGCCAGAAAGGGAACGGCGTCGAGGAACGCGTAGATGATGCGCTGGCGGTGCCCATAGATGACGCCGACGTTGAGCTTTCCCGAAGTGAGGACGATCCAGACGAGACCGAGCAACATGACCGACGTCGTCACCGTGAAGAGGCGTTTGGCCTTGGGACTGTGGGCGAAGTCCATCAATCCCAGTCCGGCGAGCATGATCATCGAGAGTTCGCAACTGGCCATGATGTAGCGGCCGAACGAGACGTTCTGAATGAGGGGGATGAGGTTCCAGACCTTGCGCAGATCCGCGAAGTTGAAGGCGCCACCGAGTCCCACCACGATCCAGAGTCCGAGGTAGATACGTAGTGGACGCAGCCGCTCACCGAAGAGTCCGAGCAGCGCCAGCGCCCCGACGCTCGCCGTGAAGTAACCGCCGATGCCACCCCACACGCTCGCGACCGCGGGGTTGGCGAAGAGCGCTCCGTGGACGTAGGGATCGAAGAACATCTGGATGGCGTGGATCGAGATGTGCGCCGTGCCGTCGACCGCGGCGGTGTGGTGACCGAGGTTGGCGACCTTGGAGAAATCGGCGAAGGGGATGAGGATCGGTAAGGACAACAAGAGGCCGACACCACCACCGATGCCGAGTCGCTCGAGCGCCTTGCGTCGGGTCTCGCGCGGTAGGGAGAACAGTCGCACGGCGGCCCACCCGAGAGCGAAGAGACCGTCAAAGTACGCGACCTCGGGGAAACCGGCGTAGAAGGCGAGCGCAACCGCGATGGCGCAGAGGTACCAACCCTTGTTGTCCTTGGTCATCGTCGAGTCGTAGATCATCTCGATGCCGAGCAGCAGCATCGGAAGGAACGCCACGGGGTTGAGCACGGCGTTGCCCAGCCAGGCGTAGGTGCCGTTGAGGGCGAACAGGGCACCCATGGTGGTGGCCACGAAGATGGGGAGTCCGACACGCCTGGCGAGGAAGTACGTGCAGATCCCCGCGATGATTTCGAGACTCATGTGAAAGAGGAGCAGTCCGGCGGGGAAGGCGAACAACAGCGTCAGTGGGAAGAGCGCCGCCGACTGCATCTCGCCGGCCAGTGGTTGGCCGAGCCCTTCGAAGTAGTTCCACCACGGCAGGTGGCCGTGCAGCAGGTCCATGGCTGAGAGGTGACCCAAGGGTTGGGTGATGAATCCCACGTTCGGGTCGATCATGGGTCGCCCGCACGTGACGTGACAGACGACCTGAGAGATACTCGCGGTCCACGAGATGGTGTTGGTATTCGACTCGCCGATGAGGTACAGGCCGTTACCGACGAGGACCGCGAGGAGGATGAGTAAGAGCGGAGTGGTGAATGGAGGCAGGCGTCGATAGAACGCCACAAACCTCTCCCACCGTGCTGTCACCTACTCAGGCTACAAGAGTCGATACGCGTCGTTGGGCGTCTCCGTCAACGTGGAAGGTAATACATCGTCTCGCCGAGCAGCAGGAGTGGCTCGGGGAAGAAGGGGTCCTTGAAGGTTCCAAAGATGTCCCAACGGCGGATGAACCGGTTGCGATCGGCCAAGGGGTCCAGCGTGCCGCGCGACGAACTCACGTAGTGGATGAACGCAACGTCGGGCATATAGACGACGAAACGGGCGTCCGACTGGCTCCGCAAGCAGAGGTCGATGTCGTTCATGGTCACGGCGAGTCGCTCGTCCATACCACCGAGTGAGTTCCAGAAGTCACGGCTCGCCATCTGGACGGCGCCGGTCACCGCGGCGACGTCGCGCAGCGCCAGCGCGAATTGATCGACATGGGGGTAGTTCGAATCGGTGCGTAGGTGCTGGGGGTACGGCGAGATGATGATGCTTTCGTGCTCCTTGTTCCCGAATTGATCCAAGAGACAGGCGCCGACGATGCCGACGTCGGGCATCGCGGCCATGGAAACCATGCGCTCGAGCCAGTCAGGCGTCATCAAGATGGTGTCGTTGTTGAGGGTCACGATGAAGTCAGCGCTCGAGTGCGCGACGCCCCGATTGACGATCTTTGCGTAGTTGAACGGTCCCGGGCACGGCACGACTCGGTACTTCGAGGTCGCAAAATACTCCAGCGACGTGGCTTCGACGGAGTCGTTGTCCAAGAGGATGATGTCGAAGTTCTCGTACGTCGTCTTCTCTTCGATCGCCTCGATGCAGCGCCGCACGAGGTCGATTCGATCGCGCGTGGGGATGATGATGTCGATGGAAGGACGTGGCGTGGGGGGTTCGACGGTCCAGTGCACGAGACCCGCGAGCGCTCCCGGTTCGACGGTGCCGGTCAGTCCGCGCCGCTCAATCGCCGTCTTCACGACGCGACAGGAGTCCTCGTCGATGTGCGCACGCTCGAAGGCGATCAGTGGGCGCCCCGCCGGCAGTACGAGCGCCACGTGATGGAACTGCGCGCCGCCCTCTTGGAGTCGCAGGTACGCATCGTGCTCGAAGGCCCAACCGGCGCCGCTGAGGAATCCTCCGGCTCGACGGAGGGTCGAGATGCGAAGTAGTGCCGGCCGTCCGACCATGTTGTAGCTCAACAGGGTGTGCGGTGACACGCAGGCCGAGCGAAAGATCGGCTGGAAGATGTTGGGCCCGTTCTCGTCGGAGAAGACCACGTCGTCGCCTTCACGCGCAGCGCTCTTCAGCGCCCGCAAGGTCGTCGTGCGATCGAGGTCGCTCGTCGTCTCGTCACAGATCATCAGCCAGGTCTTGGTCGTCGCGAGGTACGCCTCATTGAGTTGGGCGACGACCGCGGCGGCCGACGACGTCTCTTCGTCAATTACCACGACCTCGACGTCGTCCAACGAGACTTCGAGGAGCGACAGGTTGACGAAGCGCAGTGCGCTCTTGGGCGAGTAGTACTTCGGAAAGACTTCAGTCTCCTTGTGGACGAGCGGAACGTCCAGGAAGACGGCCTCGGAGCGGTGTGGTCGCGCGCGCATCTTTCGCAGCGCTCGAAGTGGTGGACGACCAACGGTGCGCGCAGCTCGGTAGCGCCACGTGTTCTCACCAAGGATGCGACCGAGAACCCGTTGCCATCGCTTGCCCGAGAGTTGGCGCATCTGGCCATGGAAGGCGGCCCAGCGCCGCTTCATTTCCTTGTCGCTGATGATGCGTTGCGTCGATTCGCCATCGAGGTCTAATCGTTGGAAGGCTGGCAAAGTCGTGCTTTCGCTTGGTGGATGAAACGCAGGAACCTGCGACGTTACGAATGTACTCTTCGCGAATCGATCGGCAGGTCGACTACTCCGTTGCGGGGCCGCGCCAGAGGTCGACGCCGCTCTCGACGGCGAATTTGTCAATCCGTGCCAACTCCTCAGCCGTGAAGTCCAAGTTGTTGAGCGCGTCGAGATTCTCGTCCAGCTGCGCGACACTGCTCGCGCCCAGCAACACGGTCGTGACCGCGGGATTACGAAGTGCCCACGAAATGGCGAGTTGTGACATTCGCTGACCGCGCTCGTGCGCGATGTCGCGAAGGGAGCGAACGGTGTTGAGATTCGCTTCGTTCAACATGTCGCGTGAGAGTGATGAGTCGTGCTCGGTCGCGCGTGAGCCCTCGGGCACGCCGTCGAGGTAGCGATCGGTGAGAAGTCCTTGGGCCAGCGGCGAGAAGGCAATGCAGCCCACGCCTTCGGCGTCCAGGACGTCGAGGAGACCGTTTTCGATCCATCGGTTCAACATTGAATACGACGGCTGGTGGATGAGGAGCGGCGTACCCAGTCGACGCAGAATTGCGATGGCTTCCTTGGTGCGCTCGTCGGAGTACGACGAGATGCCGACGTAGAGCGCCTTGCCCTGGCGCACGGCGGTGTCGAGCGCGCCTAGTGACTCTTCCATCGGCGTCGTCGAGTCGTAGTGGTGGTGGTAGAAGATGTCCACGTAGTCCAGACCGAGTCGCGTAAGGCTCTGGTCGAGACTGGCGAGGAGGTACTTGCGCGAACCGAGGTCGCCGTAGGGCCCCGGCCACATGTCCCAGCCCGCTTTCGTGGAAATGATGAGCTCGTCGCGCAAACCCTTGAAGTCCTCGCGGAGGTGGCGACCGAAGTTCGCTTCGGCGCCGCCGTAGGGCGGACCGTAGTTGTTGGCGAGGTCGAAGTGCGTCACGCCGCGGTCAAAGGCACGTCGCAGAATCTTCTGCTGGGCGTCGAATGCCCGGTCGTCTCCGAAGTTCTGCCAGAGTCCGAGCGAGATTGCGGGCAACCTGATGCCGCTCTTGCCACATCGGCGGTAGAGCATGTCGTCGTAGCGAGTTGGTGAAGGTACGTAGGGCGTCATGGCGACATCGTAATGGAATCCGTTAATTCGTGGCAGGCCCACGCCATTCGAAATCTTCTCAAAAGGTGCGACCACGTCGTCGCCCTCGCGACGCCATCAATTCACCCTCCGGCAACGTCTGTTGCGGTTTCGATGGCTAGCGTGACGCTGGTGGGCATGGTGTTCGATGACGACTCTTCAGCGGCGTGGAACGAGATGTTCAGTGCGCCAGGGAAGCCTCGTCCCATCTACGAACGGCTCTTCGCCGAACTAGGGCGTTACCAACCGGCCGAGCTGCGCCAGCGATCCGAGCAACTCTCACACACCTTCTCCGAACGAGGCGTCACGTTCGCGCACAGTGGCGAGGAGCGACCATTTCCCCTGGACGTACTGCCGCGCCTGATCGGAGCGCTCGAATGGGACGGGCTTTCTCGGGGCATCGCCCAACGAGTGCACGCCCTCGAGGCGTTCCTCGCCGACATCTACGGGGAAGGGCGAATCTTCGCTGAGGGCCTGATGCCGAGGTCCGTGGTCACCTCGAGCCCGCATTTCTGTCGTGCGGCCTTCGCGGTAGACCCGCCGAACGGCGTTCGGATCTGCGTGGCGGGCATCGACCTCGTACGCGACGAAGTCGGGAACTTCCGAGTGCTCGAGGACAACGTCCGTATTCCCTCTGGCGTGAGTTACGTGATTGAGAATCGTCGCGCGATGACCCAGACGTTCGCGTCGTTCTTCGCCGATCACCGAGTGCACCCCGTCGACTCGTACCCGGCCCACCTCTTCGCGGCACTGCGCGCGGCGGCACCGCCCGCGGTGCTCGACCCGGTGGTGGTCGTGCTCAGTCCCGGCGTGCACAACGCGGCGTACTTCGAGCACGTGCTCCTGGCTCGAATGATGGGCATCGAACTCGTCGAGGGCCGCGACCTCCTCTGTCGTTCAAATCACGTCTACATGCGAACGACGAACGGCGAACGCTCCGTCCACGTGATCTACCGTCGAGTCGACGATGAATTCCTCGATCCCTTGCAGTTCCTCCCCGATTCGATCATCGGCGTGGCGGGACTCGTGAACTGCGCGCGCGCGGGCAACGTCGTGATCTCCAACGGTATTGGTAATGGCGTCGCCGACGACAAGCTCGTCTACACGTTCGTACCCGAGTTCATCCGCTTCTACCTGGGCGAGGAGCCGCTTCTCGACAACGTGGAGACCTATCGATTGGAAGATCGCGACGTTCGAGAACAGGTGCTTCGCTCGATTGGGTCCTACGTCGTGAAGCCGGTCGACGGATCGGGTGGCAAGGGTATCGTGATCGGGCCGCAGGCCGACGAGGCAACGCTCGCGAAGACGCGTGACGCCATCATCTCCTCGCCGAGGAACTGGATCGCGCAGCGACCGGTCGCGCTCTCGACGCACCCGACCTTGGTCGAAGAACACGTCAGTCCACGTCACATCGACCTACGACCGTTCGCCATCAACGACGGCCACGAGGTCTGGGTGCTGCCCGGCGGTCTCACGAGGGTCGCGCTCGGTGAAGGCGAGCTCGTCGTCAACTCGTCCAAGGGTGGTGGGTCCAAGGACACCTGGGTCCTCAATGATGAGTCGGTGCCCTTTCGCGAATCGCGCGTCGTCGCGGCGCAGCGACATCGCAGCGTCGCGGCTCGTCAGAGTGACGGCAACGTCGGGCGGGGGGACCAGTGAGCGAGCGCGGAATGCTCTCACGCCTCGCCGAATCGCTCTACTGGATCGGTCGCTACATCGAGCGTGCCGACGACACCGCACGCATCGTTGATTCGTACGTGCACCGGATGGTCGAGGACCCGTTCAACGACGAGGACGCGACGTGCCGGTCGCTCTATTCGATCCTCGGCATCGAGTTCGAGGAGGAGGAGACGCTCACGACGCAGGACACCCTGCAACGCATCGTGTACGACGCGGAGAATCCGAACTCCATCGCCGGTTCGCTGAGCGGCGCCTTTGAGAACGCGCGGCGAAGCCGCGACTTCATCTCGTCCGAGATGTGGGTGGCGCTCAACTCGACGCGCAATCGTCTCCCGCAGATGGAGAACACGGCCCGTCGCCTCGGCCCGTCGCAGTACCTCCTCTACGTGCGCGAGCGTGCCGCGCTACTCGCCGGCCTCACTGACGCGACGCTCAGTCACGATGACGGTTGGCACTTCCTCGTGCTCGGACGAAGTGTTGAACGCATCGACATGACGGCGCGTTTGCTTCGCGGGCGGGTGCTCTCCGAAGACAACGCCCCCGACTGGCTCGCCTTTCTGCGCGCCTGTGGCGCCATGGAGGCGTTCATGCGAAGCACGAGCGAGATCCACGACGCCAACGGCGTGGCGGCGTTCCTTCTCCTCGACCGGCTCTTCCCGCGTTCGGTGCTGTTCTCACTCAACCTCGCCGATCGATGCCTCTACGAGATTCAACCGAGTAGCCAGCGCATCGCCACCGCCGATGTCGCGCGTCAGAGTCTCGCGGGGGCGAGAGGACGCCTGGAGTTCATCGACTCGACCGAACTGCTGTCACATCTGCCCGAACTGCTCGAGATGCTCGAGGAGACCTGCGTATCGATCAATAACGCAGTCACGGACCGTTTCTTTCGCCACGAGGACTTCGTGATGTGGTCGAGGGAGGGAGGGCTATGACCAACTCGCTGAGCCTCTCGATTCGTCACCACACCGGCTTCACCTACGACGGAATAGCGAAGTCCTCGTATAACGAGGCACGGATGACGCCCATCACGTCGGCCAGCCAAGAAGTCCGCCAGGCCCACGTCGCGGTCCAGCCTGTGGTGCCAATATCCACGCACACCGACTACTTCGGGACGATCGTGACGGTCTTCGACATTCAAGAGCCGCACCCGAAGTTAGAGGTCGAAGCTCGCTCGATGGTCGAGAGTCGTGCACAGTTGATCGATCCCGCGATCTCGTGGAGTGAGCTTCGAGCGCCGACCCTCGTCGACTTCTTCTCCGAATACCTCTTGGAGACGGAGCGCACGAAGTTGGCGGGCAGCGTGCTGGCCCCCATCGACGAATGGCGAGGGATCCTCGATCTGCACGGTTGCGTGGACGCGGTGGGCGAGTACGTCCGCGGTCACGTCACGTACCTACCCGGCGCGACGTCGGTCTCGTCGACGGCGCAGGAGGCGTGGGACATCGGTGAGGGTGTCTGTCAGGACATCACGCACATCACGATTGGACTGCTGCGCCAACTCGGCATCCCGTCGCGGTACGTGTCGGGCTACCTGTACCCCTCGGACCACGGTGAGATCGGGGTCGCCGCCGCGGGCCAGAGTCACGCGTGGGTCGAGTACTTCAGCGGCGCGTGGACGGGCATGGATCCCACCAACGGGATACCTGAGACGGAACGTCACATCTACGTCGGCAGTGGGCGCGACTACGACGACGTCGCCCCGCTCAAGGGTGTCTACCAGGGCGCGGCGTCGTCAAGTCTCGGCGTCATCGTCGAGATGACGCGAACCCACTGATCAGTTCGGCAACAGTTGGTGCGTCGAGATGTAGATCATCGGATGGCTCGACGGTCGAAGAAATCGTAGGACGCGCAGTAGGTCGACTCGGGGGATCGCCACACAGCCCGTCGTCGGAGCGCCAATGGAGACGTGAAGGAAGATCGCCGAGCCTCGTCCCGGCACGACCGGCTGACGGTTGTACTCGATCACCGCGAAGTAGTCGTACTGGGGTGTGACTTTCCAGAGTGGTTCCGAGTCGCCGCCAAAGGGCGGTGACGTGCCACATCGCACGTGAACGAAATGGTTGTAGAGCGCGGATGAGGACTGTTCGTCCCACCAGTCACCGCACGCCAACCGGTGGTAGTGGTACGTCACGCCGGGATTGGCGTCAACGCCGTACATCGTTGACTGAATTGCGAAGAGCCCAATCGGCGTGGAATCATCACCCTCGCGATGGTTGGTCGAGAGACCATTACCTCCCACGTTCGCACCGTAGGGGCCGTCGACCAGGCGAAAGCACGTCCCAACTCGCTCAAAGACCTCCAGTGATGCGACGGACGAACGTAGGGACGGGGCGATGACCGTGATCAACTGTCGGCTCGTGGACGCGGCGGCGATGGAATCGGCGATGACGTTGCAGGTCGACGCGACTCGCGACGTCGTGGCGGCGTCGACACTCGACGTGAAGGGGAGTCCAACGAGGGAGACCAGCAGCGCGAGCGACGAGGTCGAACAGAGCCCTAGCCGCCGGTGGCGGAGAAGTGTTGATAGTCCGGTGAAGCGGTCCATCGTCCTCCCCAGAACCAGCCTACGGAAGCGAAAGCGTCGTTGAGCACGCCGTGCGGTTCCGCCATCCCGGGTCGAACGTCGTTGCGATTGGTGTACGTCCCTGCGTCAACCGGTTGGGCGACGCCGTTGAAGACGTAAGGGTTCTGCACGGGATTGATGTCGATGGCTTCGCCGTACGCGTGCACGGACCACTGTTTGGGACCGGTGGCGACGGCGTAGCGACAGTTGAAACCCGACGTGTTGTCGGCGGCCATCGACGCAGGGTCCCAGCCCGCGAACGCCGACTCAGGAATCATCGAATGGAGTGGGAAACGGTGCGTATAGAGATTGGCGAAGACCCGGATGACGGCGGTGGCGACCGACGCGTTGATCACCAGTGTGCCGACTCGCGACTTACCGTCGAACCCTACGTAACGCAGGTGCAGGAGACGAAGTTGGGTAGGCCCGACGGGACAGCCCGGTCGCCACGTTCGACCGAGTTGGGCGGCACTCACCGGTGACACGGCGGAGGTGAAGGGGGGCAACGGACCGTCGGCCGCCTTCGCGCGAGTGCCGGCGATGAGCGGGGCCGAGCACAACGCGAGCGTGACGAGGAACGTCGAAAGGCGTCGGTATCGCGCGCTTCGACTGAAGTAATTGGCCATCACGGCCAAAGAGTACCGCGATGGATCCGCTGGCCCGTTAGTGCGTGTCGTCGAGATCCTGCACAGCAGTTGAAAATGAGTCCCCGTACACTTGCGACATACGTAACTTCTCACACTCCACGTCGCACAGGACGCCGCCGCGTCCACTCGTTCTCGTGAGCGGCTTGCTCCTGATCGCGTTACTGGTCGTGGGCACGACCGCTGTTGCGTCGGCCAAGAGCGCGACCACGGCCACGAGTTCATGGACGGTGTACCACGGCGACCCGTCAGGCTCTGGCTACACGTCGGTGATCAAGTCGGTCAATACCAGCAAACCCGAATGGACGTCACCGAAACTCGACGGCACGCTCTATGGTGAACCGCTCGTCTACGGCAAGGACGTCTACGTTGCGACCGAGAACGACTCCGTCTACGCGCTCTCGGCACAGACCGGTCGCGTGGTGTGGAAGCGCGCTCTCGCGGCTGCCGTGCCTTCCTCCAAATTGCCGTGCGGCGACATCGCTCCCGAAGTGGGCATCACCGGTACGCCCGTGATCGATCCCGCGAGGAATGAGATCTACGTGGTCGCCGACGAAATGGTGCATGGTCATCCCGAGCATGTGTTGGTGGGTTTGGACGCCTCGACGGGTACTCCGCGGATGACCCACAACGTTGACCCGCCAGGCGCCCAGTCGGTGGCGCTGCTGCAGCGCACGGGATTGACCCTGGATAACGGGCGAATCATCTTTGGCATGGGCGGCAACTACGGGGACTGTGCGTCGTATCGCGGTCGTGTCGTGTCGGTGTCGGAGAAGACCGGCGCAGTGAGCTTCTTCACAGTCGACGCGGCACCGGGCGACAGTCAAGGAGCGGTTTGGATGGGTGGGGGAGCGCCGGCGATCGATGCGCAGGGCCACGTATGGGTGAGTGTGGGCAACGGCTCCGTCTTCTCATCGAGTGACCCGTACGACGACAGCGACTCCGTCCTCGAACTGACGCCCTTGATGCACCTGATGCAGTACTTCGCTCCCGACGCGTGGGCCTACGACAACTCCCAAGATCAGGACATGAGCATGGAGCCGGTGCTCCTGAAGGATGGCCAAGTCGTGATCGCGGGCAAGTCGCGGATCATCTACGTCTTGAATGGGAACGATCTCGGGGGTATCGGCGAAGGGGAGACCAACACGGGTTCCAACTGTGCCAACGACGTCGATGGCGGTGGCGCGGTGCTCGGCTCGACGGTGTACCTGCCGTGCGTCACGGGCACGATCGCCATTCGAGTCGGTTCGACGACTCCATCAATTGACATCCTTTGGAGCGCGTCGACGGGGGGCGGCCCGCCCATCATCGCGGGCGGTCTGGTGTGGTCGATCGGACAGAACGGTGTTCTTTACGGTTACGACCCGACGACCGGTGCCATTCGTCGACAGGTGACGGTCGGTCAAGCGGCCAACCACTTTCCGACACCGAGCGTCGGTGACGGTCTCTTCCTCGTGCCTGTCGCCACGCAGGTGGTCGCGTTCCGCGCGGCCGCCTCGTAACACCGTCTCACCGGCGGTGGTTGTCGCGAACGTGATTCGTAGGATGAGTTCATGGACCTCGAACTCAAGGACAAGGCGTTTCTCATCACCGGTGGCACCGACGGGCTCGGATTGGCGCTGGCCCAACGCCTCGTCGCCGAAGGTGGCCACGTCGCGGTCTGTGGACGTGACGAGAGTCGTCTCGCGAGAGCGCAAGAACTCCTCGGCGCTGACGCGCTCTGTTCACAGACGGACGTCACCGTCGGTGCGCAACTGGACGGCTTCGTCGACGCAATGCTTTCGCGATTCGGTCGACTGGATGGATTGGTCAACAATGCCGGTCAGACCGCATCGTCCCCTATCGCCACATCGAATGACGAGCAGTGGCGAAACGACTATGAACTAAAAGTCGTCTCCGCGTTGCACGTCACTCGCGCGGTCCTCCCCGCGCTGGAAGCGACGCAGGGCGCCATCATCAACGTGCTCGCGGTGCTCGCTCGCGCACCGGGGGCGAGTACGACGCCGACGTCGGCATCACGACTGGCCGGATTAGCGCTGACGAAATCTCTCGCCAGTGAAGTGGGACCGCGCGGAATCCGCGCGAACGCGATTTTGATCGGCATCATCGAGTCGGGGCAGTGGGTGCGCCG
>Ga0182012_10004417_pt1 | contig 14695 bp, 13 predicted proteins | sample 612S2SmetaG_FD_120486 | JGI IMG/M metagenome (GOLD analysis project Ga0182012, IMG submission 120486) | Permafrost microbial communities from Stordalen Mire, Sweden - 612S2S metaG | ecosystem: Environmental > Terrestrial > Soil > Wetlands > Permafrost | place: Sweden: Stordalen | collected... | reverse complement strand
CTGATCATGGTGATCGGTATCGTGGCCAAGAATGGCATCCTGCTGCTGGATGCCGATGCACGTTATCGCGCCGAAGGGGCCGATCCCCGCGCGGCCATGCTCCATGCCGCGCAGCGTCGCCTGCGGCCCATCCTCATGACTGCGCTGGCTGCCATCACCGGCATGCTTCCGCTGGCGCTGGCGCTGGGGCAGGGCTCGCAGATGCTGCAGCCGCTTGCGATCTCTGTGATCGGCGGCCTCTTCATCTCTATGGTGCTCAGCTTGGTGGTGACGCCCGTGGTCTACTTGTTACTGACGCGAAAAACTCATGCGGGAACGATCCAGGAAGCGTAAGTGAATTGCACCGGAACCATCAAGACCCAATTGTTCGTTATTTCCTAAGTCATATCCTGTCCATTTTGTGCTTATAGCCCTGCATTGATCCCAACCTAGCCCTTTCCTCTGTGTTAGGTCTTCCAAATCAGGCACCCAGTTGGACCCGATCGCAGCGAGACCGATCCTGCCCCTGGGACCGCAACGAGGGCAAGCTTGCTGGGGTCGCCGTGGCTTCCCTTGGGGAACACTTCGATAGGGCTGATGCCAGGCTCGCGAAGGAGTTGAAGGTGAGTTCCCAGTCGAGAACCACATCCGTCGTCTTCGGCCAGTCACCTTTCTTGAGATTGATTGCCGCTCCAGCTCCGCGCATCGCTTGAAGCGCGGCGATCACCTTTCTGTTGATCGTCTTCTGATTTAGGCCCTCATCGCGGCCAGCGCCGAAGAGGACAATCATGTCCTCCCGGTTATCTCGAGAAACATGGTGCTTGCGGCAATGCTTTCGGAACCACTGGAGAGCCCGAGCATAAGCACTCAATGTCGCGTTGCCCTTTGTGGCCTTAACGTCCCTCAGATAACTCTCGATTGCCGCATCGACGGTGACGACAGTGTCGTCTATGCCGCGATTACTTCCTCGGCCGCTTCAATATTCCCAGCCAGAATGCCCGTCTGGAACTGCCAGGTGTCAAGCGCCTCGCGCGGCGACACGCCGGCAATCTTTGTCTTCCGCTTGCCGTCCTCGTACCACTCCAGAAAGAACTTCCCGCCGCCCTTCCAGGACTTCGGCTTGCCGCCGATCGGGACGAGCTGTGGCTTGGGTTTACCGTCGGACTTGACCACCGGGACAAACTGCCATTTGCCATTCACTGCGCGATACTGTTTGAGGTTGGCCTTGCGGCAAGCAGATTTACTATCCAACTACTATCCATGCCTGCCGGACTTGAAGGTTCCGAGAATTGGCGGCAGCGATGATGGCACAAATTGGCCGCTTTTTGTTTGGTTTTTCTACGGATATCGTGGCCGGATGGATAGTAAGCCTGAGTCAATCTCGCAAGTGATTGATTTTAAAGGGCGGGAGTAGTTCAGTGGCAGAACGTCAGCTTCCCAAAGTATATTAGTCGTTTATTATCAATGACGTACGAAAACTATAACGCCCCTAAATGGCATGAAAAGAACCCAAGGGAATTCTTCCGGTGGTGTTGAAAATGGTGTTTGATCAATATCCATGCGGGTCCGAGCTTCACGATCGGTAACACCATAATCGCCACCACGCAGACGTCTGCGGATTTTGAGTCCGATTTTAACGCCTTTGCAGCACGCTGCAGGCAGAAGCAGTATATTGAATAAGTCATGTTTTATCAATTACATAATCCAACTATTGGCCTTGCAGCATGTTGCAGGGGACCGCAGGAAAGTCCGGTACAAAGTATCCCCAAAAGTATCACCGCACCCCGCCGCGTTTATCAGGACTGATCGATGCGAACCAGTCTCGAAACCTGCTCTGGGCTGTTGGCAGCAGTTGAGCCAAGAACCACTTGTCCGAAAAGCCGACTATACGTCCAAGTGCTTTGCTTTCCATACTCGATAAGCAAGTTGGCGATTTACCGTGACCCGAGAATCCTCCATTATGCCTGTGCGTTGTTCAATGCTGACCGAGTCACATGAAGTCTCTCCATTACGCCGTGCACAATGCGTTTGCATTGTTATTTACATCGTGTGACGATATAAATATGGATTCTCGATTCCCGACCGCAGGTTCTGAAGAGCTACTAAGGACGCTGGCAGACTTCCGTTTCGAGTTGCGGCGCTTTCTGCATTTCAGCGAATGCGTTGCCATGGACGCGGGGCTGCATCCACAGCAGCACCAGCTTCTTTTACAGGTTGCCGGGGCCCCGAACGGAACCGCTGTGACTATCGCCTACGCCGCCGAACGTCTTGGGTTGAAGCACAATAGCGCGGTTGAACTTGTCGATCGATCTGAGCGCGAGGGACTGTTGGCGCGATCACTGGACAGCAGTGACAGGCGACGGGCAATTTTGCGCGTTACCCGCAAAGGCCGGCAGGTCCTGGGCAGGCTCTCCAGCGAACACGCGCGGGAATTAAACGAACTTGGGCCGCGGCTGGCAAAGTCTCTGCGGCTGATCGGGCGACATGCTGAGAGCGCGTCTGCTGCGGGGATGCAATGAGGTCGCGCCCCTCGTCATTGCGCGACTTTACTGTGGACGGACGGGTATGGCTGCTGACATTGGTCGCGTTGTTCATCGGCGCTGGCGGCGCTGCACTCGCGGTGCTGTTGTTGCGCGCCATTGCCCTGTCAACGAATCTTTTTTACTATCACCGCCTGAGCCTGGCCATGGTTGGGCCGGCCGGCTCGCCGCTCTCTCCCTGGCTCATGGCCCTGGTGCCAGTGGTCGGCGGGATGCTGGTTGGGCTCATGGCGCACTTCGGGTCCGAGAAGATTCGCGGACACGGAATTCCCGAGGCAATTGAAGCAATCCTTCTGCACGGTGCGCGGGTCGATCCCAAGGTGGCGATACTGAAGCCGATCTCCGCCGCCATCGCAATCGGATCCGGGGGCCCCTTCGGCGCAGAGGGACCGATCATTATGACCGGCGGGGCCTTCGGCTCGCTGGTGGCGCAGTGGCTCAAACTGACTGACGCCGAGAGAACGACGCTCCTTGTGGCGGGCGCGGCAGCGGGCATGTCGGCTACTTTCGCGGCCCCGCTGGCGGCAATCCTGCTGGCGGTGGAACTGCTGCTGTTTGAATGGAGGCCGCGCTCCCTGGTGCCGGTGGCCGCGGCCAGCATCATGGCGGGAGCGTTGCGCATTGTCTGGCTTGGAGCGGGTCCCCTGTTCCCGGTGCAGCTGAGTTCGTCCTTTTCCATCAACAGTGCTCTGCTGGTCGCCGCTCCGCTCGGAATCCTGGTTGGCCTGGCTTCGGCCGGGCTGAGCCGGCTCATGTACAGCTTTGAGGACGGCTTCGAGCACTTCTGCGGCCGAGTGAAGTTGCACTGGATGTGGTGGCCCGCGATTGGCGGCATGGGCATTGGCCTGGGTGGGTTCTTCTTTCCTCGCGGGCTCGGTGTTGGCTACGACAACATTGCGGAACTGCTGCGCGGCAATGCTCCGCTTGGGCTGCTGCTTGGCCTTTTGATTGCGAAGTCGCTGATGTGGGCGTTCTCACTGAGTTCGGGAACGTCGGGAGGTGTGCTTGCGCCGCTGCTGATGATTGGCGCGGCCATAGGCGAAACTCTGGCCAGATTGGCTCACATGCCGGGAGAGGCGCAGGCGCTCTGGGCATTGCTGGGGATGGGGGCAATGCTCTCCGGCGCGCTGGGCGTGCCGCTCACGGCAATTCTTTTTTCTCTGGAGCTGACCCATGCCCTGCCCGCGCTGCTGCCGCTGGCGCTTGCATGCACTTCAGCGTACTTGGTCACCTCCCTGGTGATGCCGCGTTCCATTCTGACTGAGAAGTTGAGCCGCCGCGGATATCATCTGTCGCGCGAATACGGCGTGGACCCTCTGGAGATGGTGAGCGTGTCGGAGGTCATGACAGCGGTTTCAGATATGGGCGTGGTCGGGGAAGAAAACAGGCGGTTGCCGGAGATTCTGGCCTATTCGGATGAGACCTGCCGCGCAATAGCCGAAGAGATGGCAACCACCGGTGTGATGTCCATGCCCGTGGTTGACCGGGAGACTGGGCGAGTTTGCGGGCAGATCAGCGCACAGGAGTTGCTGACCGGGCGGAAGCGGGCCGTAGAGCGGGAATCGGAACGAAACAGTTCGTTCCGGCTAGAGGCGCGCAAGGTGGGATGAGCCGGGCGCAGATTCATAATCATGAGACCTTTACCGCCCGACGGGAGCAGACCACGCCGTAAGGCTGATAGAGCTTCCAAGCGCAACGTCCTGAATGTGGACAGCGGCATTCTGAGGGCGGGAATCAGCACAGCTCTTGCAGGGGGTGCATTCGTGTCGTTTCGATCGGTTTTTGTTGCTGTTGTCATTGCCTTTTCGCTCATTCTCTCAGCCTTTCTCATCAACCGGGCTCGCCCCAACGTTGAAACCGAGCAGCCCACCGCCGATTTCGTTCGCGCTTCGGGTAAGTGCGCGGAGTGCCATGCGCGTCTTCAATATTCGGTGGTGCATGAGTACGAGATGTCCTCTCACGCAAAGAAGGGCGTGAACTGCCTGGACTGCCACGCGCCGGCCGCGAACCAGCAGAAGGTGGATCATCACGGCTTTGTGATCAGCACCCATCTCACCGCAGGAAACTGCCGCTCGTGCCACGAAGGCATCTACCAGGAATTCCTGCGCAGCCGGCACGCAGCGCCGAGTTGGGCGGCTGTGCACGGAGAGAAGGGGCTGAGTGTTGAGCAGGTAGCCTTTAGCGAGCGGTTTCAACCCGGTGGCACCAAGCGTCCACCCAATCCTCTGACTCTTCCTGAGGGACATCCGGCCATCACGTCTGGCTGCGAGCAGTGCCACTCCATCGGCAAACCCAATGAGGATGGCACCATCGGCACCTGCACCATTGCCATTCCCGGCATACGAGCTCGGTGGCGCTTGCGCGTCTGCCCACCACATGCGGCCAATGCCACATGGGCCCCGACCACTCACAGATCGAAATTTACAACGAATCCAAGCATGGTGTCATGTTTGCCGCTCAGCGCAACCTGCTTAAGCTTGATGCTGACCCACGCACGCTTACTACGCGAGATATGTTTGTGCCCACCTGCGCGACCTGCCACATGAGTGGCATCAACGGCCTCAAGGTTACACACAACCCGTCCGACCGGCTCGGCTGGTACCTTGCAGATGCGATTACCACCCATCGCCCCAACTACATGCAGGCCCAGATCAACATGAAACAGGTCTGCACGCAGTGCCATACTCAGGCCCTTGTTGACCGCGTTTATGACCAAGGCCAACAGGTCGTTGAAAGCACCAACGCAAAGATCCTTGCCGCCAAAGCGATCATTGACGACCTTCACAAAGATGGTTCGCTCTCCGGACCGCCATTCACGCACACCATCGACTTTACCTATTTCAACCTCTGGCACTACGACGGCCGTACCAGCAAACATGGTGCATTCATGGGCGGAGCAGATTTTGTCCAGTGGCATGGAAATTTCGAGCTGCTGTCCAAGACGGTCGAACTGCAACACGATGCCGACGAACTGCGGAGAGAACATGCGCATAAGTAGGATGCTCTCGGGCGCTCAGAAACTCGTTGTCGATCCACGCCTGCGCTGGGCCCACGATCCGCAGCTTTGGGTGGAAATGTTCGTTACCGTCAATCTGGCCATTTTGGCGGCAGACATCTTCATTGCGCATTCGGTGAATCATTTTCAGAAGGCGGCGGAGTATATCCCTCTTTACTTCTCGCTCGGTGCGCCGGTCGTACTGGTCTTGGGGATTGCTCTGCGCTGTGCTTGGAACCTGCCGGCGCCATGGCGCGATGTGGGCTACATGATTGGTTGGCTTTCGGTGTTGGTGGGACTGGCTGGGGTGCTTTACCACCTGGAGAGCCGGTTCTTTCTCGACCACACACTGAAGGGTCTCACTTACGCAGCTCCCTTCGCAGCGCCGCTCGCTTACTCGGGCCTGGGATTTCTATTGCTGGTAAACCGCATGGTCGCTATCCGCTCTATGGAGTGGGCGCGTTGGGTTATTCTGCTCGCGCTGGGCGGATTCTTCGGGAACTTCGTTCTGTCGCTCACCGATCACGCATCGAACGGCTTCTTTGCCAGGACCGAATGGATCCCGGTGATATCCTCAGCGTTTGCATCGGGATTTCTCATCGTCCCACTCGTGCTCCCAGTTACGCGCCGCTTCCTCGATGTCTGCCTTCTGGTCATGGGTGTGCAAGCGTTCGTTGGCGTTCTGGGATTCTGGTTTCACCTGCAGGCGAATCTGGTTGAGCCCGGCAGCAATCTCTTTGACAAGCTTGTCAACGGCGCTCCTCCGATGGCGCCGCTGCTCTTTCCCAATCTTGTCGGGCTGGCGTTCATCGGGCTGTGGGCCTTGATCCCGCACGTTCCGGAAGCAGGCCCACGCACATCATGGCTGGGGGCCACTTATGCATGGGCATGCCCTCAGGAAGCAGCGGAAACTTCGAACTGAGGCGTCTGTGCGGACGATTCCAGATCGATGGCGCGGGGAAACAGGATGTTGTTTTCCAAATGGATGTGCTGGTGAAGGTCCTGCTGAAATTCTTTCAGGCCGTCATAGAACGCGTGATACGTAGGACACGCGCCAACGGGCGTGACGAAGTTGCTGCTCAGGCTCTGGATTGCCGCAAGAAGCGTTCCGGCGGCCTCATGCTCGCTGGTCATCATGGCAATGGGATTTGCCACAGCGCCGAAGCACGCATCGGGAAACGCGCTGCCGGAGACCATTGCGGCTTCCAGTGCAGCAATATAAGGAAACAGGATGTTCTCCTCCTTGGCAAGATGGTGAGTTAACTCGTCGTCGAGTTGCGTAACGGCGTTCTGAATTGCCGGCAAATGGGTCTGTGTGTCGCCGTGCCGATTCACCACTTTTTGTGCGAGTACGGCAAGCCGCGGCAGCTCTCTCTTCACGTAGGCGTGATGCGTGGCGACAATATGCTCAATGAGCTGGCGCAGTGAAGCCTGCGACCAATCGACAGTTAAGGGCGTTGCCGTGTTTGCTGCGGAATCCAGTGCGGCCAGGACTTCATCGGCGGAAAGTTGGCCGGCGATGCAGGCTTCGCCGAGTGGGTTACGGCCGCCACAGCAGTAGTCGATACCGAAGCGCTCGAAGACGCGGATGGAATGAGGTTGCTCGAGGGCAATCTCGCGAACGGTCTGTGTAAGGGTGGTCATGATTCTCTCCTTGCATCACCTTAGAAGTGTCTCGCGCGCGCCGCAGCGACTTAAGTCACTCGGGTTTAATGCCGACGGCGGGCCATCGCAATGCTAGACTTTCTCCCATGGCGAGCGAACGCATCGATCTGGCAGCGACACTGGAGAAGACCGCGCTCCTCTCCAGCTTGTCCCGTGCGGAGATTCAATCGCTGGCCGCGCGTACGGTACGGAAGCACTTCACAAGCGGCGAGCTGCTGTTTTCTGAGGACGAGCCGTGTCACGGGCTGCACATGATTGCGCGGGGCACGGTGCGCATCTTCAAAACCTCGGTGAATGGACGTGAGCAGGTGCTGGCCTTGAACCATGCGGGCGAGTCGGTGGCCGAACTGCCGGTGTTTGACGGCGGGCGTTATCCGGCTTCTGCTATGGCGATGGAGGACGTGGAACTTGCGTTCATCTCGCGTCAGGATTTTCTTGCGTTCTGCCTGGAACACCCCGAAGTGGCGCTCAAGATGCTGGCCGTGGTCGGGGCGCGCCTGCGGAGACTTGTCGGCATCATTGAGGAGCTATCTTTCACCACCATCCGCCAGCGGCTCATCTCGGTGCTGCTGCGTCTTGCCGAAACGGAAGGCCGGCAGACTCAACGAGGCATTGAGTTCCAATTGCCGGCCAGCCACCAGGAGTTGGCCAGTCAGTTGGGGACCGTGCGTGAATTAGTCTCGCGCAACCTCACGCGGCTGCAGGCCGAGGGACTCATCGACGTAGATGCGCGGCAAATCGTGGTCAAAGACAAGAATGGTCTGAACGCACTGTTGTCGACAATGTCTTAGCAGTGTCAGTGATCGTATCGGTCTGCGTTGGGAACCAGATCCATGTAAATCGCGCGTGAAACATTCGTCTGCCAATGACCAGTGGCGCGCGCCAGGCCGATCAATCCAAAGAAGACAACCGCCAGCACCGCGGCCACAACTTGTGGCTTGAGAGCGCGGCGTTGCCAGCGAAACTGGGCCGCTTGCGGCAGCGTGCGATCGACTACGCTTTCCGGCCATGGCGGAAGCGATAACTGCAGCGCATTTTCTGCCGGACAAACGGCAACGCACTCCATGCATCCGGTGCACTCAACTGAGCGAATCTGCACCAGTTTGTCCACCAGCAGATGGGACGAGCAAGCTTTATTGCACTTACCGCAATCAATGCAAGCTTGCTCATCGCGCCGAATCTTCACCGGGCTCAGGGTCGAAACGATACCCATCAGCGCGCCGTAAGGGCAGAGATAGCGGCACCAAACATTCTCAATAAAAAAGGACAGCACAACCAGAACCGCAATCACCGCCAGCCCCACTCCGCCAATGTGCCGGAAGAAGTTGAGCATCTTCACGTCTGCCACCACGCCGAACGGAGATCCGAGAAAACTGCCCAGTTCCGCGGTAGACATCGTGAAGACAATGAACACAAAGAACGCAAGCAGCAGGTATTTCAGACTGCGCAGTGGCCAATCGAGCCACCGCGGCAGCACCAGGCTCCCCCCCATCAACTTCCGGCCAATCTTCCACAGGTACTCAGAAACCGTGCCGACAGGGCACAGCCATGAGCAAAACGACTTCTTGATGAGCAGGCTCATCAGGAGAAAAACACAGAAAAGGACCATGGCTGATGGATGTATCTCAGATATGTTTCCTGTGGCCGCGGAATATCTCAGGTTCATCAGGCCGGCAATCGGCAGCCAGCCATCCACTCCGGCAGGCCGCTCTACATAACCTGCAATGCCATGGCTCTCATAAAAGCGAACCCAGAGAATGAACTGAATTCCGATCCATGCGTTCAGTGCAAGAAAGGCAAACTGTACCGCGCGTCGGATCTGCTGCGAACGGTCGGGTGACAATCTGCGCACGAAAGCTCTCTTCGGTTTGATTGGCGGGCCGAAGTTGGTTTGAACCTTGGGCGAAGATGCAGCAATGGTCAGCATGGGATCCTTCCACAATCTACGATAGCCAGTGCTGGAGCTCTGGTGAATGACTTAAGTCACAGCACTTAAGCCTGGAGTCAGATAAACGTGAAAATGAACACGGAATGGTCCCAATAGTTTCCGCGGCACCGAGAATGAAGGGGAGATCCATGACAAGTGAACATGCAAACATGAGCAGTGGGAAACAACCACAATCCCAATTCTGGTTGCTGCCGCGCGAGCACGGAGCGACCGCTATGCTCATGATTCCCATCGTCTGCGCAGCGATTCTTGCCCGCCGATGGTGCTGGAGCGAGCTGGCCACACTGACGGCTGCATTCGCGGCTCTGGCCGCCAAAGACCCCATGGTAATCATGGCGCGACAGCGCTTCGTGTGGAAACAACAGCACCCTGAGTCTTTGGCCGCCGCGCGATGGCTTGCTGGTTGGGGCGCCATTCTTATCCTGAGCGGCCTTGTACTACTAAAGACGTGGCCCGTCAAGGCGGTCGTGGCAATGGGTTTAGGCGTCGCCCTCTTTTCGGCGCTGGCCATCGTAGTAAACGTCAAAAACCGCCAGCGCTCGACACTCTTTCAGATCGCAAGTGCGGCAGCGCTCACATCCAGTTCGCTCGCTACTTCGATTTCCGCAACGGGCGGCATCGCGGCCTGGAGTTGGGTTCTTTGGCTCTTGATGGCGTTGCAAGCCACGGCTGGAATCCTGGTGGTGCACGCACGGTTGGACGCCCGGATCGCACTGCGCCAAGCGGTACCCGTGCCTGAACGATCCGCAGGATTCCGCCGCGCAGCCCAGATTTCCCTAATTGCACTTGCTTGTGTCGCGGCGACAACCGCTGTGCTTGGCCACGGCTGGATGGCAATTGCGCTGCTCACTCCCGTGATCGGCTACGGATACGATCTCAGCGGCCAAAGGAATGCCGAAAATCTCCAACTCTCTTTGAAGAAGGTCGGCCAGCGGGCGCTTGCGCTGTCCTCTCTCTTCGCAGTCTTGCTCATCGTTGGATTCTGGTAAGCAAGAGGTTGGTTGACTCCTGGATAAGCCGGATGGAGCCTGAAGCAGATGTCACGGTCGCGTTGCATCCTTGGCGTTGCTAGGGTCTTCTCTAGATCTTGAAGAGAAGGTGCTCCAATACAGGCCCCAATGTCAACACGGGAAGATAGCTCAATGCCGCCACAATGATCAGGAATGTCGTTAGCAGTGCGCCGAATGTGAATGTATCGGTCCGTAAAGTGCCACGGGATTGAGGCCTTTCCTTTTGCCGCGCGAACAGGCCGGCAAACATCAGCGCCGGAATGGCCAGGCCAAACCGTCCTGCCATCATTGCGATCGCGGTTGTGATGTTATAGAAGGGCATGTTTGCATTGAGGCCGGTGAACGCTTGACCATTGTTGGCGAAAGAAGAAGCATAGCCGAAGAGGATTTCCGTGAGTCCATGCGGGCCGGTGTTCGTGGTAAGTCCCGCCAATCCGGCCTTGGTGGAGATGGCGATTGCGGTAAGAATAAGAATTGTGACAGGGCCGGTGAGTGCGTATAACACGATCATCTTGTTTTCGTTCGGCCCAATCTGTTTGCCAAGATATTCTGGCGTTCTTCCGATCATCAGTCCGGCCAGAAATACGGCAATGACCGCCGTCATAATCATGCTGAAGATCCCTGTGCCGAGTCCACCGAAGATCACCTCGCCGAGGAGAAGATTGACCAGCAGAACCAGCCCGCCGAGGGAAGTGAAGCTGTCATCCGCCGCGTTGGCCGAACCCGTTGCGGTGTTGGAGGTAACCACACCGGCGAGCGCGGTGCCTCCGATTCCGAACCGTACTTCCTTTCCCTCCATGCTGCCTCCGGACTGAAGCCGGCTAGACTGGGACGCTCCGTCATGGATGACTGCGTTGACCCGTCGCTCACTCATATGCAAAGCAAACAAACCGCCGATAAAAAGAAGGAGCATAACCCAGTAAAGGACCCATCCCTGGCGCACATCCTGCACCATTCTTCCAAAAGTGTTGGTCAAGGCCGCCGGTAGCAGAATGATCGATAGCAGCTCCAGGAAGTTTGTAAGCGGCGTGGGTTTCTCGCACGGATGAGCACCGTTTGCATTGAAAAAGCCTCCGCCATTTGTACCTAAATTCTTGATGATTTCGAGAGCAGCAACCGGTCCTTGCGGGATAACCTGATGGGCCCCTTCAAGGGTAGAGGCAACCACATAATGGTGGAAGTTCATAGGAACTCCCTGCGCGACGAGCAGTAGCGAGCCGACGATCGCACCCGGTAGTAAGACCCACAGCAAGCTGCGGGTAACATCGACCCAGAAATTGCCAAGCGTCGCGCATTGTTCCCGCGCCAACCCTCGAATGAACGCAATGCCAACGGCAAGTCCCGCCGCCCCAGCAAGAAAATTCTGCGCGCAAAGGCCCACCATCTGGCTGAAATAGCTCATGGTGTTTTCGCCCGCGTACGCTTGCCAGGTGGTAGTGGTTGAGAAACTAATGGCAGTATTGAAAGACAGGTCCCAAGTGAGCGGAGTCGTATGATATTCCGGGAAGAACCAGGGAAGGAAGTGCTGGAACCGGAGGATGAAATAAAGAAGGAGCGTGCCAACGAGGGTGAAGACTATGAAGCAGATTGCGTATTGCCCGGCGTCCATTTCGACTGCGGGGTCGACGCCCGAAAGGAAATAGATCCATGGCTCAACTGGCACACATAATCGATCGAGTGCCGTTGGTCGCCGGGCAAAGACCCGGTGCATATATCCGCCCAGAGGTCTGACGCAAACGGTGACGATCACTAAAAACAGAACATACTGAATCGCACTATACACATTCGTCTCGATGCCTGCTCCCAGCGTTGCGCCTGGAGCAGACTGTCAATATTCTCCGCTGCTAACCATAAAGATTTTGCGGGGAATGTGGGTTCAATTCCACCTCCCCGCTCGACCGTCATGCACGCTCCAGACAATTGTCCCGAGAGCGACGTTGGACCGCTGTTGTGGTTGAGTTAGAACCGAACCATGATCGCCAGAATCGTGGCGGTCTGGTTCGTCCGCGGGTCTGGCCACCATAATGCTTTGAGTCCGCCCGCACCATTGTTCAAATCGAGTCCGACGCAGTTCGATATCGCCTGCGCTTGCCCGGTCGCATACCCCAATGCAACTCCGGCTGGAGTGGGCACGTAGCCAACACCCGAATCTCCACCGGCTGCGCACTGGTAGTCCGCCGGATTGCCATTATCGCCACCAGGGGGAGTGATGCCGCCGTGGCCCGTCCAATACGGCACATCGGAATACCGGTAACTCTCCTCCAGGCGGAATGTGATAAACTGCGACGGCATGTAATCGAAAGTGACTGTGCCGTCATGCATCTGAGCGCGGTCGCCCGCGTTCTGGGTGAAGTAGGGAGTCCCCGAGCTGGCGGATGCGTTATTAATCGGCGGAAGTAGAGTCAAGTAGCGGCCCGGGTTGTTCATCAGGCCGCCACCGACTGTCACGGCGTAGATGTCCTTCTTGAACCACATGCGCAAGTAGCTCATCGTGCCTTCAAAATCCTGCTTGGGCTTTCCGTTCCTGCTATTGTGGCAATTGACGCCGCCGGTGTACGTATCCGAGGTGCCTTGTTCCGGAGAGAAGCCATGGGCATCGTAGTATCCGACAGCAGGCCCGCCGCCGTATTCGCAACCGAGATCGCCGGTCAGAGTAAAGGCGGCTTTGTCAAAGAACTTCTTGGGTTGGTCGTAAAACTTGACCTGTGCGCTGTAATCGGCGTGAACACGCGAACGTCCAGGAAATCCAGCGTCGTCTTCGCCAAGGCCGTAGTCATTCCATACGAAATCCAGGTAGGGCTTGGGGCGCCACAAAATCTGGCCACCTAATCCCGGTTTGCTGTTGTAGCGCGCATACGACTGCCAGCCATTGATGATCCACGGCTCGATTTTCAGCTTCTCCGTGGGCCACCACTGAATTCGAAGGCCGTTGAAGAACCAAGGCGTGTTTGAGGAAACAAACGAGGGCTGGTAGGCCCAGTTGTCGGCGTTGTAGTAACTGAACAGGCCAATGTAGGAGACGAAGATGCCGGCATCCACGTTCAAGCCGTGGTTCACATCCCAGTGATAGCCGCCCCACGCTTCAGAGACGTATCGGTAGGCGTTCGCCAGATTCCACTGGCCGCGGTTATAACTGGAATCATTACGCGGGGTAGTTGTGGCGAAAAGGCCGTCCATCGTCAGGATGCGCCCACGAACGTTATCGATGCGGAAGTCGCCGCCCACGCTCACCTGCTCCAGTTGCCACTCGTCGGAGCGGAACATCTCGGTCGAGCCGCCCATCGAGTCATCGATCGGGTGGTTGTAGTCCAAAATGTAGTTCGCGTCGAAGCGAACCTCGGGGGTGAAGTACTTGGTGGCCATCGGAGTGTCCACCACCCGCCCGTTGCTGTTCATCCAGGTCCAGTCGCCGGGGAACGGTGCCGACTTGGTGAGTCTTTCCGCCGAGATCTCCGGAGGCGCCGGTGCCGCTGCGGGCGCGGGCACAGCAGCGGCTTGGCTGGGCGTCGTTAGGCCGGGCGTGCCGTTAGTATCGGCCCCCTCAGCCGACCGGAGCGCATTGGCTTCCCGCTCAGCCTCAGCTGCATCGCCAGTTGCGCTTCGCGCCTTAAGTTCCGCTTCCAGCTGCGCAATGCGCGCCTTCATCTCGGCCAGCTCTTTAATGACCGCATCGTTGGTGAGCGGCGCGGCAACGGAGGCTGACGGATTAGCGGCTGTGGATGTAGCAGGAGCAGGCGTGCCCGTAGCTGTGCTCGAAGTTGAAGCGGTATTTGTTGCTGCCAACGCGGCCGATTCACTGCCAGGTGCGCTTGAGGTTGTGTTCGCTCCTTCAATGATCGGGATCACGGACGAGCTTGTAGCGGCCTTCTGTGCGACGGCCTTCATTGGCGTCAACACTAAACAAAGTAACGCCGTTGTGGGGATAACTATCCAGGAATTGCTTGTCATTTTGCCTCTCTGTGTAAAGGGCTTTCGATTCAGACGTGAATCTTCGCCCTTCAAATCACTGTGGAGATTGACCAGGACAAAAAGCATGAAGATCGTTCCGCCTGTGCACCGCTACCATCGCGGTTGCCTAGCGGATCCCTTCAAGCTCGCCGAGAATCGCACTCCTGGTTGGAAGGTTCGGTGTGGATGTCGGCTAAAATCTGAGAACTGTCGGCAGCCTTTACAAATCTGTGAGACTTTTGCCATCGATTGGTTTACTTCGGCAGTTCGTCCAGGGCCAGATTCAAATCCAGTACATTGACGCGAGGTTCTCCCAGCACCCCAAGCTGCCGGCTTGTAATGTGCTGCTCGATGAGCTGGCGGATGCGGTCTTCGTTGAGGGCGCGTGCCTTGGCGACGCGAGGAGCCTGGAAGAAAGCCGCATCTGGGGTGATGTCGGGATCGAGGCCGGAGCCGGAGGTGGTGACCATGTCGATGGGCACGGGATGGCCGGGGTTCTCCTTGGACAGTTGGTCGATGGAGCCCTGGATGCGAGTCACAAGGGCCTTGTTGGACTGGGCCAGGTTGGAACCGCCCGAGGCAGTGGCATCGTAGCCGTTGCCGGCGGCCG
>Ga0182012_10004416_pt1 | contig 14696 bp, 12 predicted proteins | sample 612S2SmetaG_FD_120486 | JGI IMG/M metagenome (GOLD analysis project Ga0182012, IMG submission 120486) | Permafrost microbial communities from Stordalen Mire, Sweden - 612S2S metaG | ecosystem: Environmental > Terrestrial > Soil > Wetlands > Permafrost | place: Sweden: Stordalen | collected... | reverse complement strand
TCTCGGTGCGCACTTGTGAGCCTGATGCACGCCGACGTCATCGCCTTTGCGCCCGCCACCGTCGCCAACGTGGGGATCGGATTCGACATTCTGGGACACACGGTGGAGGCGGTGGGCGATCGGGTGCGCCTGCGCCGCATCGAGGAGCCTCTGGTACGCATCCGCGCGGTAACCGGCATCGCGGGCGATCTTCCCGTCGAGCCCGGCAGCAACACCGCCGGTCGTGCGCTGCAAGCCATGCGTGCGGCCCTCGATCTCGATTTCGGATTCGAAATCGAGATCGAGAAGGGCATCCCGCTGGCCTCGGGCATGGGAGGTTCCGCGGCTTCCGCCGTGGCCGCCGTGGTCGCCGCCAATGCCCTCACCGAGGATCCCGCACCGCGGCTCAAGCTGCTCAAATTCGCGATGGAGGGCGAGATCGTCGCAAGCGGATCGGTGCACGTCGACAACATCGCTCCCTGCCTGTTCGGGGGGCTGGTGCTGACGGTCGGCATCGATCATCCGCGCGTGAAGCAAATTCCCGTGCCGGCCTCGATCCGCTGCGTGCTGGTCCACCCGCACATGCACCTCGGCACGCGCGAGGCGCGTGCCGTATTGAAGAGCGACGTGACCCGCTCGGACTTCGTGTGGCAGACTGCGAATCTCGCGGGGTTCATCAGCGGATGCTACTCCAATGACCTGGACATGATCCGCGACTCGTTCAACGACGTGATCATCGAGCCGCAACGCCAGAGGCTCATTCCCGGCTTCAAGGATGTGCAGCGGAGCGCCATGTCCGAAGGCGCTTTGGGGTGCTCCATATCGGGGGCGGGACCTGCAATATTTGCCTGGGCGGAGATCCAACATGCCGAGGGTGTGCGCGCGGCCATGACGACCGCATTCACTGTGCACGGTCTTGAATCGGATTCGTGGATCTCGTCGCTCGATAACGCCGGCGCTCGAGTGGTCGATGCGTAAGGCGCCCCCATGACCGGGGAATTGAAGTTCGCGAGCTCGCGGGCGGGCGCGCCCGCGGTCGCGCTGAGCGATGCGATCCGTCAGGGTCTGGCCCCGGACGGCGGCCTGTATGTGCCCACGCGGCTGCCGCTCATCGACGCGGCATCCTTTGCCGGTCTCGGCCGCCTGCCGCAGATCGCGCAGCGGACCCTGGACGGATTCTTCGAGGGCGACAGGTTGCGTCCCGCGCTCGGCGACATCGCCGAGGCGGCCCTCGACTTTCCGGCACCGACCACCGCCGTGACCGCGTGCCGGGATCCGCTGTTCGTACTCGAGCTGTTCCATGGGCCCACTGCGGCGTTCAAGGATTTCGGCGCTCGGTTTCTCGCCGAGACGTTGCAGCGCCTGCAATCGCCGGGCGAACCGCCCATGACCATTCTGGTGGCGACCTCCGGGGATACCGGCGGCGCCGTTGCATCCGCGTTTCACCTGCGGCCATGGGTGCGCATCGTGGTGCTGTATCCGAAGGGTCTCGTGAGCGCCCGCCAGGAGCAGCAGCTCACCTGCTGGGGCGACAACGTGATCGCCCTGCGCATCGACGGGACTTTCGACGATTGTCAGCGGCTGGTGAAGGAGGCTTTCGTCGACTTCACGCTTCGCGCCAAGCACCGCTTCAGTTCGGCCAACAGCATCAACATCGGCCGCTTGCTGCCGCAGATGGTGTACTACGCGGCCTCGAGTATCGATGTGCAGCGGCGCACCGGCGCGCATCCTTCGTTCATCATCCCGGCCGGCAATCTGGGCAATGCCTTCGCGGCCATCTGGGCGCGGGCGGCGGGGTTCCCCATCGACAGGATAGTCTTGGCGCACAATGCCAATCGCACCGTGCCGGATTTCCTGGCCTCGGGCAATTGGCAGCCGCGCGCCAGCATCGCGACGCTGGCCTCGGCCATGGACGTGGGCAACCCCAGCAATATGGAGCGCATCCGCGCCTTCTATCCGAGCTGCGCGTCGATCCGCGAACACTTGAGCGCAGACAGCGTCGATGACGCTACAATCCGCCGACGGATCGGAGAGGATTTCATGCAGTTCGGACGTGAATGGTGCCCGCATACCGCGACGGCGGCGGAGGTTTACCGCCGCCTCGGCGAACGCGAGCGGCGGGATCGGCCGTGGGTGCTCGTGGCGACCGCGCATCCCGCCAAGTTCAACGACATCGTCGAGCCGATCATCGGCAAGCCGATCGATGTGCCTGCCGCGCTCGAGCGGCTGCTCGAGCTCCCCCAGCATTTTTTGGACTTGCCGGCCACGCTCAAGGCGGTGGCGGCCGCTCTAGAATGACCCGCCGCCGCTCGAAGGAGCCATCGCCCGAGCCGCTGCCCCGATGAACGACCTTCGAATCGAGCCGCAGTGGATCGCCGCCGGAGCCGCGCTCGTGGTCATCGGAGCCGGCGGCTACGTGGGCTTGCGTGCCTACCAGCGCCGCGCCCGCCGCAAATCCCTGTTGATGCGGCTCGATCGAGTCGCCTACGAGGCGGCGCATCAGGTGCTGGTACCGGACGGGATGGGCGGTTACATTCACATCGACCATTTGCTGCTCACGCCGCGCGGTGTGCTGATCCTGGACACGCGCCGTGTGGCCGGCCTGATCTTCGGCGGCGACCAGATGAGCGACTGGACGGTGATCGGCCGGCAGCGTTTCACGTTCGACAATCCGCAGCCCGCTCTCTACGACCGGATCGCGGCCGTCAAGGCGCTGGTGGGCGAGTTTCCCGTCGAGGGCCGGCTGCTCTTTTCCAACCTCGGCAAGTTCACCAAGGGCATGCCCAAGTACGTGATGATGCTGGACGGCATCGAAGTCGAATTCCCGCCTGTCGACCGCTCTCTGAAGGGTTCGGCGGCGCTCGCGCAATCCGAGGAAGTGTGGAGCCGCCTGGTGGCCCAGCTCAAGCCGAGCCCGCATCTGTTCACCAACCTTTAGAGGCCGAAAAGCCGTACGGCATTGCGGGTGGTCACGCTCGCCAGCGAGTCCGGCGATTCGCCGCGAAGCGCGGCCAGCACCTGTGCGATATGCGGCAGGAACGCGGGCTCGTTGCGCCGTGATTTCGGCCGCGGCTCGAGGTCGCGGGGCAGCAGGTAGGGTGCATCGGTTTCGATCAAGAGACGATCCGCCGGAATCAGCGGCACCGCTGCGCGCAGATCGGCCCCGCGCCGCTCGTCGCACACCCAACCCGTGACGCCGATCGACAAATCGAGCGCGAGATAGGCCTCGAGCTCACGCGGGCCGCCGGTGAAACAATGCGCGACACCGCCGGGCAGGGCGGGGCGAAATTCGGCGAGGATGGCCGTAAAGTCCTGGTGAGCATCGCGCTGGTGCAGGAACACCGGCTTCGCGGACGCCGCGGCGATCTCGAGCTGTGCGACGAAGGCTTCGCGCTGCGCTGGCCGCGGTGAAAAATCCCTGAAATAGTCCAGCCCGCATTCGCCGACCGCCACGACCCGCGGCAGCAAGAGCATCGCCTCGAGCTGCGCATGCCTTTCAGGTGCGAACTCCGTTGCATGATGCGGATGCACGCCGGCCGTGCACCACAGCGCGCCGGGATGGGCTGCGGCGAGGGCGGCCGCCGCCCGCGAGCTTGCGAGGTCCGCTCCCGTGACGATTTGACGGGTGACCCCGGCACGTGCGGCCCGCGACATGACGGACTCCAGGTCGCCGGCGAAGCTCGAATGCGTCAAATTCGATCCAATGTCGATGAGTTCGTGGCTCAAGTACCGCTGCTTCGTTGTGATATCTTCGATTGTCATGATAAGGCTCGCCGGGAGTTCCTGCATGCGTAGGATTTTGGGATTGGCGTGGTTGTCGTTGTCGTTCGCCGCGGCGAACGGTTTCGCCCAGGAGGGCGGCGACCTGCAGGCGCAGATCTTGTACGCCTATCAGTCGGAGGATATCAATCAGCTCGCGAGCCTCGTGCAAAAACTCGCGAACCAGGTGACGACGGCGGCCGCCGCCGGCGCGGAGGCCCCACTCCGCTATCATCTGGCTCACGCCGAGTATCGATTCGGACTGCTGGCGCAGGGTAAACGGGCGCGTGATGCGGCGCCCGCGTTCGCCGATTGCATCGATCAGTTGAAGCCCATTCTCGAACAAGATGTCAAATCGGTGGAGGCGCTCGTGCTTCAGTCGGCCTGCTATGACGAGCTCGCGAAGCGCCGGCGCCTGGAGGCGGTGCTGCTGCGCTCGAAAGCCGAGGAGCGCCTGAACGCCGCGTTCAAGCTCGATCCGCGCAACCCGCGCGTGCTCTATTTCATGGCGCAGGACGGCCTCTCGCGGTCCAAACCGCACTCGCCGGATGCGGAGCGGGCGTTCGCCGAGCTCGGGGAATCCGCGAAGATTTTCGATCAGTCTTCCGCGACGCGGAACGATGTTCCGGGCTGGGGGCACGCACAGGCGTATCTCGCGCTCGGCGTGCAGCTGCAAAGCCGCGGCGACGCGTTGGGCGCGCGCAACTGGATGGAGAAGGCGCTGATCGTCGCGCCCGACTACAAGGCGGCGCAACGGCAAATGGCGAGCCTCGTGCACCGCTAGCCCGGACCGGCGCCAGACGCGCCGAAACTGGTATCATTCGACGCGATGAAGGCACCAGCCACGCAACTATCGCTGTTCGAGACGCGCGGCTCGAGAGACCCTTTTGCGGTTCGAGTGAGCGCGCGGGCGCGCAGACTCACCGCCAGGGTGCACGTCGGCGGCCGGGTCGAGATCGTGGTCCCGGTGGGCGTCAATGCTCGGGCGGTGCGGGATTTCGTGCAGCGCTTCACGCCCTGGATCGACCGCAAAGTGGCGGCCATGCAGTGCTTTGCGCAGTCGGCCGCCAGCGTGCCCGAGCGCATCGACCTGGCATATACCGGCGAGCGGTTCTCGGTGGAATGGCAGGAATCCGTGCATCGCGGCGCGCTCGGCGACGTGCGCAGCGGTGTCCGGTTGCAAGGCGACCGGCTCGTGGTTCGCGCACGGGACTCTGCGAACGCGCGCGAGACGCTGCAGGATTGGCTCAAGCAAGCCGCTGAAGAGCGGTTGGCGCCGCGCTTGCTCGAGCAGTCCCGGGAGCTGGGCTATCCGGTAAAGCGGGTGGTCATCCGCTGCCAGCGCACCCGCTGGGGGAGCTGTTCGACGCGCGGCACCGTGAGCCTCAATTGCTCGCTGGTGTTCCTCGCGCCGGAAGTGGTGCGTTATCTGTTCGTGCACGAGCTGGCGCATACCCAGCACATGAATCACTCTCCTGCCTTTTGGCGCCTGGTGGAGTCTCTCGAACCCGATTATCGCCGCCTCGACCGGGAACTCCTGGCGGGATGGCGGACCGTGCCGCTCTGGGTCTTCGGCACCTGACATGACCGAATCCCAACCCGCCGCGCGGCCCTTCGTCGATCTGTCCGACGAGGAGGTGCACTGGGATCTCAGCAACTCGCTGAGCTATGCACACTATCTGAACCTGGACAAGCTCCTGGATGCGCAGCGTCCGCTGTCCTACCAGCACGATGAGATGCTGTTCATCGTCATCCATCAGGTATCGGAGCTGTGGATGAAGCTCTGCCTGCACGAATTGAACGCCGTGGTCGACTGCGTACGGCGCGACGATCTGGGTCCGACATTCAAGATGCTGGCGAGGGTCTCGACGATCCAGCAGCAACTGCTGCAATCGTGGGATGTGCTGGCAACCATCACCCCTTACGATTACTCGGCCTTCCGCAACACGCTCGGGCGCTCGTCCGGCTTCCAGTCGCTTCAGTATCGGATGCTGGAATTTCTGATCGGCAACAAGAACGCCGACCTCATCGAGGTGTTCCGCAACGACCCGCCGGCTTACGAGCAGCTGGAGCGCGCTCTGAAGGCGCCGAGCCTGTACGACGAGGTATTGAGGCTGCTCTCGCGGCGCGGGCTCGACGTGCCGGCGCAGGCCATCGACCGCGATTTCACGCAGCCCTACCAGGCGAGCAAACAGGTCGCGGCCGCGTGGCTCAGCGTGTACCACAATTCGGTCAAGGATTGGGATCTGTACGAGCTGGCGGAGCGGCTGGTCGATCTCGACTACAAGTTCCAGCTCTGGCGCTTCACCCACGCGAAGACGGTGGAGCGCATCATCGGCTACAAGCGCGGCACGGGCGGCACCGGCGGTGTTTCGTACCTCACCAAAGCCCTCGAGCTCAAGTTCTTTCCGGAGCTCTGGACCATTCGAACCTCGATGTAGGTCCCCGTGACGGATATTCAAGATAGATTGCAAAACGTCAATGTCGCCTCGAGCGACTTGTTGGCGACCCCGGAAGAGGTGAAGCGCAGGCTCCCCTTGACACAGCGGGCTTCCGACACCGTGTTCCGTTCGCGCGAGCTCATCCGCGCGATTCTGGAGCGGCGCGACCCGCGGCTGTTCGTGGTGGTGGGGCCGTGCTCGATCCACGACGTGGGTGCGGCGAGGGAATACGCCGATCGCCTGAAGCGTCTTTCGGATGAGGTCGGCTCCACGCTGGTGCCGATCATGCGCGTGTATTTCGAGAAGCCGCGCACCACGGTGGGCTGGAAAGGGTTGATCAACGACCCGGACCTCGACGATTCGTTTCACATCGAGAAGGGGATATTGCTCGCACGCGAGCTCCTCCTCTACGTGGCCGAGCTCGGCCTGCCGGCGGGCACCGAGGCGCTCGATCCGATCATGCCGCAATACCTGTCCGAGCTGATCACGTGGACGGCGATCGGTGCGCGCACCACGGAATCGCAGACCCACCGGGAGATGGCCAGCGGTCTATCCACCCCGGTCGGCTTCAAGAACGGCACCGACGGGTCGCTCGCCACATCGCTCAACGCGCTCGAGTCCGTGCGCCATCCGCATCATTTCCTCGGGATCACCCAGCAGGGCCAATCGGCGGTGTTTCGCACCCGCGGCAATCAGCACGCCCACATCGTCTTGCGCGGCGGCGGCGGGCGGGTCAATTACGATGCGGTGAGCATCGCGCTCGCCGAGCGACAGCTCGCGCAGGCGAATCTACCGACGAACATCGTGGTGGACTGCAGCCATGGCAATTCCAACAAGGATCCGAGTGTCCAGCCGCTGGTGGCCGAGAACTGCGTGGCCCAGATCCTCGACGGCAACCGTTCGATCGTCGGGCTGATGCTCGAGAGCCACTTGAAGCCCGGAAACCAGCCCATCCCGAAGGATCTATCCACGCTCGAGTACGGGATTTCGATCACCGATCCGTGCATCGGCTGGGACGATACCGAGGCGCTGTTGCGCAAGCTCCACCGGCTGCTCGAGACCGTTCGGCGCTGATCCGCGATCGGTGCGGTGCTGCCGCCTCAGCCTGAGGGCCCAGCGGTAGCCGAGCAGAGCCGCGAATATCGCGGCGTAAGCGAGCGGCGGCCGGATGTCCTTCTTGACGAGCCACCAGTAGTGCCAGACGCCGAGCCCCGCCACTACGTACACGAGCCGGTGCAGCCGGGTCCAGCCCCTTCCCAGCCGGCGCTGTGCCTTGGCGGTCGAGGTGATCGCGAGGGGAATGAGCAGCAACAACCCCAGAAAGCCGAGCGTGATATACGGGCGCTTGACGATGTCGTGCCAGATCGCGGAAAGCTTTCCATCCTGGTCCAGAAACAGGTACGTCGAGAAGTGCAACAGCGCGTAGAAGAACACGTACAGGCCGAGCATCCGTCGCAGGCGCAGCCACGCGAGCGAACCCGTCAGGTTCCTGAGCGGGGTCATCAGGAGCGTCGCGGCCAGCAGTCTCAATGTCCACGTGCCGGTGGTGTGCAAAATGAGCTTGACGGGATCGGCGCCGAGCGAGACGCCGACGACGCCAAACGCGCCCGCCGCGAGGTGCAGCGCCGGAATCAAGCATCCGACGAACACCAACGGCTTCGCGACCCAGCGAATCTGCCAGCTCAGAAATTCCTCCGCAGATCCATCCCGCTGTACAAGCCCGCGACCTGATCCGCGTAACCGTTGAACGGCAGCGTCGGGATGCGCGACGCGAAGATGCTGCCGCTGCCGATGCGGCGCTCGCTGGCCTGGCTCCAGCGCGGATGATCGACGGCCGGGTTGACGTTGGCGAAAAACCCATATTCCGACGGGTTGGAGCCCGCCCACGTGGTATGCGGCATACGTTCCACGAATTTGATGCCGACGATGGCCTTGATGCCCTTGAATCCGTACTTCCACGGAACGATCAGACGCAGGGGTGCCCCGTTTTGGTTCGGAAGCACCTTGCCGTAGAGACCGACGACCATCAGCGTCAACGGATGCATGGCCTCATCGATGCGCAGGCCCTCCACGTACGGCCATTCGAGCACCCCCGAGCGCTGGCCCGGCATCTGCTTGGGATCGTAGAGGGACTTGAACTCCACGTACTTGGCCTTGGAGGTGGGTTTGAATTGCTGCAGCAAACCCGCCAGCGGAAAGCCGACCCACGGCACCACCATGGACCACGCCTCGACACAGCGCAGCCGGTAGATGCGCTCCTCCAATGGGTTGGTTCGCAGGATGTCGTCGAGAGCGAAGGAGCCGGTGACTTCCGCCTCGCCGCCCACCGTGACCGTCCATGGGCGGGTGCGCAGCTTCTGCGCGTTTTCGGCCGGATCCGATTTATCGGTGCCGAACTCGTAATAGTTGTTGTAGGTGGTGATGTCCTGATAGGAGTTGGGCGGCTCCTTGACGCTGAGGGCTGCGTTTTGCTTGAACGCCAACGCCTGAAGGTTTGGGGCGGTCTGACCGAAGGCTTCGCTCTCAAAGGATCCCAGCGATTGAAGCGCCGCGAGGCCGAGCCCTCCCGCGAGCAGTGTGCGCCGCGAAACGAACCGCTGCTCCGGGGTGATATCCGAGGGAGCCGCTGGTACCGCGTCCGCCCAGCTCTTTATCAACCGCTTGCGTGTGTTCATGCCTATGAGACCGGGCAGAGGTCCATTTTGTTTCAGGTCGGGAACTGCCGGATCATCGCCAGTCGGCCGTGGCGATCCCCGCCCCGGCAGCCCGCCGCCGGGCTCGCCCGTTGGCGTTGACCAGGACGGCGCGATCGGCCCGCTCGAGGTGCGGCAGATCGGAATCGCTGTTGCCGTAAGCGACGATCGAGGCACCGGGATACTGCTTGCGCAGCCACTCCACGCAGCGCACCTTTTCGGTGCCGCGGCGATTCGGGGTCCGCAAGCTGCCGTTCAGCCGGTCCCCGTCCCACTTCAGCTCGGTGCACAGCGTGCGCTCGAAGCGCAGATGCGCACCGATGGACGGCACATACAGATCGGGGCTTGCAGAGAGCAGCACCAGATGATCGCCGGCCGCGCGATGCGACTCCACGATCGCCAATGCATCGGTACGGAACACTCCGCGAGGCTCGAGCCCGCGCACGTACTCCGCCGCGTAAGCCTCGATCTCCCCGCGCCGAACCCCGCCCATGGCGAGGCGGATGACTCGAGACTTCAGCATGCCGCGGTCGTGTGTGCGCGCGTAATCGGCGAGCGCCGGTGCCAAACGCCAGGCCCCGGCAAGGCGCGCGGGATGGCGCGCCAGGTAGCCAAGCAAAAACGGCATCAAGGTGTCGTGGAAGGTGAGTGTGCCGTCCAGGTCGAACAAAGCGACACCGCCGCCCGAGGTTCTTGGTTGCGATCCCACTCGCGGATATTAACATAACAAATACAATAAACTAAGAAGATATTCTCGAAATCATCTAGCAAACGCCCGCGCCGCTGCGCGCTTGATGGATGGACGCCGCCGAGGATCGACGAACCCGCAAGTGCCGTCCCGAACCACTAGAATGCCGCGATCGTATGACAAAGCGACTGTTCGAGGAGTGGACTATGGACGATCGAAGAGCGGGAGCCGTTCGCGGCGGAAGGGGGCAGCTGCGCGTGCGCGCGCGGGCACCATTGCCGGCACCGGCGCGGGCACCGGCGCGAGGAGCCGCGGTCCTGCTGCTGGGACTATTCGCCGCCGCATTCGCGCGGGCGGATGCCGGCACCGCCGTGAGCCCGCGCGCATCATCCCTCGCGGGGTACACCTGGGTGAGGTCGCTCGGCGGCATCGACGAGTACCGCTTGGACAGCAACGGCCTCACCGTGCTGATCGCCGCCAATCACTCGGCGCCGGTCGTGACGTTCCAGGTGACGTATCGCGTCGGTTCCCGCAACGAGGTCACGGGGACCACCGGCGCGACCCACATCCTCGAACATTTGATGTTCAAAGGGAGCGATGCTTTCAACGATCCAAAGGGTAATAGCATCAAGCAATTCCTGGAAAGGGTCGGCGGCCAGTTCAACGCCTCAACCGCGGTCGATCGCACCAACTATTTCGCGACGGTGGGGCGCGATGATCTCCCGGGCTACGTCGCCATCGAGGCCGATCGCATGCGCCATCTGTGGCTGCACGAGGCGGATCGGCAGGCCGAGATGACCGTGGTACGCAACGAGTACGAGCGGGGCAAAAACGACCCGAACAACGCGCTGATGGAGGAAGTGACCGCGGCGGCCTATGTGGCGCTGCCGTACCATCATCCAACCATCGGCTGGAAAAGCGATATCGAGCACGTGCCGATCGCAAAACTGCGTGAGTTCTACGACACCTTCTACTGGCCGAACAATGCCACCGTGACGGTGGTGGGCGACGTCGAGACGGCGCCGATTTTGGCGCTCATCAAGAAATACTACGGCGCGTACCCGCACTCGCCCGAGCCGATTCCGACGATCTACACCGAAGAGCCGGCGCAGACGGGAGCGCGCCGGGTGACGCTGCAGCGCCCGGGCGAACTCGGCAGCGTCGTGATCGCCCACAAGGTGCCGAACGGCCGCGACGCCGATGAGCCGGCGCTCGAGATGCTCGATGCCATCCTGAGCTCGGGCAAGACCTCGCGGCTTTATCGGGCGCTGGTCGATCAGGGTCTGGCGCTGAGCGCGGAATCCGGGACCGACGAGCATCGCGATCTGTCGCTGCACACGGTGTACGCCATGCTGGCGCCCGGCGCGACGCATGCGCAAGTGGAGCAGGCATTGCTGAAAGAAATCGCCAGGATCAAGAGTGACGGCGTAACCCCGGAAGAGATCGCACGGGTCAAGCAGCAATATCTCGCCGCCGACGCCTATAAGCGCGATGGCACGGCCGCCGTCGCCGGCGAGCTCAACGATTGGATCGCGGTGGGGGACTGGACGTTGTATGTCACTTTTCCGGAGAAGGTGGAGCAGGTCACGGTGGCCGACGTGCAGCGCGTCGCACGGCAATATCTCAATGAGGACCAAAGCACCACCGGCTGGTTCGTGCCGACCCCGAAGAGCGGGGAGAAGGGATCATGAGCACCGATCGATATACGGCGTGCGGTGTGCGCGCGCGGCATTGGGTGGGGGCGCTCGGCCTGGTCGCGAGTCTCGGCTCGGCAGCGGTGGCCTCGGCGGCGATGGCGGACAACGCTCACCGTTCACGAACGGCGCAGATCGATCTCATCACCTATCAGACCGGAGTCAAAGACGTGGTCGTCATTTTGGGATCCCTGCCGGCGGGCGATGCCATGGCGGGAACCGGCAACATCGCGATTCCCACCTTGACGGGGATGATGCTGGACCGGGGAACGAAGAATCTCGACAAGTTCCAAATCGCCGACAAGCTCGACAACGTCGGCGCGCAAATCTCGTTCGGAGTCGGCACGCAGACGCTGGAGATTCGAGCCAAGTGTCTGAAGAAAGATCTGCCGCTGGTGCTCGGTTTGATCGCGATGGAACTCAAGGAGCCGGCGCTGTCGCCCGCCGAATTCGCCAAGGCCAAGCAACAGTTCGCCGGCTCGCTGCAGGCCTCGCTGCAAAATACCGGCTCGCGCGCCCAGGAGGCTTTCGCGCGGGCGATATTTCCGCAGGGGCATCCGAATCATCCGCACACCACCGAGGAATATCTGGCGGCAACGCGCACCGCCGAGCTCGGCGATGTGAAGAGCTTCCACGCCAAATATGTGGGCCCGAGCCACATGACGCTGGTGCTGGCCGGCGATGTGCCGACCGAGCAGGCGCAGGAAGAGGTCGCCAAGGACTTCGGCGGCTGGAGCGGCGGTGAGGGCTACGTGCGCCCGGCAGCGCCGGCCGAGCCCGGGGCGGCGCAACGCATCACGGTGCCCCTCAAGGACAAACCAAGCGCCTCGGTGATCATCGGTCAGCCGACCGGACTTCGTTATCGCGACCCGGATGCGCTGGCCCTGAGGGTGGGCACGGCGGTTCTCGGGCGCGGCTTCACCGGACGGTTGATGGGCACGGTGCGCGACCGCGAGGGTTTGACCTACGGCATCGGCGCCGCGGTGGGCGAGGACAGCGTGACCGACGGCGACTGGGCTGTCTCGGCGAGCTTCGCGCCGGCGCTCCTCGATCGGGGCGTCGAATCGACGCGTCGAGTCATCGCCGCGTGGTGGACGGACGGTGTGTCCGATGCCGAACTCGACGCCCACAAGCAGGGAATCATCGGCAGCTACCGCGTGAGCCTGTCGACGGCCGGAGGAGTCGCGGGAATGATCCTCGCTTCGGTGCAGCGAGGTTTGGACGTGAGCTGGCTGGACGGCTATCCGCAAGCCATACGGGAGGTGACGCGCGATCAGGTCAATCACGCGATCCGCACGCACCTCGATCCGCAGGCCATGACGCTGGTGGAAGCGGGGAGCGTCGCGGCCGCCGGGCCCGCGCCGTCGGCTCCTTAGGCGGCCTTGCGGGCGGCGGCGAGCTGCCGGAGCACGTACTGCAGGATTCCTCCGTGGCGATAGTAGTCGAGCTCCTTCGGCGTATCGATGCGCAGCCGAGCCTCGAACTTGGTCAGCTTGCCGCGTTCACCATGCGCAACGACCGCAACCGTCTTGGCGGCTCCGCGCTCGATGCCGACGACGTCGAAGGTTTCCCTGCCCGTGAGATTCAGACTGCGCACATTCTCGCCGTCCTTGAATTGCAGCGGCAGCACGCCCATGCCGATGAGATTCGAGCGGTGGATGCGCTCGAAGCTCTCCGCGATCACCGCTTTCACGCCGAGCAGCATGGTTCCCTTGGCGGCCCAATCGCGTGAGCTGCCGGTGCCGTACTCCTTGCCCGCCAGGATCACGAGCGGGATCGACTCTTTTTTGTAGTTCATGGCCGCATCGAAGATCGACAGGGTCGCGCCGCTCGGAATATGCAGCGTGACGCCGCCTTCGGTGCCCGGAAGGAGCAGGTTGCGCAGACGGATGTTGGCGAACGTGCCGCGCATCATCACCTCATGATTGCCGCGCCGCGCTCCGTAGGAATTGAAATCCACCGACTTGACGCCTTGCTCCATGAGGTATTTGGCCGCCGGGCTCGACTTCGCGATGTTGCCGGCGGGGGAAATGTGATCGGTGGTCACCGAGTCGCCGAGCACCGCGAGCGCCCGCGCGCCTTGGATGTCGCCGACTTCGGCCGGCGTCATGGTCATGCCGTCGAAGTAGGGCGGGTTTTTGACGTAGGTCGACTTGCCGTCCCACGCGTAGATCTTTCCCCCCGGGGTCTTGATGCCGCGCCAATTCTCGTCCCCGCGGAAGACGTCGGCATAGCCCTTGATGAACATCGCGGAGTCAACCGAGGCCCCCACGGTCTGCGCGACTTCGGCCGCGCTCGGCCAGATGTCCTTCAAATGGACAGGCTTGCCGTCGTTGCCCGTTCCGAGCGGCTCGGTGGTGATGTCGATGTCGAGGCTTCCGGCCAGCGCATACGCCACGACCAGCGGCGGCGAGGCGAGGAAGTTCATCTTGATTTCGGGATGCACGCGCCCCTCGAAATTGCGGTTTCCGGAGAGCACGGAGCAGGCTACGACATCGCCGGCTTTGACGGCGTCGGAGATCTCGGGCTTGAGCGGGCCGCTGTTACCAATGCAGGTGCAACATCCGTAACCGACGGTGTAGAAGCCGAGCGCCTCGAGATCGGCCAGCAACCCGGCCTTGGTAAGGTAGTCGGTCACCACCCGCGACCCCGGCGAGAGCGAGGTCTTCACCCAGGGTTTGGACTGAAGGCCCGCGGCCCGCGCCTTGCGTGCCAGCAGGCCGGCGGCGACCAGCACCGCGGGATTCGACGTATTGGTACAGCTCGTGATGGCGGCGATGAGCACGGCCCCGTCTTGAATCTCGACGCCGCCGCCGGCGAGCTTGGCTGACGCCTTACCCGTGGCGTTGGGATTTTTCTGCGATCGTTCGTCGGCCATCTTTTTGAGGCTCGTGCGGAACACCCCTTTCGCGGCGCGCAGCGGCACGCGGTCCTGCGGGCGCTTGGGGCCCGCCAACGCGGGCTCGACGGAGCCGAGATCGAGTTCCACCACGTCGGTATAATCCGCCGCCTTCGCGCCGTCGACCCGCCACAATCCCTGCGCCTTGGCATAGGCCTCGACCAGGGCGATCTGTTCCGCCGGCCGGCCGGTGAGCTCGAGATAGCGCAGGGTCTCCTCGTCGATCGGGAAGATCGCGCAGGTTGATCCGAACTCGGGCGACATGTTGGCGATGGTGGCGCGGTCGGCGAGCGGCAGGCCTTTCAGGCCATCGCCGAAGAACTCGACGAATTTGTCGACCACGCCATGCTTGCGCAAAATCTCGGTCACGGTCAGCACCAGATCGGTCGCGGTGGTCCCAGCCGGCAACGTCCCGGTGAGCTTGAAACCGATGACCTGGGGAATGAGCATGGTGACCGGCTGGCCGAGCATCGCCGCTTCGGCCTCGATGCCGCCGACGCCCCAGCCCAGCACGCCGAGCCCGTTGACCATGGTGGTGTGCGA
>Ga0182012_10004414_pt1 | contig 14697 bp, 23 predicted proteins | sample 612S2SmetaG_FD_120486 | JGI IMG/M metagenome (GOLD analysis project Ga0182012, IMG submission 120486) | Permafrost microbial communities from Stordalen Mire, Sweden - 612S2S metaG | ecosystem: Environmental > Terrestrial > Soil > Wetlands > Permafrost | place: Sweden: Stordalen | collected... | reverse complement strand
TGTCAAAACACCTTGCTCGGCGTAATCGCGTAACCTGTAAATCTGCTTTGCGCGTGTTCGAATCGCAAACGCAGCATCGGTCACCACTGGACGAATCAAACCTTCAATGCGATCGCCAGTCAGCGGAAACGTAGTTTCGAGAACCGGGTGAGTCGCGTTCAACTCACACTCTTGTTCCGTTGCGATCCCCTGCAACAGCAGCGTGACGTCGGAGGTTGCCATCACGCCTTCCTGCTCGAACCCGCGGCCCAGACGATTCACCCACATGGCGCCATCCGGATTCACACACACGTCTAAAACGTCCGCCTGCCCTAGAAGTGTAGGAACTGCCCCGGCGTAGTGCGCAATGATGTCGAGCGACGTTGATGTCATGCAGCCACCGCCGGCAATCGCCGCCGCGCGCGTAAAATAATTTCGCGAATAAGTCCGTTTGTGAATCCGCCTGCTCGGCATTGTTTTGGAATCTGTCCGCTTTGCGTCTTCGCGCAAGCAGAGCATTTCTCGTTGTTCTCTCCCGAATGCTCCGAGAATTGGTGACCGCAGTCGCAGAGCCACTCAGCGCGAAGGCCACGCCCGACAAATACAAGCCGCTTCCTCACCGCTTTCCTCCGTTCTGTTTGAGAATCCGAGCGGCCGCAAGTGTCCGAAGACTCTGCATCTCCCCCCGTGGTTTTCGTTTGCTTCGCGACTCCATGAGCAACACAGTGTGTGCCCATTGCGCTAGGTCCGTGCGTTCAATTGGTGTGTCTTCACGTTCAGCAACAGACACGCGCAAAGCATTGCTACTCATAGTTCTTCCTTTCGGGGTTTGAGTTTGCTCACCAGCTTTTTCACTTCCGACAGTTGAGCCAAGATCAGTTCTTCGCCGCGCTTGTCGTCCTCGCCGGCAAACTCCGTAGCCGCGTCCATGCACACCTTCCGCGTCCACTGGCTTAGCGTTGCGCCCGAACCTCGTGCGACTTCCGTCAACAACTCTTTCTCCTCTGGCATCAGCCTCGATCGGAGCAAAGCGGTTAATTTTTTACTGCGCCCTGGTTTCATGTGTGTGCTCTCAGATGGCCCTTTGCTGGCTTGCGTATACAATAGCGATGTACGTACTTGCATGTCAACACTTTTTATGCAAGGCGGTCGCATGAGAGACGACACGCCCCTAGACAACGTCTTTGCGTTTCATACACTTAGGATTAAGAAAATAATTCTTTTCCCAGGCTGGTTTCGATCAACAAGAAACACATCGAGACGGAAGATATGACCCTTCCTCCGTCTTTTCCGCAGAGTTTCTACCGCGCATTAACCAACGGTGCCAAGAAAGCCGGCATGACGCGGGCTGCCTTCGCTATGAAGGCCGTTCGCTTTTACGCAGCTAGTCTTGAGAAACGCAAGTCAACTACAGCGAAGGCGCTCGGGGTTCTCGATGCCGAGAAGTTCGCTGCGATGAGTCGCAAGGTCTCAAAAGAATGGTGGTCTACTCTAACGCCGCAAGAGAAAACAGAGCGCGCCAAGAAGGCCGCTGAGGGCCGATGGGGCAAGAGCGACACGAAAAAGAAGTAGCTTACGGCCCTCGTTGATTCATCACGTTTCCCCCAAGCACTCGAAGAACATAAGCTAATTTTTACGGTGCTTCAACAACAAACGTGCAAACACAGAAGTATTTTTTCAATCCCTCGATTAGGCGGCCCGCGCTGATCGTTTTGCATTTTGCCCTCTACTGATAAAAACGCACGTTTTTTGGCCGATGTGACAAGCCCTTCAAGATTTTTTCGGTGTTCACGCATTTCGGCCTCTACTTGCTAACACGCACGTTTTTGAAGTTTTGTGACAAGCCCCTCGAAATATTTTTCTCTGACCATCGTTAGCCCTCTACTTTTAAAGCTGTTGTTTTTTGCGGAAAGGGGACAGCCGCCAGCAGATTTATTTTGCGAGCTCTCAAACCGTACGCCGCGACGAAGGCCCTCCGTGACAAACTTTTTCACTCTTTTCAGATTTAATTTTGTATGGCGGGCGCAATGGAACGGAAAACCGGCTTAAGGAGTGTGAAGTAGATTACACTCGCGCCCCTACAGCAAAGTGGCGACAATCGAGATGAGCCCTGCGATAGGCTAAAAGCATGGCTGAGAGCACCATCCCTAATACTGGCGACCCCCGCGTCGACGCTGCCCTTGAGCGCATCCGTGGCAAGTTCACTGATCTGGAAGATGCCATGGTCGTGCAAGCGTATCTCGAAAAAGGAATGTCCAGCCGCATCAAAGAGCACGCCGAGTTGCTGGCCAGCCATCACGACTTCATCAAAACCCAAGAGGCGGCAATGAGTAAACACACCGAGCAAATGAGTGAGATTACCGACAAGCTCAACGGCCTCATCGACGTCGTCGGCAAGATGCAGGGCGGCATGGAATCCCGGCCGAGCTAGTTCCCTGCCCTGGTCAATACTGACTGAGGGGCGCCGCCCCTGGCGCTCTGCAAGGGCGCGCACTCCGTGTTTTGGTTCCTTCCGCTTCGCTCCCTCCAAAAAATCGCTTGCGCGATTCGCTAACCCTTTCCGCTTTCCGCCCCGCTCTTACTGGCGAGGCCTCGCCGGTTGCGATTCGCAACCGCACTTCCATTTCCCGGACCGAGTATGAGCAATTCCCTGCCCTGGCGTTTGAGTGGTGGCCGGCGAACGGCCGTAGTTTGGCCTTCGCCTATTTGAGAGGGGCCTGAAACGAAGCGTCGGTCAAGGTCTGCGAAGCAGCCGCGTAGCGGGCCGAGCGTAGCGAAGGAACCTTGACGGATGCGTAAGTGAAAGGCACTTCAAAGACGGCGTTAGCCTTCCGAGTTGGGTTTTGGGGCGGTAGCCCCATGTTCTTTTTGGTATCCGGCTGAAAGCCGCACCTTCTTTTGAGACTGTACTTGTGATGATTTCCACAGCTCCGGCGAAGACGACTATAGGGTCTGTTACAGGGTTTTTAATATAGGGCTATAAGGATGACCGCACCAAGAAGAACGTAACACCCGCACCAAGAAGAACGTGCGGCACTTGGTAAACGCAGGAAAAGACTGAGGATCAAAGCGCACCGAGAAGAACGTGGATAAGTATTGATTCCCAAAGGGTTATCAACACCCGCACCAAGAAGAACGTATCTTTTATTTTGGCCTTAAATCTGCCCTTGCGCAGCTTCGCGGATAGCCAGAGCGCGATGCTCGATCAGGAGATAATCCTCGCCTTTATGGCCTTCATCGACAATCACCTGCACCGGGCTTGCCGGCCACGCTAGTTTAATTTCGCTCAGTATCTCGATGATCTTCTGCCTGAAACGACGGGCGCCACGCGGCCCTTCATAGCCATCAAACCCACACTGCTCCTTCACGCCACCAGGACCCATGAGGGGGATCTGAACGCGCCCACGGGCGGTGTAGCAGCGCCAGCCCAGCCACATGTACACGTAAGCCACTGTAGGCTTGTCAGACCACGCTGCAATGGCATTCAGATCTATTGGCGGGAGGTGTAGCTCCAGATCCGCGGCAAACGCTTCAGATAGCACTATGCGGTTGTTTCTGAACTCTTCGCCAGGCAACGTCGGTGTATCCAAATCGCGAGTAAACCAGAGGTCAATTTTGTCGAAGAAATGAACACGGAACATTTTGGCGCGGTGTTGATTCTTCTTTCCGAAAAACCATGTTGAGTAAAACACCCGCAAGAATCGATCCTGAGCGCGCCGGTAGCTCGGACCATCCAGCGGAAGGCCGAAAGCTTTAAGAAATTCGGCGCCGGATGCGAACTCGAGAACCCGCGGTATACGGCCGCCGTTGTTCTTCCGGCCATGGGCGGCCAGAGTGGATACCCAGATCAGCACCTCCATATCCATGCCGAACGGAAGACCGTACTCTGGTGACGCGGTTATTTCCAGGACTTCGTCACCATTCTGACGCCGATAGTAGGTGGTCGAAGTTTTCGGTTTTTTGAATGGCAGTCCGCACAGAATAAAGGGGCGGGCGAGATAACCTACTCTTTGATTATCCTGGTCACGGTCTTCTCTGACGGCCAACACGCGCTCAATACGCCGGTCCATCCGTTTACTGACGCGCTTCACGACTGGCGGAGCCATAGGCGTGACGGGCTCGGCGTCGGATCGTAAGAGTTCGAATTCAGGGATTTCCGCTACAACGTCTTTGACTGCGTTCATTGAGGCCTTCCCTGCTCTGCCATCATGTCAGCGTGCTTACATGTTATGTTGCTATCACGCAATGTTGGGCTTCCTGTATTTGTGGAACAGATCGTTAATTGCTTCACTCAGTAGATCCTGTACGCTGAGATCCTTGTCTAGCCCCATTTGCTTGAGTTGCTTCGAAACGCTCGGATCGAAATAGCCGATTATGGCTTTCTTGCCGATCCGGCTTGGTGCTTGAACGGAGGTTGAAGCCTTCGTTTCCACTTTCCGGTTATGCCGGGACTTTACCCGAGTAGTCTTCGGAATGGGCGGCGGAACAGCCGCGGCAGCCGGCGTCCGGTCAAACGTTTGCATCGCGGCGGCCAGTGATGTGGTCTTACTCATGCGGTTCTCTTCTCCTTGTTAGCTTTATTACTTGCAATCATGCCAGCGTGCTTACATGCTAGCTTGTACAGAGCCCGTATTTCCTCGGCGGCTACGCCATCGGGCTCAAACTCTACAACCGTTTGGCCGACAGTGAGCGAATGATAAAACGCCGCCCTCTGGGATATGCGCGTTTCGGCCACATCGATGTTGTAGGGTACGATGGCTTCCTCTGCCTGCTCGCCCAATGGTCCGCGCGGCGGCACTGCATTGAGAACAACAAGCGCCGGTCGCTTGGCGAGCTGCGCCAGGTCAACGGAACTTGATATCCCGCGAAGATCCAGAATGCCAGGCCGGCATGGGATGAGGATCAGATCTGCAGCGCGAGCGGCAGCCAGCGCCGAGGTTTCCGAATGCGGCGCCGTATCGATAATACAAACGTCCGCGCCGTGTTGCTTGGCAGTCGCCAGGACGTCGCTGATCCTGCTGGCTTGAGCGGAAATAACGACCGGGCTTTCTTTCTGCCGGTGATCGTGCCAGCCTTTTGCACTCGCTTGCGGATCGAGATCGATGACAACAGCACTGTGGCCAGCCTCTTCGGCAGCAGTTGCCAGATTGAGCGCGATGGTGGTTTTGCCGGCACCGCCCTTTTGGGAAATGATCGCAATAGTTTTCATGTTGTCATGCTTTCGTGATACCTACCTGACATGATGCCATGATTACATGATAAAATCAAGACGTGAAAGTGAGGTGGGTATGAGTGCTGAAGAAGACGCTGCGTTGGTTCGTTTAGTGAAGGAGCGGAGCACTGCGAAGAGCCGGGCGAAGGATCTGGAAAGGGATCTGAGGCGTGCTGGCGAGGCACTGTTTCGTATTGGCGCCTCCCTACGAAAGATTCAAATGATCGGGTCATATACCGACACCCCGCCCTATGTGCTGACCGAGTTAGAAAAAGCTCCAGAGATTTGTGGCCTTGACACAATTCGCTCGATGGTTACTGAACTGCGTGACTTGGAGAAGACGCTTGCTGATTTAGACAGCAGGGCAAGAAGCGCCGGAGTTGATTAGAAACAGGGCAGGGAAGTGAGGTAGTGATGGCAGACAGCGAAATGAAAGACATCAAGCCCAACATGATGCCGGTGGCACCTATAAGCAACCCGTTTTCTCCGGAGGAGGAAAAGGCCAACGCGGAGTATAGGGCCATGACCAGGCGCGCCGGTGAAGCTATGCGGGTGCTCGCTAAGGATGGCACTAGCACGGCTAAAAACACCGAGCACCAGGAAGCCCTATTGGGTGATGCGCGTTCGATTGCAGAAGCCAAGATTGCAAAGACGCTGAAGGCCGCGGTGGATGGGGCCAAGTTGCAGGCAGACGCTTCAGAACACGCGATAGAAACATTCGCTCGTGATTTCAAACGCGGCGTGATGCTCGACCTGTGGGAGAACTATGTGCCGCGGAGTCCGCACCAGGCCGAACTCAATTTGGACTTCGAAGCGTTCTCGCTTGCGGTGTGTAGTGAAGGGCGCTTGTCGATCGATGGCCGTGTGGATGCCGGGATTCGGAGGTACATCAAGCCAACTGCCGGCAAAAACAGTAGGGCAGAGAAGAGGGTTGTTAAAGGGAAAGCTAAGCGTAAGGGCGAGCGCCAGTGTGATTCTACGCTCCTGAAGGGGCATTCCGCCGTCTCTGTTACCAATGCGGCCCGGGCGATGGGTATTCTGCAAGATTCGGTTAACCGCCTTATCAGACAGGGCCGTCTTGAAACCACAGGCAAAGGTCAGTACAAGAAAGTGACAACCGCCTCGATTAGAAAATATTGCGGCATCGAAGAAAGTTCGACCTAGTCCGACCTGATCCGACCCAATCCGACATCTAGCCTCTAGCGAACGTGCAATAAACCGCTTAACCTCGAATTGCAGCGGACATTCTTGAATGTCTGATTGCAGGAACGAGGAGCGGAAATTATGCTGGCCACTGGCCTTGAGCCTATTACACAGGCTCACTCTACAATTCAACTCGATGGTGATCATCGAACTCCACTGCCAGAGTTTGTGGACGAAAACACGGCGGCGAAAATCATTGAGCGGCCATTGGCAACCCTGCGGCGCTGGCGTTTTGAGCGTCGATATCTGACTTTCTACCGCCATGGTGGTCTGGTTCGGTATCGAGTCGCCGATCTAACGGCATTCCTCGCTGATGGCGTGGTGGAGGTGTCAGCATGACCCATCCAGCAAGCATTAGTGCAGGCGCCGCAAAATACATTCCATCAAACCAGAACTGTGCGGCTTGCCGCGCCTATGACTGCGAAGACCACCAATCTCCAGGCGTACGATCGCTTAAACCCAAGCGCCTGCAGGCGATGGATGCGGCGCCAGCTATACCAGATCCAGACGGCGCGGTTACGCGCAACCGCCGCGTTGATGAAGAGTCTCTTGCGACGGCAGAGCGCCGGCAGAAGGCGGGCCAGGACGACGAGCCGCACGTACCGGGTTGCCGCTGTAAGCCATGCGGCACCAAACGCGCTGCGGATACCGAACGAAAGTTTCGGACGGTCGACCAGGTCATGAATCGAGTGGTAAACATCACGAAGAAGAAGCGCGCTGCGGATGCTCAGCGCGCTTGGGACAAAGCGGTCGAAGCTGACCAACTGGCAGACCAGAGAAAGCAAGATCGTATTGCCGCGGCTGATCAAACATTCTTCGCCGCCGTCCGTGCACCGTGGGATCGTAAGTACGCGAAAGACGATGCCTCGCCGGAAATCGGCGAGCTATCGCCTGGTGGCGGATCGTTTGCCTCGCACGCCCAGCAAGAAGGTAAAGTCCAGCGCGCTTCGAATCTGCACGTGACCAAACCGGGGAAAGGGCGCACGTGTGATCCATATGCCAACTACGAAGGTAACTATGGGCCGATCGCAGCTGCGCTGCGGGGCGAAGATGCTCAGCCTTTGACAGGCGAAGCGAAACAAGCAGCAATCGTTGCTGCAGACAAGGCCCATTACGCGCGTGAAAAAGCACGCTGGGGGGTCAACTAGATGCCGGGGACAACGGTCGGTCTCGCCATGGCGTTCGGAGACCCTGGCACTGGGTCGCGAAACGACTATCCGGAGATCAGTCCGAGGCCGGCGGACCCGCAAGCGCCATACCCCATTTATTTCGGCGATGCGGTTTTTGGGCGTGTGACATCCAATCCACCGATTAGTGGTGGACTTTACACTAACGCGAAAAACTACTCCGCCAGTTTCAACGCCACGTCGCACACCACAACCGTCATTGACGGCATCTCGAGCCTCACGAACCCGAATCTTACGATGCCGACTTTATCGACCTTGTTCAACGGGTCTGCGCCGCAAGTCGGAATGTTGGTCCTCGGGCCTGGCTTAAGTGCCGGCACGACCATCGTTTCAGTTGGCACGAACTCGCTGACGTTGTCCAATCCCACCACCACTAGCACCAGTTCAATCTTCACAATCACAAGCCCGTGGCTCGTATCGAACACTTTCATCGGTGTCGCAATGAGGCAAGTGCAAACTATGATGCCGTACAACAACTCCAGCGGCTTATTCGGAAGCTATCCGCCAGGGGTCCTGCTCGACGTTCTGCAGAAGGGCAGCGTGAGTATTCTTGCGCCCATCGTGAATCCGATAACGCCCTGGGGCGCGGTCTATCTGGTGGTAGGCGTCGATGCCAACCAACCGTATTTACAGGTGGGGCAGTATCAAAGTCAACCCGATGGCTTGTACACAATTCAGTTGCCAAATTGCCAGTTTCGCGAGGGCGTCGTCGATCAAAATGGCGTGTGCGAAATGAGCATTATCGCCGTGACTAACGCTTGACATTGAAAGGCCCGCCGTGGCGTTGGCGGGCCTGTTTGATGGGTGAGATCAGTTTACAAACGAAAGGAAAGCCGTTTGCGGCGGCAGAAGGAAAAGAGAAACAAATCAAATGTCCAACCAACTCAATTGTATCAGAAATACGCCAATCTCACCGCCGGTCAGCGGACCTGGGGCTGAGAAAAGATTCGTCGCTTCGAACTGGAAGGCAATTCAAAAAAACAGTTTGCTAGGACTTTTTGACTTGCTCTTGCCAAGCGGAATGATCCTTACCGGCTGCCAGTTGCACCAAAAGAATGAGGCCCGTTGGATTGGACTTCCAGCAACGCGTTATGCCAAACAGGATGGAACGCTAAGCGATTACATCAAGGTCGTCGATTTCAATTCGCCGCAATCTCGAGCACGATTCCAAGAATTTGCGAAGGCGGCCGTCGATGAATTGATCGCACAAGGCGGTGGTGCTCCTCAATGATGCAAGAGCCACCGCTCCAAAGCGCACAGGCATACGCACGCGCAGGCATCTGCGTCATACCCATTCCAACGCGGCAGAAGAAACCAGCGTTGGCCGGGTGGCCTAATCTGCGTTTGAGCGAGGCCGATTTGTCCAAGCACTTCAACGGGGCGCCGCAGAATATGGGCGCGCTGTTGGGTGTAGATTGTCTAACGGATCTCGATCTCGACAGCCCAGAAGCCATCACCGTTGGGACGGTGTACGCCCCAGAGACGGGCTTTGTATTTGGCCGCAAATCTCGCCCATACTCCCACTTTTTCTATAGAACTGATCCGGCCATGCGGTCGCAGCAGTTTCGGGATCCGCTTTTGAAAAGCGACGAAGAGAAGGGCATGCTTCTTGAGCTTCGCTCACAAAAGCAAGACGGTGGCATAGGTCTTCAAACCGTGTTGCCGCCGTCAATTCATCCTGACGGTGAGTTTTACGAATTCGTGCCTGGCGCAACAAAGTTGATCCAAACTTTAGATCAAGCCGAACTCGAAGACTCCGCCCGCAAAATCGCAGCAGCCGCGCTCATCGCCCGGTATTTTGCTCGTGAGGGATCTCGGCATGATGGCTTTCTGTCTCTTGCCGGCATCTTCGCCCGGGCCGGATGGATAGAGCAAGAGGCCTTCACTTTCTGCTTTTCGATCTACCGCGTCTTGTGGGGCCAGGCCGCCGATCGCGCTGCTTGCAAGTCGGAGGTTAAGACAACTTTTGAAAAACACAAAACGGATACACCAACATCGGGCATACCGAAACTGAAAGAGTTGATCAACCCGGTTGTGGTCAACCAGGCATTGGAATGGCTCGGCATATCGGGTGCTTCGGCGGCGCCCAGTTCCACCAGTAAGCCAGCAGATGCGCCCTTGAACCTGCTGCAATTCCAATTCAACGATCTTGGCAATGCCGAACGTATCCGGGCCCTGCATGGCGAGAACATGCGGTATTGCGTCGCGGAAGGCAGTTGGTACCTATTTGACGGAACGCGCTTTCGTGCCGATGCTCTTCTCGCTACCCAAAAGCTGGCAAAGTTGACGATGCTGGAATTCCAGCGCCAGGCGATTCAAGCGAACAACGAAGACGCCCTCAAATTCAGCCGGCTATGCATGGAGAACAAGCGCATCGTATCCGCGCTGGAGAGCCTCAAGTGTGAGTTATCGGTCGAAGTTTCCATCTTTGACCAGCAGCCGCATTTATTGAATTTTCTAAATTGCACCGTCGACCTGAAAACAGGTACCGCGTATCCACACCGCCGCGAAGATTTCCTCAGCAAGATCATCCATCACACTTACGAGCCCACAGCGCAGTGCACTACTTTCCTGCGGTTCATACGCCAGTGCATGGGAGCGCCGCTTGATGCAAGCGAAGACGCCCTGTTGCCGGCAGACGAAAAAGTTTTGTATTTACAGCAAGTCTTCGGCTATTGCCTGACCGCCGAAACTAGAGAGAAGGCAATCTTCGTTGCCTGGGGCGAGCTGGGCGACAACGGCAAGACAACTTTACTTTCGCTGATGCGCGATTTGTGCCGCGAGTATAGTTGCACCGTCAGTCTGGATCTGCTGACTTCACGGGAAGAGAACACGAACACCCTCGCCGCTCGGGCGGATCTGATGGGCAAGAGGTTTGCCATCACCAGCGAGACCGAGGAAGGGCAGCGGTTGACGGCCGCCAAACTCAAACGAATCTGCCAAGGATCGGGCGGGCAGATTGAAGCCTGCCGGAAATATGCGAACCGCATTGTGTTTTCCGAAAGTCACAAGCTGCTACTCGATGCGAACTTCAAACCGGAAGTGTCCGCTAACGATAACGCGATTTGGAATAGGCTGCACCTAGTCGAGTTCCCGCTTTCCGTTCCAAAAGAGAAGCAAGACCGCGAACTGCGAAGCAAGCTGATCGAACATGAAGCGGCAGGCATCCTCGCTTGGGCCGTCGCCGGCGCTCGGCAATACTACGCCGCTGGACTTCAGAAACCCGCTTGCGTTACCGAAGCCACCCAGAAATGGCGAGAGGAAATGGACCGGCTGAAGGAGTTCCTTGAAGAGAACGTTCAGACGTTGAGCCCGCCGAATTTCGAGCAATACATCCGCAACAAAATCCTCTTTGCTCGCTATCGCGAGTGGTGCAACGAGCGCCACTACAAAGCGCTTAACCAGATGGCGTTCACTACACAAATGCTCAAGCTGAAATACGAAAAAAAAGAGGCCGGGGAGGGGTCGAGATGGCTAAATCTCAGATTTGTCTGAATATTCCACAGTTTACGACGGTTAACCTGCCACACCCACCATACCCCTTGGAGCCAACCCACCACGGCTTAACTCTTGTGGATTCTGTCACTTCCAAAAATGGCGTGGCAGGTATGGCAGGTAAAAGCATAAAAAAACCCTTCTCGCGCATAGAGGGAAATTCTGGAAACACTCGCCACACCCGCCATACCCACCACGGTTCTATCCTCCTTTCATCGAGCGGCGGGAGGGGGAACGCATGAAGAAACACTTCCGCCAACTCGGCCATAGCTACGACTGCACCAAACCGATTGCGTGGCCTTCAATCGTGCTTGCCGATCCCGCGAAGTATGGCGCTTTGATGGTTGCGATCGCTGCTCGGAAATTGCACGCCACAAACAAATTTCACCCAGAGCGGCTTTGCCCTGTGTGTCGGCAGAGATCGGAGGTCGCAGCATGAAGCGATTTTTTCAGCCTCGATTTGACGAAAAGCTCTTCTACCACCCAGTTACGGCGCCCACATGCCCCGAGTGCCGGCAGCCAGTCCACCCGCACAAATTTACGAAAGAGGAGAGAGTTCAGGCTTTGCGAAACAGTACTCAAGATATCAGCGGTTTTTGCATTCTGCGCATGGCAGACACTGTTGAGCACTGGTTGCCGACTGAAAGGGTCATCGCGTTGTTGGGGAAGGTTCAGCGCGCGCCAGGTGTGCAAGCCGGACGTTTCCCGCAGTGGATCTTCAACAAGTACCCGGCATTGGCTTGGTTTCGGGATGCCACGTTCGTCGAAACAACAGACGGTGCGCAGTACCACCAGGAACTTTTGGATTTGATTCACCTTCAGAAAGAAGAGAAAGCATCATGAGCAAAGTACACGGAACAACAACTTTGACGTTCAGCGACGGCTCTGAACGCCACCTCTCCAACCAACGCATCTACGAGGTGGCCGCCGATCCAACCAGCGACGCCGCAGCGCCAATTGTGCAGTTGTTTCGGGAGTGCGTCTCAGCCCGATCAACCAATGGGCATTTGCACGAGCTGATCCTCTGCTACATCAACGGCCCCGCCAAGACGAAGGAGGAGACGGTCAACTGATGCCAGCGCTACCGCACAAACTCGAAGTGCTACCGACCAATCAGTCAGTTCTTTTGATTGGGAAGGAAGGAAATTTGCAGCGAAACTGGCCGCGCTGGCCGCTGGAGCAGATTCTGTACAGTTGCAACGCGCCTGATCCTATCCATTGTGTACGGCTGGTGCAACAAACGTGCAACAGTGTTGCAAATTGTGAAACACATCTTCACGCGATAGTGACAGCAACGGAAGGCTGGTCACGATGAGAGGGTGTTGTCAAAAACGTCTCGCAAAGTCGGTTCGCAAACTACTGATTGCAAACGGGCGAAATAACCTGTTTTACTGTGCTCATAAACGGTCGTTTAAGAGTACAATAGAAAGTATGAAGATTGCTTTGTACGCCCGTGTCTCCAAAGACGATGGAAAGCAGGACGTTGAGAACCAACTCCATGAGCTTCGCCAGTTTGCCGTTCGCAACAAATGGGAAATCGCCGGCGAATACATCGACCGCGCCAGCGGCAAGACATCCACAGAGCGGCCGCAGTTCAAGCGGATGTTTGAAGACGCCAGCAAGCGCAAGTTTGATCTGGTGTTGTTCTGGGCGTTGGACAGGCTATCCCGTGAGGGCGTCCTCGAAACCCTTCAACACTTCAAGCAGCTTGACCAGTGGGGTATCGGGTGGCGTTCTTATACCGAGACCTTCTTCGATAGTTGCGGACCATTCAAAGACGCCGTCATCAGCATCATGGCGTCTCTGGCGAAGATCGAGCGCGAGAAGATCAGCGAACGAACCAAAGCCGGCCTTCGCCGTGCCAGGCGGGAAGGGAAGATCCTTGGTCGCCCACGGGTTTCCGTCGACGTTCGAAAGGTTCGGACGCTGCAGGCGGGCGGTCTTGGTCTCCGCGGTATCGCCGAACAGACAGGTTGGTCATTGTCCAGCATCATGCGCACACTTCGAAAGGACACCGCTTAGAGTGAGCTGCGGAATTTGTACGAAGCCCCCCGAGGTTCTTGAGTCCATCAACGTGGACATGCTGAGCGGTTTATCGCTGCGCACGATTGGAAAAAAGCATGAGGTTTCATACTCCATGCTGAGCCGCCACCGGCCGCACATCCCGAAAAGCCAGGAAGAGGCCGCAATTGTCGTTCCTCCGTCAACCGGTTCGCTCACCGACCAATTGAAGGCCCTGATCGAGGACACCAGGCGCGTGGCGCGCCTGGCTGAGCAGTCCGGCCATTTGCAAAGCGCTGTTGGCGCGTTGAAAACCATAAACGGGCATTTAGAGCTTCTTGCCAAACTCACCGGCGAACTGCAGCAGCCGGGCGGTGTCTCCGTCAACGTCGTTAACATTCGGGCGGCGTGGGAGAACACCAGCATCGACGTTCTTCGGTGGGCACTCGGCCGCCATATCAATCAAATGAGTAAATTTGATCCGCAAGCGCTTGATGAATTGAGACTCTTATCAGCCGGGCCGTGCCCCGAATGCCACCGCGTAAACGGTTGCCAACACGATCACCTATGACCACAACACCAAATTTTGGCGCTTTACTATTCGAAACGCGAGCCCGCGAACTCGCTGGGAACTTCCGTGAATTCGCTGAGGCGGCCTGGCACGTTTTGGAACCGACAACTACGCTCGTTCCAAGCCGCAATCTCGAGATAATTGGCGAATACTTGAGCGCCGTGACTGCCGGCCAAATCAGGAAATTGATAATAAACTGCCCGCCACGCACGGGCAAGAGCACCTGGGCCACCATCATGTGGCCGTGTTGGGCGTGGGCCTGTGATGATGCGACCAGTAGATGGATGATGGCGAGTTACAGCGCCTCACTCAGTACAAAGCATTCGCTGGACCGTCGAACTCTGCTTACTTCGGATTGGTTTCGAAAGCTATGGCCGAAAGTTGAGTTGGCTGCTGATCAGAATGAAAAAGCACAATTCGCCTCGACCAACAGAGGGCACCAAATAAGCACTAGCGTGAACGCCACTGCGACTGGAAAGGGGGCCGGGGTGATCCTACTGGACGATCCGCACTCGGCCAGTCAGGCGTTATCCGATGCAGACAGAAAAACTGCAATTACCTGGTTTCGTCAGACACTCAGCACAAGATTGGATGACCCGCGAACGGGCTCTATGGTCCTCGTGAGTCAGCGGCTGAATTCGGGAGACCTCAGCGGCGAACTTTTGCATGATGGCGGCTGGGAACATCTCTCCCTGCCTGCAGTTTGCGAGAAGCGAACTATCATCACTCTTCCTATAAGCGGGCGTGAGATTATCCGCGAAGTTGGTGACCTGCTCGAACCGCAACGTCTCAGCCAGCGTACATTGGACAACTTCAAGCTGCAAATGGGCAGCCTGGCATTCGCCGGTCAGTATCAACAACAACCCGTTCCACTTGACGGCGGCATTTTTAAGCGGGCGTGGTGGAAGAGGTTTAGCATTTTGCCGTCGACGGCAACATTCATCGTCCAGAGCTGGGATCTCGGATTTCGTAAGACCGAAGACTCAGATTTTATAGTTGGGCAAACGTGGGCGTTTGATGGACAGTTAGCTTACCTTGTTGATCAAGTT
>Ga0182012_10004413_pt1 | contig 14701 bp, 14 predicted proteins | sample 612S2SmetaG_FD_120486 | JGI IMG/M metagenome (GOLD analysis project Ga0182012, IMG submission 120486) | Permafrost microbial communities from Stordalen Mire, Sweden - 612S2S metaG | ecosystem: Environmental > Terrestrial > Soil > Wetlands > Permafrost | place: Sweden: Stordalen | collected... | reverse complement strand
TTGGAGCCGGCGGTGGGAATCGAACCCACGACCTGACGATTACAAGTCGTCTGCGCTACCAACTGCGCCACACCGGCCCGGTCCCGGGAAAGCCCGGTGCCGGCGCCATTCTACGGCCGATCCCGGCCTGGTCGGGGGTGGCCCCGCGCCGGTGGCGGTGGGGTGATTCCGAAACGCTTGCTTCTCCCTCCCGCGGTTGGCAGGCTGACAGGCAGTGGTCACCCCTCCCGAGTCCGATGGTCAACGGTCAGGGGGGCGGAGTGGGCGCAGCGGCGGGACCCCCGTCTTGCGCGCCCTCGTCGTCCTCCTCGCCTTCGTGCTGGTCACGGTCCTCGTACTCGCCGAGATCCACCCCAGCTCCACCTCCGGGTCCAACCCGACGACCACGACCGTTCCGAAGTCGTCCACACATACCACCCCGACCACCACGACCATCCCCCCGGCCAAGGTGGCGGTGGTGGTGGCCAACGGGTCAGGGGTCAACGGAGCCGCCGGGGCCGTCACCGACGAACTGAAGCCGGGCGGGTGGAACCTTCTGCCCCCGACCGATGCCTCGGCCGAGGTGACCGCGTCACAGGTGTACTACGTGGCGGGGTATGAGAGACCGGCCGCCGCCGTCGCCTCATCACTCGCCCTCCCGGCATCATCGGTGCGCCCGTACACCACCGCCGCCCCCATCAGTTCCCTCGGCGCGGCCACGGTGGCGGTGGTGGTGGGTCCGGACCTCGCCGACAAGACCGGCACCACCACCACGACGACGGCCGGCTGACCGCCGGTTGCCGCCTGCCCGACGATGACGCCCGTGCCCGGGGAGGAACACCCGCCTCCTCCGGCGGTGCGCCGGGCCCTGGCTCCGCTGATGGCCGATCCGGGCCATTCGGCCATCGTCACCGACTTTGACGGCACCCTGTCGCCCATCGTCGACGATCCCACCCGGGCCAGGCCCCTGGCCGGCGCGGTCGACCTGTTGGAGCGGCTGTCCTCCCGGTTCGCCGTGGTGGCCGTGGTGTCGGGCCGACCGGTGTCGTTTCTGGTGGAGCATCTGTCCCCGCCCGGCCGCGGTGGTCCCCCGCGCCCCCCGGGGAGCGCCGGGACCGTCCACCTGGTGGGCCTGTACGGTCTCGAGCGCTCCGCGCCGGACGGATCGGTCATCTACGAACCCGGCGCCCTCCGGTGGCGGGCCGCGGTGGCGGCGGCGGCGGACCGGCTGCAATCGTCGGCCCCTCCGGGTGTGGTGGTCGAGGATAAGGGTCTGGCGGTCACCGTCCACTGGCGCCGGGCCCCCGGGGCCGGAGGGTGGGCGGTCGCCGCCGCCACCGATGCCGCGGTGGCGGGCGGACTCTCGGCGCATCCCGGTCGGATGTCCGTGGAGCTGCGACCGGACCTGGCCGTTGACAAGGGATCGGTGGTCCGTGATCTGGTGACCGGATGTGCCGCCGCCTGCTACCTGGGCGATGACCTCGGCGACCTCCCCGCCTTCGCGGCACTGTCCGATCTGGCCGCGGAGAAGGGCATGGACACCGTCTCGGTGGCGGTGGTCGATGACGAGAGCGCCGTCGGGGTGCTCGAGGCCGCCGATCTCACCGTGTCCGGTCCCGGGGCGGCCCTGTCGGTCCTGGGCTGGCTGGCCGGGCCCTGACCACCGGGTCCGGTGTCCCCGCCCGTCAGCAGGCGGCGTCGAGCTGATCCTGCAGCCACCCGGCCGGACTCCGGGCCAGGATCAGGGAGGTGAGCTCGGTGGCCCGTGCTGTCCGCTGCCCGCCGTCCATGTCCAGCGCCCGGGACAGGACCTCCGCCGTGCCCGAGACGTCGAAGGGGTTGACCTCGAGCACCGCCGCCCCGAGCTCCTCAAAGGCCCCGGTCTCGCGGGACAGGGCCACGACCCCGTGGCGGGAATTGATGAGCGGGCCCTCCTTGGCCACCAGGTTCATCCCGTCGCGCACCGGGTTGACCAGCAGCACGTCATAGAGGGTGAGCGCGGCCAACGAGCGTTGGTAGTCATCTTCGATGTCGAGCACGATGGGGGTCCACCCGGGGGTTCCCCACCGTCCGTTGATGCGGTCCACCGTGGTCTCCACCTCGTTCTGGTAGGCCAGATACTCGGGGAGGCCCTGTCGGGTGGGATAGGCCATGGCCACGAACACCACCCTCTCGCGGCGGTGGGGTTCGGTGGCGAGGAGTTCCTCGAACGCCCAGAACCCCCGCAGCAGGTTCTTCGACAGTTCCATCCGGTCCACCCGGACGATCACCTGGCGGTCGGAACCGCCCACCTGCTGTTCGATCCGGGCCCGGGCCCGGGCCACCGCCGGATCGTCGGCCGAGCGGCGGAGGCGGTCCGGGTCGGACGACAGGGGGGAGGCGAACGTGGAGACCGACCCGGTCGCGGAGGGGGCGGTGTCCGGACCGAGCTGGGCGACACCCTGTCGGTAGGCGGCGGCCCACCGTTCGGTGTGGAAGCCGCGGGCGCCGAAGCCGGCCATCCCCGCCAGGAGCTCGGTCCCGACCGAGGTGGGCAGCATCCGGATCTCCGACGGGTCGGCGAACGGGGTGTGGGTGAAGTGGACGGTGTGCAGGTCCGGACGCAGGCGCGTCAGGGTGGATCCCATCAGGGCCAGGTGGTAGTCCTGGACCAGGACCCGACCCCCCTCCGGGGCCACCTTGGCCACGGTGCGGGCGAACATGTCGTTGAACTCCCGGTAGGCCTCCCACGCCTCCATCCACCGCCTGTCGGCCCGGGGCCGCCGGGCCGGGTCGAACAGGTGATGGTGGCAGAACCACAAGGTGCCGTTGGAGACCACGTTGTAGGCCATCGAGTACAGGTCCGGTTCCGGCTCGACCAGCTCGATGGTCAGACCGTCGTCGGACATCATCCCGGCGGCACCGGCGACCCGGTCGGCCTCACTCAGGGCACAGGCCACCCAGGTGGCCCCGCTGTCTTCGACCAGTGGATGGAGCGATCCGGCCAGACCCCCCCCGGAGGCGGTCGCCACCGGCTGCCCGTCCTCGATGCGGAACGCCAACGGTCCCCGGTTCGAGACCAGGACGGTGTCGGACAGGTCGCCGGGCCCGGGGCGCCGGCGGTCGGTGATCATGCAGGGACGCTACCCGTCGCCCGGGCCCACATACCGAATTTGCCCCCTTGACAAGTTAGTGAGTGAGCACTCACAATACTGGTGTGATGGTTCCTTCCCGTCAGACGGCCGACGAGCGCCGCACCGCGGTGCTGGCCGCGGCCATCTCCGAATTCGCCCGGTCGGGCTATGCCGGAACCTCCACCGACGCCATCGCCCGACGGGCCGGCATCTCCCAGCCGTATCTGTTCCGGCTGTTCGGGACCAAAAAGGACCTGTTCGTCGCCACCTACGATCTGGTGGGTAACCGCATCATCCACGAGCTGACCTCGGTGAGTGAAGGCCTCGCCGGCGAAGAGGCGCTGGCCGCCATGGGGGACGCCTATCTGGAGCTCATGCAGGACCCCGAACTCCTCCAGGTGCAGCTGCACGGTTTCGCCGCCGCCCCCGGGGATCCGGACATCGCCCGCAGCTGTCGGCGGACCTTCGAGGTGCTGGCCGAGGTGGTCTACGAGCGGACCGGGCTGTCCGACGAGGAGCTCCGCCAGTTCTTCGCCATGGGAATGCTCATCAACGTGATGTCGGCCATCGATCTCTTGTCCGTCTCCGACTCCTGGGCCCAAAACCTGTGTCCCATGCCGGAGAAAGTCCAGGCCATAAGGGCCGCCACCCAGGCCCTCGCCGCGCATCGCCGCGCCGACGAGGACGCGAACGCAGAGGTGCCCGCATGACGCAGACCCCCTCCTACCTTTTTTTGCCCCGGCTATCTAGTGATCACTCACAAACTAGGAACTGGCGCACCGCCCGCCAGGGTGGTCCCGGTCCCTCCCTCCGGGGCCGGCGGAACGGTCCCGGTTCGGCCGCCGGGGACGACCGACCGGGGGAGCCCGCCGCGGCCCCGCCGCCGACGGCGTCCGCATCCGTCCCCGGACCGTCCGCGCCGTCCCGTTCGACAGCCGTCTGGGCGGTGGCCATCACCGGGCTGGCCCTGTTCATGTCCGGTCTCGACAACCTCGTGGTGTCGACCGCCCTGCCGGTCATCCGGGTCCACCTCCACGCCGGCCTGGCCGGACTGGAGTGGACGGTCAACGCCTACACCCTGACGTTCGCCGTGCTGCTGCTGTCGGCCGCGGCGGTGGGCGAGCGCTTCGGCCGTCGCCGGATCTTCGTCCTCGGGATCGCCCTGTTCACGGCGGCGTCGGCCGCGGCGGCGCTGGCCCCGACCATCGGTGTCCTGGTGGCGGCGCGGGCCGTGCAGGGGGCGGGGGGAGCCATGATCATGCCGCTGTCCCTCACCTTGCTGAGCGCCGCCGTCCCCCCCGAGCGCCGGACCGCCGCCCTGGGTATCTGGGGGGCCATCGGCGGTGCCGCCGTGGCCATCGGCCCGCTGGTCGGAGGAGCCGTCACCACCGGATGGGCGTGGCAGTACATCTTCTGGCTCAACGTACCGGTCGGCATGGTGCTGATCCCGTTGGCGTGGTGGAAGCTGTCGGAGTCACGCGGCCGTCCGTCCCGACTGGACCTGGTCGGCGTGGGCCTGGTCAGCACGGGGCTGTTCGGGGTGGTGCTGGGACTGGTCCGGGGCAATTCCCACGGCTGGACCAGCCCCTCGGTCCTGGCGTCCTTCGGGATCGGGGCGGCGGCCATGGGCGGCTTCATCGGGTGGGAGCTCCGCTCGGATCACCCGATGCTGGACCTCCGGCTGTTCCGTAACCGGGGATTCGCCTCGGTGAATGTGACCGCCCTCTTGTTCAGCTTCGGGATGTTCGGCTCGGTCTTCTTCCTGACCCAGTTCCTCCAGACCGTGCAGGGGCTCTCCCCCCTGGCTGCCGGGGTCCGGATCCTTCCGTGGACGGCCATGGTCATGGTGCTGGCGCCCGTGGTGGGTCTGGCTGCCGAGCGGTGGGGCGGCAAGCCCCTGGTGGTCACGGGGCTGGTCTTCCAGGCGACGGGACTCACCTGGCTGGCCGCCGTGCTGGCACCGACCACCCCGTACGCGGCGTTGATCGTCCCCTTCGTGATCTGCGGTGTCGGCATGACCCTGTTCTTCGTCCCCCTGGCCTCACTGGTGCTCGATGCCGTGCCCGCCCCGCTGGAAGGGGTGGCCTCCGGAACCAACAGCGCCTTCCGGGAACTGGGCGGGGTGCTGGGCATCGCCGTCCTGGGGGCCGTCTTCAGTTCCCACGGCGGCTACCACTCCGGCCAGGACTATGTCGACGGACTGGTGCCCGCGGTCTCCGCCGGAGCCGCGGTGGTGGCTGTCGGCGCCCTGGCCGCCCTGATCATCCCGGGTCGGCGACACGCCCGGTCCGGGATGGCCGGAGCCGGAGCCGGGTCCGTGCCGGTGGGTACCGGGCCGGATCCGGTGGGTACGTTCCGTCCGGCCGGAGCGGTGCTCGCCGGGGCCGTCCCCAACGAGGTGGAGTGCGTGCTCAGTCCGGGGTGACCAGGGGAGCCCGGGCCAGGGCGGCCCGCAGGATGTCGGTGGCCTGGGGCCGGAGCTCGGCCAGAGGACGGTTGCGGTGGATCCGGACCCCGAGGTCGACCTGGGCGATGGACGACACTCCGTACAGGCCGGCCACATCGATGAGGAGGGCCAGTTCCACGGCGTACCCGTCGGCCAGGCCGCACTTCTCGAGCACCGTCCGTGGCGCCGCCGTCTCGCCCGCCAACGGCTGTTCGATGGTCCCCAGAGCCGGGAAGAGTAGGTCGATGACCGGCTTGGCCATCAGCTCGGTGACCCGGCCTCCGCCGTCCGGCGCCCCCTGCAGGGGGCGCCGGTAGTACCCCTTGACCAGGGCCAGTGAATCGTCCTCGATCAGCGGTCCGAGCAGCCCGGTCACGAAGTGGGGCCCGAAGTTGGTCACGTCGGCGTCGACGAAGGCCACCAGGTCGCCGTCGGTGGCCGCCAGGGCCGACCGCATGGCCTGGCCCTTGCCGCCGTGGGGGGCGTCCGAGGTCACCACCCGGGCCCCGGCGTGGCGGGCCACCTCGGCGGTGCGGTCCACCGATCCGTCGTCGACCACCACCACCTCGTCCACCAGGCCCGCACCACCGGATGCGGCGGTCAGGGCGCTGACGATCGAGGCCACCACCGTCCCGACCGTGGCAGCCTCGTTGCGGGCGGGGATGCAGACGGAAACGGTCCGCTCCCCCTTGGACCGGGCCAGCACGTCCGGGTCGAACCGAGCATGGGGGTACCGGCCCTCACCGGACGGAGATGCGATCGGCATGGTGCCATCATCGCTCACCCGGGCACCGACCGTGACCGCACGGTCGGACGGCCCACCGAGGACCTGCCGACGGGCCGGCCCAACCGATGAGGTCGGTTCCACGGACGGTTGCATTGACGCGGCCTCGTCGTTTCGACCACAATGGGGGCATCATCCAGAGCGACTGAGGGACCGGGCCCAGCGACGTCGCGGCAACCAGGCTGTGATCCCAACCTGACGGGATCCACACCAGGTGCCAATGCCCGAGCGATGAGGAGACTGCTGTGGACTTCGTATCCGGGCTTCGATGCCGTGAGTGCGGTCGTGCCTACCCTGCCGAGGCCTTGCACGTGTGCGACTACTGCTTCGGACCCCTTGAGGTGACCTACGACTACGAGCGGGTGGCCGCCACGATGACCCGGGAGCGCATCAGCGCCGGGCCCCGCTCGATCTGGCGGTACGCCGACCTCCTACCCGTGGCCGACCCGGCGCCGGTCGACCTCGGTGCGGGGTTCACCCCCCTGGTCCGCGCCGACCGGCTGGCCGCCGAGTTGGGCCTGGGCGAGGTGTGGATCAAGGACGACACCGCCAATCCGACCGGATCGTTCAAGGACCGGGTGGTGTCGGTGGCCCTGACCAAGGCCCGGCAGCTCGGCTTCAAGATCGCCGCCTGTGCCTCGACCGGGAATCTGGCCAACTCGGTGGCCGCCCATGCCGCCCGGGCCGGCATGGAGTCCATCGTGCTCATTCCCCACGATCTCGAGCGGGCCAAGGTCACCATGACGTCGGTCTACGGGGGCAAGGTCATCTCCGTGGAGGGAAGCTACGACGACGTCAACCGGCTGTGTGCCGAACTGACCAGTGAGCAACCCACCTGGGCCTTCGTCAACGTGAACGTCCGGACCTACTACGCCGAAGGGTCGAAGACGCTGGCCTTCGAGGTGGCCGAGCAGCTGGGGTGGCAGGCACCCGACCATGTGGTGGTGCCCATCGGCTCGGGGAGCCAGTTGACCAAGGTGGCGAAGGGATTCCACGAGTTGTGGCAGGTGGGTGTGCTCGACGAGGAGCCGTCGGTCCGGATCTCGGGCGCCCAGGCCGAAGGTTGTTCCCCTGTGGCCACGGCCTTCGCCGAGGGAACCGACGCCATCCGGCCGGTCAAGCCGAACACCATCGCCAAGTCGTTGGCCATCGGCAATCCGGCCGACGGGTGGTACGCACTCGATGCCATCCGCCGGTCCGGTGGCTCGTGCGCGGCGGTGACCGACGATGAGGTGCGTGAGGGCATCCAACTCCTGGCCCGGACCGAAGGGATCTTCGCGGAGACCGCCGGGGGGGTGACCATCGCCACGCTGGCCAAGCTGGCGGCCCAGGGTGTGGTCCGGTCCGACGAGCGGGTGGTGGCCATGGTCACGGGTCATGGACTGAAGACGGTGGAGGCCCTGGCCGGGGTGGTGGGTCCGACCGCCACCATCGCCCCCACCCTCGAGGCCTTCGCCGAGGTGATGGAGGGGGACGGGGAGTCGATGAACGGCTCCCACGCCGGGGGGGCACGATGAGCGTCACCGTCCGCATCCCCGCTCAGCTGCGGACCCTCACGGCCGGCTCGGGCGAGGTGGCCGTCGAGGGGTCGTCGGTGGGCGAGGTGTTGAAGGCCCTCGACAGCGCCCACCCCGGGTTCGGTGACCGTCTGTTCGACGACGCCGGGGCCCTCCGGCGGTTCGTGAACGTCTTCCTCGACGACGAGGACGTGCGCTTTCTCGACGGTTTGGCCACACCGGTGGCCGCCGGCCAGAGCCTGTCGATCGTTCCGGCCGTCGCCGGAGGCTGACCACAGCAGAGCCGGAGGCTGACCACAGCAGAGCCGGAGGCTGACCACAGCAGAGCCGGAGGCTGACCACAGCAGAGCCGGAGTTCAGGCTCCCAATCCGTGCAGGATGAACGCAGTGACCGCCGCGGCCGCCGCCTCGGCCGGCCGGGGCATCGCTTCGCCGGCCCGGACGGCCATGGCGCCGTAGATCTGCTGGCCGATGAGGTTGACGGCTTCGTCAGGATCGGCGTCCCGGAAGGTCCCGGATGAGACACCGTCGATGAAGAGGTCACGCATCAGCCGGGCGATGTTGAGCCCGATCAACGCCAGCTCCGACCCCACCGCCTCACCGCCCTGGGCCCCGGACCCCTGGGTCAGGGCCAGCCGGAAGAACGCCGGGTCGTCATCGATCCGCTCCAGCATCCCTTCGATGAGCCGTTCCAGTCGCCGGCCCGGCTCGGCATCCTCCTCCCAGGTCTGGGCGATGTCGTCGAGCAGCTGCTCGTGCATGCCCTTGAGACAGGCCCGCAGGAGCTCGTCCCGGTTGGCGAAGTACACATAGACGGTCGACCGGGCCACACCGGCCTCGGCGGCGATCTCGTCCATGGGCACATCGGTGGTGCCCCGCTCGCCGAACAACCGGCGGGCCACGTCGATGACCTGGTCCCGCCGGAAATCCCGAATGACCTCTTTGAGGTCGGCGTCCGACCGTGGTGGGGGCATCTAGGCCGACAGGGGGGCCGCCGTCGGGAAGGCCACCGGGATGTGCTTGATCCCGCTGATGAACGGGGACTGGAGCCGTTGGACCTCACCGTCGAGCCGGATGTCGGGCATCCGGTCCAACAGGTGCTCGAACATCACCCTGATCTCCATACGGGCCAGATTGGCGCCCAGGCAGAAGTGGGGTCCGCCACCGCCGAAGGCGATGTGCGGATTGGGATTGCGGGTGATGTCGAAGGTCTGCGGGTCATCGAAGACGGCCTCGTCCCGGTTGGCGGAGATGTGGAAGAACACCACTTTGGTGTCGGCCTCGATGGCCTGTCCCTCCAGTTCGAACGCCGAGGTGGTCTGGCGGCGGAAGTTCATCACCGGTGTCACGTACCGCAGCATCTCCTCCACGGCCGACGGGAGGAGCGACCGGTCGCGGCGGAGGAGATCCCACTGGTCGGGGTGTTCGAAGAACGCCGCCATCGCCCCGGAGATGAGATTTCGGGTGGTCTCGTTGCCGGCCACGGTGAGCAGGAGGAAGAACAGCTCGAGCTCCATCTCCGACAGCTTCTCGCCGTCGATGTCCACCCCGGTCAGCACGCTCATCAGATCCTCGTGGGGGTCGGCCCGCTTGGTGGCGAAGAGCTCGGAGGCGTAGGCATACAGCTCCATGGCCGCCTGCTGGGGGACCTCGTCACCGGTCTGGTACTCCGGGTCCTGACTGCCGATCATCCGGTTGGACCACTCGAACATCCGATGGCGGTCCTCATTGGGCACGCCCAACAGTTCGGCGATGACCACCAGCGGCAGCTCGGCGGCCATCTCCGTCACGAAATCGGCGTGGCCCCGTTCGATCACCGAATCGATGATGCGGTCGGCGGCCAGGTTGATGCGGTCGTGGAGCTGGTTGACCATCTTCGGGGTGAACCCCTTGTTGACCAGCCGCCGGTAGCGGGTGTGGAGCGGAGGGTCCATGTTCAGCATCAGCATCTGCTGCTGGGCCAGGTCGTCGTCGCCCAACTCCCACAGGAAGGTGGCCCTCTTGGCCGACGAGAAGTGCTCGTAGTCCCTGTTCACCTGGGTGCAGGCGGCGTGGGACGTCACCGCCCAAAAGCCGGGCCCGTCGGACTCCTTCTGCCACCACACCGGGGCGTTGGCCCGTAGGTAGGCGAACCAGTTGTGGGGAACCCCGTCGGCGAACGGCGCCGGGTCGGTGAGGTCGATGTCGTCGAAGCTGAGGGTACTCAGGTCGAAGTCGCTGTCTGCCATGTCGGATGCCCTTTCCGGTTCATCGGACATCCTGTCCGACAGACCGGAGGGTACGTCCGGTCAGAGGCCCTGTCAATCAGAGGCCCTGTCAATGCAGCCCCGGTCGGCGTGGCGGCCTACCAGGGCACCGAGCCGTCGATGACCACCCGGGGTTCCTCGGTGAGCACGAAGTCGAGGTGGTCGGTGTCGAGGAATTTGGGGATGTCCTCGAACATCAGGGGGGAGTCGACCTCGCTGATATGGGCGTTGTACTCGTCCATGGAGGCGAACCACTGGACGGTCACGCCGTCATACCCGGACCGGTCGTCGTCATCGCGGTAGTCGCCGAGGGGCCGCGGATTCTGCTCGTAGCGCAGGACATGGCTCCCGCAGCGGCTGTTGGCGATCAGAGGGGCGTGATGGTCCTTCCAGTAGGCCTGGAACTCGGCCGGGGTCATCCCCTCTTTGCGCTTGAGCAGGCAGGTCAGTTTGATCATGATGCGTTCCTCCCCTTGCCGGCCGGTGGGCCGGATGACGACGGGCGCCGCGGGTGCGCCTCCGGACCAGAGGCTCCCCCCTGGAGCCGGGGGTTGGCAAACCGGCCCCTCCGGCGCGCACGGCGCCGACCCCCGGGTGCGATGCTCACCCGGGCGACCGGGTGCGGAAGAGGTCGGTGACGTACGGCACCTCGATGGGTTCCCCCAGCGTGGCCCCGAACGCCTCCACCCGGTCGAGCACGGCCCGGCGGTCCGGCTCCGGTAGGACCTGGATGTAGCTGCGGGAGGCCACCTGCGCGACGAAGTCGTCGAGCGAGAGCAGTTGGACGAAGGGGAACCTGGTCCTCTCCACCGGACCGAACAGCCCGCTGTGGTCGATGTCCGTCCCGAAGTCCCTGCCCACCGGATAGGGCTGGCACCGGTCCCACTTGCTGATCCGGGTCAGTTCCGCCACGGTGGGGTGGGTCTCGTCCCGCTCGTTCCAGACCAGGGCCAACCCGCCGCCGGGCCGGAGGACCCGGCTGAACTCGGCCAGCGCGCGGGCCGGGTCGAACCAGTGGAAGGCCTGGGCCACGACCACGGCGTCGAAGGCTCCTGTCACCACCGGGATCATCTCGGCCGTTCCCCCGACCACCGGAACCGCCGGCGACACCCGACGGAACACCCGGCGCATGGACGCCGACGGCTCGAGGGCCAGGCAGGTCATCCCGTCGGCCGCCAGATGGCGGGTCAGTTTGCCCGTGCCGGCGGCCACATCGAGAACGCGTGAGCCGGGGCCCAGTCGGAGGGCCGACCCGAGGTGGGCCACCGCCGGGTCCGGATAGCCGGGACGCGCCCGTTCGTAGGTGTCGGCCCCGGTTTCGAACCCGGCCCGGCCGAGGTGGGTCCGACCACCGCCGACCGGTGACTCCCGTGGCGACATGGCCCCACTGGACATGGCCCCACTGTATTGACGGCCGGGTTCCGCGTGGGGTGGTCCGGAACGGCCGGCGGGGCCGGGGTACCGGGCCACGGACGCCTCTCGCATCCCCGCGGGCGCGGGATCGCCCGGGCCGGGGACGATCAGATAGCGTCGGGTAGGTGACCGATGGCAGCTCACGCCCCGGCGGCGCGCATCCTCCGGTCCGGCGCCGGCGGCTCAGCTCGCTGATCAACGCCGTGTGGACCTGGACGGCGGCACACGGCGCCATCGGACCCGGCGACCGGCTGGCATCCCGGTTCGGGGCCTTCGGATCCGGCAGCTGCCTGGCCTTTCCCACCGGGGCCGTCTTCGGTGAGCGGTGGATCCACATCGGTCGCGACACCCTGGTCGGACCCCACGTGAGCATCTCGGCCGGCATGGTCCCGGGCCAGGAGATGGTCACCGATCCGGTGGTCCGCATCGGTGACCGGTGCATGATCGGGCGGGGCAGCCACATCGTGGGCCACTTCCAGGTCGAGGTGGGGGACGACGTCCACACCGGTCCCTACGTCTACATCACCGACCAGAACCACGGCTACGAGGATCCCGACGAGGTGGTTCACGCCCAGTGGCCCCGCGACATCCCGGTGGTGATCGGAAGCGGGAGCTGGATCGGGACCGGGGTGGTCGTGCTCCCGGGCACCGTGCTGGGGAAGAACGTGGTGGTGGGGGCGGGAGCGGTGGTGCGGGGGACGTTCCCCGACCACTGCGTGATCGCCGGCGTGCCCGCCCGGGTGGTCCGGAGCTACGTCCCCGGCTCCGGATGGATCGACGGCCCACCGGCCGGTCCGGTGGCCACCCGGGGGGTGTCGACGCGCTCCGCGCCCTCCGGGGCTGCAGCCGCGGGTGGGGAAGGGGGAGCCGACCGGACGGGTCCGCCGACCCGGTCCGGGCCGCCTGTCGTCCCCACCGGATCCGTCGCACCGGCCACGGCGCTGGGCACCCCCAGTCCGTAGCGCCGGACCACCTCCTCGGCCTCCTGCCGGCCCTGGGCCATCAGCTCCTCGGTGGAGGAGAAATCGTCGAAGTCGCGGACGCCGCCGGGTTCGCCGCTGCACACGATGACCTCCACGCCGGGGGGAAGTTGTGCCAGGTCACGGGCGAACCGGGCGTGGATGGAGATCATCAGGGCGTTGAGCATGGCCTCCACCGGACGCCGGGGCGACACCGGCGCGTAATCGGGTGGTCCGCACAGCAGGACCACGATGCGGGTGGCCCCGGACTCGATCGCCCTCCGGAGGGGGACGTTGTTGACCACCCCGCCGTCGATGAACCGTTCGCCGTCGATCTCCACCGGCGGGAAGATGGCCGGGACGGCCGTCGATGCCAGGACGGCCTCCTCGGCCGAGCCGAAGGTGAACCACCGCTCCCTCCCGTCGGTGAGGGAGGTGGCGACCACCTCCACCGGCACCACGGCCTCCTCGATCCGTTCGATGGTGATGCCGGCCTCGATCACCCGGCGCAGGCCGCTGTTGGGGTAGACCGACTCCCGTTGCTGGAGATAGAGCCAGGGCCCGTGCAGGCGCCCCTGGGGATAGACGTCGTCCCGGGTGAGGCCGGTCCAGATCTCCGTCATCCGCTCGACACCGGCCGGCGTGGGGTCCCCGGCGAAGGCCACCCCGTTCACCGCTCCCACCGATGATCCGTAGATCCGGTCGGGGACGAACCCGTGCTCGGTCAGTACCTGGAGCATGCCGATCTGCACGGCCCCCCGGGTGCCGCCGCCGCCCAGGACCAGGGCGGTCCGTGGGCGCCCGTCCCCGTCCTCCGGGTCGCCCGCCGCCTCGCCGTCCCCCGACGACCCGTCCAGCCAGTCGGCCCGGGCCACCGCGGCACGCTGGAGGATGAACCGGATGACCAGCACCAGCAGGACCACGGACACCACCACGAACACCGAGAACACCACGGCGAAGGAGGTGACGGCAGCGTCGACGGGCATCGGGGCAAAGGCTACCGGGGAGGGTGTCACACCTCCGGTCCACACTGCATCCATGCCGGTGATGGACGCAGGAGTGATGGACGCAGGAGTGATGGACGCAGACGTGATCGACGCAGGGGTGATGGCGGCCGGCGGGTCCGGACGGCCCGGGCCCCGCCCGGATTGGCCGGCCGGCCGCGGGTCCGGGGTCCCGGCGCGGGGATGGCAACCCCTGGCGGGTGATGCACTGCTCGATCGGCTCCGTCACACCGGGCGACCCCGTCCGGCCGTCGACCCCGCACTGGCCCTGTCCCTCCGGCGCTACCTGGAGATTGAACTGTCGGGTCCCGACGCCGGACCTCAGGCGGCGTGGGAGGAGCCGCTGGTGGCGACCAAGGGCCGGTTGACCCGGGCGCTGGCCTGTGCGGACCACGCCCGGCCCGTCGGGGACGGCCGTCGCCGGCCGACGCTGGCCCTGGCCTGCGGCGCCCTGGTCGACGGGCTGTTCCGCCAGCTGGTGACGGTGGGGTCCTTCGGCGATCCGCTGGACGACGGGCTGGCCGGACTCGCCGTCGACGGTGCCCACGCGGAGCTGGTGTCCTGGATCCGACAGCTGCCGGTCTCCCAACGGGACCTCCTGCGGGCCGAGGTGACCCGTCAGGCCGACGCCCTCCGTCGGCGCTGGCCGGCACTGGACCCGGCCTGGTTGCCGCGGACCCAGGTGGTCCTGCGGAGCCGGGTGGGCCCGGGGGTCGAGCTCTCGGGCCGCGTGGACCTGGCGATCGGGCGTCCCCATGCCCAACAGGCATCCGTGGCCTTCGTGGAGGTGACCTCCGGCAGGAGGCGGGCCGAACACCGGGCCAACCGGCACTTCTACGCTCTCATCGAAGCATTGCGCAGCCCGGTGCCGCCGTTCGCGGTGGCCACCTATTACACCCGCACCGGTGAGGTGGATGTCGATGCGGTCGGCCCGGATCTGCTGTTCGAGGCGGCCCGACGGACCGTCGCCGGGGTGCGCCTGCTCCGTCGGCGGGGGGAGGACGTCGGTCCGTCACCGGCTCCGGCCCCGCGATGCGACGGCTGTGCCGTGGTGCCTCACGACCAGCCGTGCTCCGAGGTCGGCGGTGGTCTCACGCAGTCGGTGGCGGCATGAGGGCGGATGGTCCGACGGGGACACCCTCCGCCACCCGGGCGTTGCTGGCCCCGGCCCCGGCGCCGGTGGACGACGCCGTCCGGGCCCGGCTGCGCGAACGCCTGACCGGCGAGATGGCCACAGCGG
>Ga0182012_10004412_pt1 | contig 14702 bp, 12 predicted proteins | sample 612S2SmetaG_FD_120486 | JGI IMG/M metagenome (GOLD analysis project Ga0182012, IMG submission 120486) | Permafrost microbial communities from Stordalen Mire, Sweden - 612S2S metaG | ecosystem: Environmental > Terrestrial > Soil > Wetlands > Permafrost | place: Sweden: Stordalen | collected... | reverse complement strand
GAACTCATTCTCCGGCGAGTCCGGGTTCGGATTCCGCCGCAGCCAGAACTGCTCGATAAACGCGTCCCGCTCCTCGTCGTTCGACAGGCTCTTGAACGCCTTCGTCTCCTCATCCGTTATGATCCAGACCACGTCCTGCTGCAACCAGGTTTTGTATGCGCCCTTCAACTCCTGCTTCAGCGCCCTCTGAGCGTCAGACCGCTCCTTGTCCGAGCGCTCGCGCTTGCGCGGATCGAAATCCGGATCTTGGCTCGACCGCTGGACCGGCGCTGCCGATGGGTTCACTGACTGGCTGGAGGGTTCCTGCGTTTTCAACCGAGTGGCGGGGATCAAAATCAGTGCGAAACTGAGTGCGGCCAATACTGCTGTGCAGCGGTTCTGCGTCATTGCCTTCAAACTCCTGCGATCCCTTATTCTACGGGTCTAAACCGGGCTGGGCAAGGTTCCAGGAAAGGTGGTCTGTCATTTGGACGCAAACCAGCAAACACCGTTAGCCAAAGCCATCCTCTGCCCCGCCCTGAGTCCCCCCAATCCCGCAATCCCCACGCCCGACACCCGATGCCTGATTACCGGCGCCCAAGTCCCTCGTCTCCCCCCCCTTCATCGAAACCTACTGCCCGCCTCATCCGTCGTATTGAGTGAGCCACCATGATTTCCCTGCACCGCGCCGCTCTCGCAAGCGGCCGGGCATACCGTTAAATCGCCACTCCGCGAGTGCGTAAGCGAGTCAGAACCTCCGGGTTTTCAGTATTTTCTGGGTGTTTTTTCCGGCCTCTCGCCAAATTCTCGCGCTTCAGTGGAACCATAGCCAAATCGTTTGCGTAAACTGAATCTGAACATATCTGGAGCACGAACCGCACATGAAAAAGATCATTCTGATCGTAGTTGCAGTCTTGGTGACTGCCGGCCTAGTCGGATTCTTTATCTATCGCCAGCAAGCCGGCTATACAAAGGTCCTCACCGCCAAGCTCGCCAAGCAGGATCTGGCGACCGTCGTCAGCGGTACCGGCCAGATCAAGCCCGCGACCTATGTCACCGTTGGTGCCAATGTCATGGGCCGCGTCACCCACTTCTACGTGAAAGAGGGTGACACCGTGAAGAAGGGCCAGACTCTGGCCCAGATCGAGAATGTGCAGCAGGCCGCCAATGTCGACGCTCAGCAGGCCACCATTGCTGCCGCCAAGACTGACATCGCATCCTACATCGCAGCCGAGAAGACCGCCGAGGCCAACCTGGAGCACGCCAAGGCCGACCTCGAGCAGAAGAAGCTTGATTGGGATCGTGCCCAGGCTCTCTTTAAGGACGGCATCATGGCCAAGCAGGACTACGACGCCAAGAAGGCCGCTTACGACCTCGACGTCGCATCCGTCTCTCAGGCCGTTGCCGGACTCAACCAGGCCAAAGCCCAGACCGATTCCGCCCGCGGCCACCTCGGCACGCAGGTCGCAACCCTTCGCGCCAACCAGGACATGCTCAACAAAACCATCGCCGTAGCGCCGTTTGACGGAATCGTCACCAATATGCCCGTCAAGGAAGGCGAAACCGTCGTCATTGGCATCCAGAACACCGCTGGCTCAGTCCTCATGACCCTGGCAGACATGAGCGTCGTCACCGCCGAAGTTAAGGTCGACGAAACCGACATTGTCAACATCCAGCTCGGTCAGCCCGCCGAGGTCACCGTCGACGCCCTGCCCGGCAAGATTTTCAAGGGACACGTCACCCTGGTCGGCGATCAGGCCCTCCTCCGCTCTACCGGCATCGCCACCTCCCAGTCCACCACCGGCACTGAAGAAGCCAAGGACTTCAAGGTTGTCGTCACTCTCGACAACCCTGACTCATCCCTGCGCCCCGGCCTCTCCACCACTGCCAAGATCACCACCGCGCATAAGTCCGGCGTTCTTTCCCTCCCCATTCAGGCCCTCACCATGCATAATCCCGCCGACGACAAGCCCACTGGCTCCGGCGTGCAGGCTGCCTCCACCTCCTCCTCTAAGTCCGAGGCCATCCAGGGTGTCTTTGTCATAGACAAAGACAAGAACAGCAAGCTCCGCGCCAAGTTTGTTCCCGTCACCACTGGCATCACGGGTGCCACTGACATCGAAGTTACTTCCGGCCTCACTGAGGGCCAGGAGATTGTTATCGGGCCCTTCAAAACCCTGCGCGCCTTGAAAAACAACGCCCTGGTTAAGAGAGACACTGCCAAGCCGGTAACCCCGACTCCAAGCTCGTAGTCTCAGGTATCCGTCGCCTCCTGCGTCGTTAAATTGCGAAGTCTCCAACGCGCCGCAGGCACAATGTTTGTTAGCCCCGCGCTCCAGCGTGGGAAAAAGGATGAAACACGGATGGCTCTGAACAGCATCGATACCCAGGAAGTCGCGCAACCCACCGCCCCCGCCAGCGAGTTCGTCATCGTTGTTGAAGATCTCTGGCGAACCTACGACATGGGTCTCGAGCAGCAGGTACAAGCCCTGCGCGGCATATCCATGAAGATCAAACACAACGAGTACGTCGCCATCATGGGACCCTCAGGCTCTGGCAAATCCACGCTCATGAACCTCATCGGCTGCCTCGACACCCCGTCCAAAGGCAAGTACTGGCTCAACGGCCAGCTCGTCAGCGAACTCGACGACGATCAACTCGCCCGCATACGAAATAAAGAGATTGGATTCGTCTTCCAGACCTTCAACCTCCTCGCCCGCGCTACCTCGCTCCACAACGTCGAGCTACCCCTCATCTATAACGGAACCCCCGCCGCCCAGCGCATCGAGCGCGCAAAAGAGTCACTCACCAACGTAGGTCTCGAGTCGCGCATGAACCACAAGCCCAACGAGCTCTCCGGCGGCCAGCGCCAGCGCGTCGCCATCGCTCGCGCACTCGTCAACTCCCCCTCCATCATCCTTGCCGACGAGCCCACCGGCAACCTCGACTCCAAAACTGGCGTCGAAATCATGGCCCTCTTTGACACCCTCCACGCCAAAGGCAACACCATCGTCCTCGTCACCCACGAGCCCGATATCGCTGAGTATGCCCACCGCGTCGTTCACATCCGCGACGGTCAGATCTTCTCCGACGAGCCATCCCGCCGCTTCCGCTAGACCTCAACCCAATCTCGCACCCACCAAGGCCTCGCCGCTCCCCGAGCGCGCGAGGCCTTCCCTCTTCCCTCTTCCCTCTTCCCTCTTCCCTCTTCCCTCTTCCCTCATGCTTTTCCCTCCACCGCCGATAACCCCGATGTTGGCCGTGATATGCATTTGGGGCCCTCGTAGTCGATACGCGTAAAGGGAGGCGAGCCACGCTTAGATCTATGTCCACCTCCACTCAAATCCACGCCGCCAACTCCCGCCTCAATCCAGTCAACGGCTTCACCCTTCTCGAACTCGAATCGCCCCAGCCCATCCAGCTCGTCGGCGTCAGCGCCGCCTGGCGAAAGCTCATTACCCAGGCTGAAATGGCCGCCCCACACATCCAGGTCGCCGCCATTGAAGGCGAGCAAGGCACTGGCAAGCATGCCCTCGCACGCTACCTGTTCAGCCGTTCCCAGCTCGTCCACTCCAGTTTTCAGCGCCGCGATGCCCGCGAATGGCTCGTCACCGACGCCGACCCCGCCACCCTCGCCGGATTCACCTTTCTCGACCGCGTCGACCTCCTCGCCCCTCCCGGACAAGGTCTCCTCCTCGCCGTCCTCAAAGCCCTCCAGGACCGCCCGCCCGGTCGCGCTGTCCTCCTCGCCTCCTCCCAAACCTCGCTCCGCCAGATGGCCGGACAGGGACTCCTGCTCCCTGACCTCGCCTTCCGCCTCTCCGCCGTCCGCTTCGCCATTCCACCCCTCCGCCTCCGCCGCGAAGACATCGCCCCACTCGCCCAGTCCCTGCTCGAGCGCATCTGCCTCCGCTACCAGCAGCGACCCGTCCTCCTCGGCCCCGGTACCCTCGCCCGACTCCTCCAGCACAACTGGCCCGGCAATATCCGCGAACTCGCCGCCGTCCTCGAATCCGGACTCCTCGAGGCCGCAAATGGCATCATCCGCCCTGAAGACCTTGCCCTGCCCAACGCCGACGATCGCCCCCCCGAGCCCCACCCCATCGTCCACCCCGATAACCTCTCTCTCGACGCCGTCATCCAACAGCACGTCCAGTACGTCCTCGATCTCAACAGAGGAAACAAGCTCCGCACCGCCCGCCAGCTCCAGATCTCCCGCTCCACCCTCTATCGCATCCTCGCCAACGAGTCCCTCCTCGCCCAATAACCCAGCCCGCTCCACCCCTGGCAACTGAGGCGCATTCAAGAATGCGCTGTCATCCCGGGCGACCAAAGCGCATTCAAAAAAATTCCGCTGAGCGAAGCGGGACGCGCACTTTGCCACCCGCGAAGTCGAAGGATCTGCGGTTGCCTTTGTCGTTGCCTTTTCTTCGCTCTCCCAAAATACCGCGATCCCAAGCCGCCGCTCTTAGGTCGCGTCAGAAATGGTTGCCTCTACTTTTGGCCCTTGAAATCGTATTCCAGGCATGGCAGTCGGTTGGCAAGCCTGCCCGCCCTTGCACACCTCAATGACTATGTACTTGAACTTGCCCGCACCCCTCAGGCCGGAACCGCGCGGAGTTGTGGATGGGTGCACCACGGCCCCTCGCCCGGCTACCTCCCACGGGCCCGCTTCCCTTTTTCCCAGTTCCACCAGAAACCTCCGCCATCTCTCCCCCATTCCGGCAAGCCCCGCCTCAAACCTCCGACGCCTCTCGCCCATCGCCCATCAACTATTGCCTATTCCCTATTCCCTATTCCCTATTCCCTGGTCCCTGGTCCCTGGTCCCTCAGTCCCTGTTCCCAGCACCTTCCGCCACAGCCGCTCATCCGCCACCCTGTCCAGAGTCTTGCCCTCCTGCGGCACCACGCCGTATACCACCCTGCAGCCCATCGCCTCCGCCATCCGGCCCAGCGACCGAAGCGTAATCGTCCGGTTGCGCTCGCTCTCTTCCAGCCCATACATCACCGAGCGGTCCACGCCCATCTTTTCCGAGACCTCCCTCACCGGGATGTTGAGCGTCAGCCTCACCGCTCGCAGCAGCGCCTGCGTCGACTTCTTCCTCCGCGCCGCCTGCCGGAATGGCTTCATCTCCGCATCCAGCTTTCTCCGCACCAGCCTTCTCTCCACCTCTCTCATCTCTTGCTCTCCCTCTGATCTCTGACAACTGACAACTGAAAACTGATTTCTTACACTACCCATTTCTGCGAAATAATCTGCAAAATACCCTCACTTTTCACCGACGTTTGCGCGCCATCATCCACATACATCCCCGCGAACACCTCGAAAACGTTTGCATACACCTCCACGAATCGGCCTCCAAAAACTCGTCTCCCAAATTCGTCCCCCTATGCCCCCACAAACCCGCACCCTTTCGTCTGCATGTATCCCAACGCGCCCATGTGAAACCGCTTACTCGCGGGTGCCCCGTCCTGGCTTTGCCAGGGCGGGATCTGACCCCTGACCCGCTCCGAACTCTGCAATAAAACAGCGCTGTCATCCCGAACGAAGTGAGGGATCTGCGGCTGCTTTTCGTCACTCGGCCAACAATCCCTGGCTTGCTCGTCCTCTACACTCAAAAAAGAGCAACTTCCACTCAGAGGTCCATCGCCTTGCGCATCACCCGTTTCATCCTCCTCGCCCTCCTTCTCTTCATCTGCGCCCCTGCCGCCCGCCCGCAGCCCGCCCCCTCCGCAGACGCCAATCGAAAGGCCCTCAACGCCGTCTTCAGCGACTACTGGGAAGACCGCCTCAAGCACGACCCCGAGTTCGCCTCCTCCATCGGCGACAAGCGCTACAACGACCAGATCTCCGACTACTCCGTCAAGGCCGTCAACGACACTCTTGCCCGTGAACAGAACTTCCTCCTCCGCCTCGCGGACATCGACGTCGCCGCCCTTTCTGACCAGGAAAAAGTCTCCCGCGACCTGCTCCTCCGCCAGTTCGCAGATGACCAGGAAGCCGCCTCATTCAAAGAATGGGAGATGCCCATCGACCAGCGCAGCGGCATCTACCTCGAATATCCCCAGCTTGCCGCCCAGCTCACCTTCACCACCGTCAAGGACTACGACGACTGGATCGCCCGCCTTCGCGCTATTCCCCACGCCTTCGATCAGGTCTCCAACAACATGGCCATCGGCATCGAGGATCACCGCGTTCCGCCCAGGTTCCTCCTTCAGAAAGCCCTCGACGAGGTGAACACCCTCGCCCACCAGAAGCCAGAGGACTCGCCCTTCGCGCTTCCCCTGAAGAAGCTCCCAGCCTCCATTCCTGCCGCCGAACAGGAGCGCATCAAGGCCGACACACTCGAAGCAATTGAGAAAAAAGTCCTGCCGGCTTATCTCCGCTTCGCCCGCTTTCTTGAGGTCACCTACGTCCCCGCCGGCCGCGACCAGCCAGGCCTCTCCGCTCTGCCCGACGGCAAAAAGTACTACGCATTTCGCATCCGCCACATCACCACCACCCAACTCACCGCAGACCAGATTCACCAGATCGGCCTCGACGAGGTCAAGCGCGACGAAGCTGAGATGCTGGTCATCGCGCAAAAGCTCGGATTCGCCGACTTGCCAACCTTCCGCGCCAGCCTCAAGACCAATCCCAGGCTCAAGCCCGCCTCCCGCGAGGCCCTGCTCGACGCCTACCGCGGCTATCTTGGCCCCATGCAGGCCAAGCTGCCCATGCTCTTCGGCCGCCTGCCCAAAGCCAAATTCCAAGTCGTCCCGGTGCCCGAATTCATGGAAGCCAGCGCAGCTCCCGCCTACTACGAGGCCGGCTCCCGCAGCAGCGACCGTCCAGGTCGCCTCTTCATCAACACCTACAACGCACAGGACCGCAATCTCTACTCCGTCGAAGACATCGCCTACCACGAAGGAATCCCCGGCCATCACCTCCAGATCTCCATCGCCCAGGAGGCCGATGGCTTGCCAATGTTCCGCAAATATGAGCACTATACCGCCTACATCGAGGGCTGGGGCCTCTACGCCGAGGGCCTCGGCAAAGATGTCGGCTTCTACCAGGACCCCTACTCCGACTATGGCCGCCTCGAAGGCGACATCTGGCGTGCCATACGCCTCGTCGTCGACACCGGCGTCCACTCAAAATCCTGGTCCCGCGACCAGATGGTCGCCTTTTTTCACGACCACTCCAACATCGACGACACCAGCATCCAGAGCGAGGTCGACCGCTACATCTCAACACCCGGCCAGGCCCTCGCCTACAAGGTCGGCCAGCTCACCATCCTCCAACTCCGCGAGCGCGCACAAAAAGCCCTCGGCCCAAAGTTCGACATCCGCGCCTTCCACGACCAGGTCGTCGACTCCGGCGCCCTCCCCCTCGACGTCCTCTCGGACCGCATCGACGCCTGGATCGCCGCTCAGTCCGCATCGCAAGCCCCAGCACTCGCCAGCGCAAAGTAGCGCGTCGTGGGCCGGTCGATTTTTTCACTTCCCTCCCTGGCAAAGGACGGGGCACACTCCTTCTGGCGAGGGTCGGCCGCCCAACCATTGATTTACTTCCTGTATTCCACTTGAAATGATTCGATTTGAAGGGGCTGGATGGCGCGTCTATGATACCCACAAGAAATAAAGGGTTCCCATTGAGCATCAGCCTTCTTCCACGGGATATTCGCGCTAGTTACCAAATTGATGAGCGCCATCATGCCTGCGCCATTCTAAGTGTTGATTTCCCCGAACAGTGGCGTGATTTAATTGCGGTGCTTCGAGGCTTTTCTTTGAAGCGCAGCCATATTATGAAGCCTGGTGGCAATAAATCGCCGATCGCAAAATCACTCGATGAGCTTTTCTTTGATCGAGGTTGGGTGGAGAAGAGCTTCGAAATAAGTGTCACCGCGGACGGCGAGCAAACGCTCGCGCCAACGCATCACGTGGACTACTACAAGGATCGCGTCGCAATTGAAACGGAATGGAACAATAAGGATCCCTTCTTCGACCGTGATCTCACGTCGTTCCGGCTCCTTTTCGATCTCAATGTTCTAAGCGTCGGAGTCATTGTCACGAGGGCTGACGAGCTCCAAGAATTGTTCATCGAGGTGGGGAAGAAAACTGCCGCAGGCATGTCGACAACGCACATGTCCAAGCTCATTCCCAAGATGAATAACAATGCGCCAGGTGGATGTCCTGTGCTTGCGATTGGTATCACGAAGAAGAAATACGATCCAAGTTCCTAGTCTGCAGCGATGCCCGGAAGGCTTTGTGAATGGTTCGAATAGGTCTTCCATGTCGGCGTGTACGAATCATCCGCCTGATTTCCCCACATGGTCCAACCCTTGCGTTCGCCACGAGCAAAGAGCTCAAGATACGGGCCCCAGCTGCACCCTTCAATTACCTTGTATTGTTCATCGGGCTTGCGGGAATGCTCGCGCTTCCGACTCGATAAATAGTTGACCTGTGTCCGCCCGGGCTTGAGCGTTCGAGCGTTTTTGCCGCGAACCCCGAAAAGGATTAGCTCGGTGACGTTGCGAAAGTAGAACCCGACACCGCGCCCATCCGATCCACCGTCTTTTCGGATTTTGTGCCAAACGATATTGCTCTTGTACTGGAATCCCCATGCCCTCATGACTGCTATGCCATCCGGAAGGAGAGCATTCGGGCACCATAAATATAAGTGTGCACGATCTTGGGCCACCTTCGCGACAGGAAGTGCGAGGATGTCCGCCAGCTTCAATGTGCCATAGCGTGCGAGACGCTTATGTTCTGGAGCGATCTTTCCGGTACGATTCTGAAACTGCCACGGAGGATCGCAGAGGATTGTTCCGAATCGATTTGTACCGACAAAACGGAGAAGATCGTCGCCGGGGGATAGATTTCGCCCATCCATTTCGTCATGGTCGCATCTTCGCCTCCCATTCGCAATTGACTGTCTGTGTACAACTCGGTTGAAATCTGATTATTTTCCCGAATGGTAGGAATATCGCCCAAAATGGAAATCCAGAAACCCCGGGGACAGGCGGGACGATATCAGTCGACGAGCCCCTCGCCGGAATCGAGAAGCCAGCCGGTCGCGCCTCCGCGTCTCCATTCGCCCCATCCAAGTGCCTACTTCGCCCGCATCCGATTGTTCTTCGCGTTGTGCTCCAGTTCGCACAGGCCGAGCTCTTCCATCAGAGGCGGAACGTACACCCCAAACCGCCCGCGCAGTCCCTTCTTCAGCCCGTACCATCCCTTGATCGGATTGCTCGCCGATCGGCCCCATGCCTCCACGGTGCCTTCTTTTGCAGGCTTCTGCTCGTCCGCGCCGCCTAGCTCCACCCAATCCCCTGCCTTCTTCAACATCGCGTGCAGGTCCTCAATGCAGCGCGCGTCGTAGAGCAGCACGGTCTTTCCTACGGTGCATACCAGCACCTTCACGCCGTCCTTCTCATCCATGTGCATCATGTATTCCGATGTTCCCGGCGGTGTCTTCAGTTGCCACGGATTCGCCTTCGTGCGGTCTAGCTTGGCCATTTCGCTCCTGTCTTACCTCTGAAGTTGGAATGTGTCGCTCTACGACTCCCGTGCGTTCTCTACCCCGGGGAATCCCGCAATTCTACCGCCCTGCGGCTACACCTTAGGATCAATATTCTGTTGCTCCCTCAATCCACGCTGCCCACACCCCATTCGCCCCGCTCCCCTCCGCCAGAGTATCCTTAGTTGTTGAATCCAACTCAAAGGAAACAAGCCCACAATGTCAGACATAGCCGTTGAGGCCACCCAGATTCCCGCGCAACTGCCCCACGTGCGCGTAGCCGTACTTGGCGCGGGCAAAATGGGCGGCATCCTGCTCCAGGCCTTCCTCAAGCAGAACCTCTTTGCCGCCGATCAGATCTTCGGCACCGTCGCCCACGCCGAACGCGCCCTCGCCCTCAGCACTCAGTGGGGTGTCGAAATCTCCACCGACAACCTCGAAGCCGCGCGCCAGGCTGACCTCATTCTCCTCGCCGTCAAGCCCTTCCAGGTCCCCGACCTCATCGAGCAGATTCGTCCCGCGCTCACCGCAACCAAGACGCTCATCTCCATCGCCGCCTCGGTGAAAACCCGCTCCATTGAAGAAGCCTCCGGCCTCGACATCGCCGTCATCCGCGCCATGCCCAACACGCCTTCCGCCCTCGGTGCCGGCGCAGCAGCCCTCTGCAAAGGCCGCTTCGTCTCCGCAAAGCAGATGGAGCTTGCCGAGCGCATCTTTGAAACCGTCGGCCGCACCGTCATCGTCGACGAGAAGCACATGGACGCCGTGACCGGCCTCTCCGGCTCCGGACCTGCTTATATCTACATCATCATCGAGGCTCTCGCCGAGGCCGGCGTAAAGGTCGGACTGCCCCGCGATGTTGCCACCCAACTCGCCGCGCAAACCGCCTTCGGCGCAGCCAAAATGGTGCTCGAAACCGGCTACCACCCTGCGCTTCTCAAAGACGCCGTCACCACCCCCGCCGGCTGCACCATCGACGGCATCCTCGAACTCGAAGAAGGCGGCCTCCGCGTCACCCTCATCAAAGCAGTCATGCGCGCCACCGAGCGCGCCAAACAACTCGCCGCCGGCTAACTCGCCATAACAAACAAGCCGGGTACCCCATGTCTCGCACTTGAGACATGGGATCTGCAAAAAGCTAACTCGCTGGCCCGCTGACTTGCTGACTCGCCGACTCCGACCTTGCCCATCCAACGCCCAAACTGGCTGCCTGCCTACATCCCCGAACTGCAAGGGCTGCGCGGAGTCGCAGTCCTCGCTGTCCTCTTCTATCACTGCCATCCTCGCCTCGAGGGAACCTGGATTCACTACGCCAGCCTCTGGGGTTGGGCCGGCGTCAATCTCTTCTTTGTTCTCTCCGGCTTTCTCATCACCTCCATCCTGCTTGAGGCGCGCGGCAAGCCACATTACTTTCGCAACTTCTACGGCCGCAGGGCGCTGCGCATCTGGCCCGTTTACTTCCTCGTTTTAATCGTTGTCTATCTCAACGCCCCCTGGTTCATCGGCCCCACCGTTTGGGACGCAGTCAAGACCGCCCCCTGGCTGGCCTACATCTTCTTTCTGCAAAATCTCTTTCACATTGCCATCCCCCCGGCCATCGGACCCACCTGGTCCCTCGCCATCGAAGAGCAATACTACTTCGCCTGGGCGCCGCTGGTTCGCTTCCTCCGGCGGCCATGGCTTCTTGCCACGGTCCTCATCTGCGCTCTCGTCGGCTCACCCCTCTTGCGGCTCACCCAGTGGAAGTGGCTCACGCCCACTCACACCCTTATCCATCTCGACGGCATAGCCCTGGGCAGTCTGCTCGCGCTCGGCCTCTACACGCTCACCCTCACCCGCCGCCACTGGTTCTTGGTCGGATGCGCCTCGCTCATTTTTGGCATCGGCGCGGCAGCCACCTTTGCCGGTGGCACCGCATTCCTCGACTCCGGCCTCGCCCTCGGTTTTGCCGGCGCGGTGACCATGGCCATCGCCTCCACCGGCGCCCACAACCCCCTCAACGCCCTCCTGCGCACCGGACCCCTAGCCTTCTACGGCCGCATCAGCTACGGCCTCTACATGACACACATCTCCGTCTTCATCTTCTTTGGCTGGTTCGATCTGAAAATGGACCCCTACGGCATCCCCGGCAATCTGACGGTCGTCGCCTTCCGTCTCGTCGCCTGCACAGCCGTTGCAGCCGCGCTCTGGTATGGCTTTGAATCGCAGATTCTGAAACTCAAGCGATATTTCTAGCCGCCTTCGCCGCACAACGCCTTTGCCGCACCTCGGCCCACGGCCCTAGTGCATGCGCCCTACGATCACGAATATGGCCAGCAGAAAGAGTCCCACGATGGGTGAGGTATGTTCCTTGCGCCGCGCGTGATAAACGCATGCTGCCAGTGACAGCAGCGCCAGGGCCCCCGCGGAAACCTGAGCCACGAAATACGGCTCCAGAATGCTGAACGGAAAAATCAGCCCTATGGCTCCCAGGATCTCCGCAAATCCAATTGCACAGGCGACGGTCGACGAAACTCCGATGCACTGGAAGCTCGGCCCGCACGCTGGCTTAACATCATGCCTCTGAAAAGCAAGCAGATTCATGACTCCGGCGTACAAGAAAATGCCCGCTAAACTCAGCTGCGCCACCCAAAGGACGGTGTTCATTTCCGCACCAGCTCATCGTCCGGCCTGACTCTTCACTCCTGTGTTTCTCGAAAGTCGGCGGCTCGGAGCGCTAACCGCGCTCCGCATGAGGCAAGTATGGAGATGATATGAGTTTTATGTCAACGACAATTTATGTAAATATCCAGGCCGCCCGCCAGACTGCCTTTTCGTCAGCCCTCAAGCGCGCCATCTGCAAAACAAAACCCGGTCAAGTGCACTATCGCATCCGCGGCCACCGGCCCACGATCACAAATATCGCCAGCAGGAAGAGAGCAATGCTCGGTCCTCCCGCCTCCTTGCGCCGCACGTGATAGTAAGTTGCTCCCACCATTTCAAGCGCCAGATACCCTGACCCGATAAGGGGAAGCAAGTAAGGGTACGAAACCTGAAATGGACTGATCACCATCAGTCCCGCCACCACCTCGCCAACCCCAATCAACGCCGCCAGTCCACTGGGAATGCCGATCGGACGCCCCTTGGCACGCGCCTCAACCCATCTGGAAAGATGCCTGTAAGCGAGTATCTTGCCCAATCCAGCAATCAGAAACGTAATACCAAGAATCAATTGGGCACTCCACATCAATGTGTTCATTGGTCCATTCCCTGCGCGTAAATCATCTTTCAACTTCGGCCGCGGGGTTCTCCTCTTCAAGATCAGAACCAGATTGAAACCCCAATTCAACACGATGTCAAGGCTAGACGAATACGTCCATTTACCCGTGCCCCCCTATCTCCAAGCCCAGAATTCAACCCGGCTACCACCTCAATCAACCTCGCGTCGGCGTCCCACAAAATGGGCTGACGTCCCACCAAATTGTGACTCCAATCACCCGTCAATTCACACTCCCCTGCTAGGCTCGTGTTACCACGGGAACCTGAGAATTGGAGGTGGAATATGCCGGAAGAACTCGACAGCGCAACCGCAACCCAGGGACCGCTCAGCGCAGAGATGCTCGCTCGCATGAATGCCTATTGGCGGGCCGCCAACTACCTGTCTGTGGGCCAGATCTACCTGAAAGACAACCCGCTCCTCCAGCGCTCGCTTACCCTCGACGACGTCAAGCCACGGCTCCTCGGGCACTGGGGCACCACGCCCGGCCTCAACTTCCTCTATGTCCACTGGAACCGCCTCATTCGCGAGCGCGGCCTCAAGATGATCTACATCATTGGCCCCGGCCATGGCGGCCCCGGCATCGTCGCCAATACCTATCTCGAAGGTTCCTACTCTGAAATCTATCCCCACATTGAGCAGAACGCCGACGGCCTCAAGCGCCTCTTCCGCCAGTTCAGTTGGCCTTACGGAATCCCCAGCCACGTCGCTCCCGAGACGCCCGGCTCCATCCACGAGGGTGGCGAGCTCGGCTACTCGCTCGTCCACGCCTTTGGCGCTGCCTTTGACAATCCTGACCTCGTCGTCGCCTGCGTCGTCGGCGATGGCGAAGCCGAAACAGGCCCCCTCGCCACCAGTTGGCACTCCAACAAGTTCCTCAACCCCGCCACCGACGGCGCGGTCCTGCCCATCCTCCACCTCAACGGCTACAAGATCGCTAACCCCACTGTCCTCGCCCGCATCCCCCACGCAGAACTCGAAGAGCTCATGCGCGGCTACGGCTACGAGCCCTTCACCATTGAGGGCGACGATCCCGCCATCCTTCACCAGCAGGCTGCTGCCGTATTCGACACCATGCTCGACCGCATCGCCTCCATCCAGAAGTCTGCACGCGAATCCTTTGCCAAAGGTGAAGTCATCCCCCGTCCCGCATGGCCCATGCTCATCATGCGCACCCCCAAAGGTTGGACAGGCCCCAAATTCGTCGATGGCAAGCCCGTCGAAAACACCTGGCGCGCTCACCAGGTTCCGCTCTCTGAGATTTTCGAGAAGCCCGACCACCTGCGCATGCTCGAAGAGTGGATGCAGAGCTACCAACCCGAAGAGCTCTTCGACGAGAAAGGCCACTTCCGCGCCGATCTCGCCGAAATCGCACCCAAAGGCAACCTCCGCATGGGCATGAACCCCCACGCCAACGGCGGCCTGCTGCTCAAGCCGCTCCAGGTGCCAAACTTCCGCGATTTCGCTGTCAAAATCGATGGCCGCGGAGGCAAGGATGCCGAGTCCACACGCGTCCTCGGCCGTCTGCTCCATTCCGTTATGGAGGCCAACAAGGCAAACAAAAACTTCCGCGTCTTCGGCCCCGACGAAACCGCCTCCAATCGCCTACAGGATGTGATCACCGGAACAGGCAAGGAGTGGATGGCCTCAACCCTGCCCGTCGATGAAAACCTCTCTGAAACCGGCCGCGTCATGGAAATCCTCAGCGAGCACATGTGCCAGGGCTGGCTTGAGGGCTACCTGCTCACCGGCCGCCACGGCTTCTTTTCCTGCTACGAGGCTTTCATCCACATCATCGACTCCATGGCCAACCAGCACGCCAAGTGGCTCAAGACCACTCGCGAAATTCCCTGGCGCAAGCCCATCGCCTCACTCAACTATCTGCTCAGCTCCCTCGTCTGGCGTCAGGACCACAACGGCTTCTCTCACCAGGATCCCGGCTTCATCGATCACCTGCTCAACAAG
>Ga0182012_10004410_pt1 | contig 14703 bp, 12 predicted proteins | sample 612S2SmetaG_FD_120486 | JGI IMG/M metagenome (GOLD analysis project Ga0182012, IMG submission 120486) | Permafrost microbial communities from Stordalen Mire, Sweden - 612S2S metaG | ecosystem: Environmental > Terrestrial > Soil > Wetlands > Permafrost | place: Sweden: Stordalen | collected... | reverse complement strand
TAAGGAGAACTTACGATTTGGAAGGCTCCTTACAAAGAAAAATCCTGAAATCTTTTCTGAGGCCCCCGTTTACCATCTCTTTTGCAACGGTCCAGTGGTGTCGTTTAAGGAAGAATTTGCACCGATGTTCCAACTTCCACCCGATCAAAAAGATCCATGATATCACTGTTTCGTAGTCGTATGCAGCCATGACTCGCCGGAGTTCCAATAAAGCCTTCCTGATTGGTTCCGTGCAGATAAATGTAGCGATCATGGGTATTGTCATTCTCAGGATCGAGACCGTCCAGCCATAGAATGCGAGTCAGGATGAGGTCTTCATCACCTCCCGTTTCCGTCACTTCTCCTGTAGGGATGCGCCCTTTGAAAATCATCCGCTCCGGTTCTCCCCCTCCAATTTTTTGCGCAATCTGAAAATTTCCAGTCGGCGTCTTTAAACTTCCTTCTTGGGCTCCAAGACCGAATCGGGAAGTTGAAACCGGATAGGATGCCACTATCTCTCCTTGATCAGAGAGGAGGTCAAGCCGCTGCGACGGCACATCGACTCGAATGTGAAGAGAATCAAACATGGCTTCTGAAGAGATAAAGCGAGGAGAAACTTGCAGACATCACCATGTAAAGGCAATGATTACCATTCGACTTATGATCACACCAGCCAAGCATAAAACCTCAATAACTCCCGGACATTTGGCTATTATCGGTGCCACAGGTGCCGTCGGTATTGAAATGATGAGTGTGCTGGAACGGAGAAATTTTCCTGTTGCATCCCTTCGTCTGCTTGCTTCGCCACGATCTGCGGGGAAGAAACTTTCCTTTCGTGGGGAAGAACTGACCGTCGAACCTCTTACGGAAGAGAGTTTTAAGGGTGTTCAACTCGCCCTTTTCAGTGCAGGGGGAGAGATTTCCAGAGAATTCGCTCCACTTGCCGTGAAAGCTGGTGCGGTTGTGATCGATAACTCCTCGGCATACCGTATGGATCTGAAGGTGCCCTTGGTCATACCTGAGATAAACGGAGATGATGTTGCGGGTCATACAGGCATTATAGCCAACCCTAACTGCACGACCGCCATCACACTGATGGCCGTGCATCCTTTGCATAAGGCCTTTGGACTCAGGAGGATCATCGCATCTAGCTATCAGGCAGTGTCAGGCACGGGTGCTCGTGCAATTGATGAATTGAGAAATCAGGTAGAGGCGATCGCTTCCGATAAGCCCCTCGTCAAAGAGGTCTATCCCCATCAAATCGCCTTCAATGTCCTGCCTCATGTCGACTCTTTTCTGGAGGATGGATATACCCGCGAGGAGATGAAAATGCAGAATGAGGGGAGGAGAATTCTCCATCTCCCCTCACTCCTGGCCTCCGTGACCTGTGTCAGGGTCCCGGTCTATCGCGCTCACTCCGTCTCAGTGACGGCTGAATTTGACAATCCTGTGTCAGTGGAGAAAGCCAGGGAGGCTCTTATCGCCGCTCCGGGAGTGATCCTTGCGGATGACCCTGCTAACGCCCTCTATCCGATGCCCATCGAAGTCAGTGGAGAGGATGACTGCAGTGTTGGACGTCTGCGTCTTGATTGTGCGCTGCCAAATGCCCTGACTTTCTGGGTCTGTGGGGATCAGTTGCTCAAGGGCGCTGCGCTCAATGCTGTCCAGATTGCAGAACTTCTCTAGTCTGAGTACATTTTCAAGATGCCCAACTACGATTACGAGTGTTCCAAGTGTAAAAAAACTTTCGAGGCGTTCCAGTCGATGAAAGATGAGGCCTACAAGACCTGTCCTAAGGAAAAGTGCCGCATGAAAAACTGGGGAAAGGGGAAAGTGAAGCGATTACTTGGGGCGGGCGCCGGCTTGATCTTCAAGGGTTCTGGATTTTACATCACGGACTATCGCAGTGAGGGATATAAGAGTGCAGCCAAGAGCGACTCTGCGGCATCCACACCTGCGGCTCCCCCTATTTCCAGCACCCCTAACACAACCTCGTCATCTCCTGCAAAAGGTGAGGGGAGTGCCAAGAAGACCGCTACGAAGAAGGAATAAACATTGCCAGCTCCGTTTAGAAAATTGGGATTTGACGCTTCCAAAGGAAGTTCTTTAGCCATCCCTTTTGCCGAGATAAACCGCTTCGCTTTTTTTTTACCACTTTGTCTTCTCATTTTCTGGAGTCATCATCTCTTGGCCGCTCCAGTTGCCACTACTACGGACGGTGGATTCGCCCTAAATGCGCCGGATCAGTTGAGCAAATTGCTTTTTTCAAGGACTCTTTCCAAATTTGAAAAGCGTTTTTACACGCTGACAGGCTATCAGCCATCCAGTCTTCTCCCCATTTTGGTAGTGCTTCACGATGTTCGTACGGATCAGCTATCTGAGCCGCAGTTGAGTCTTGATGTCATGGAGGGAGATATAGTCAGGATTCAGGTTGATCTTCCCGAGACGAGAATACTCACTCCCGAAGATAGCCGCATCTTAGTGAGGGCATTATTACTCAGGCAGTATTATGAAGGGAAGACCCCTCCACCCGGTTCTAATATACTTGAGTTTCCTTTTTGGCTCCTGCATGGCTTGGGACGAGCCTGCAATCCGGATGCCAATTTCGCAAACGTCCCCAACTCCTTTCTTCAGGGCGGCACCCCTCCCACAGTTGCGGATCTTCTTGTCCAGAAAGAGCCTGATGACTCTCAGCAATCAGTTCTGGCTGTCTATGATGCGATGTCGGCGGCACTCCTGAACGCGGGACTACAAGGCAAAGGAGGAGGTGAGTCGTTTCAGAAATGGGTTGGTCATTTCGAAGTTCATTCCTCCCCACAGAAGGTTAAGAGCTGGCCGACAGAGTGGCCGATGCAGCCTGTCGAACGGCGTTGGTTGCTGATCATGGCAGGAATGTCGGGACGTGATTCCAGAGCGACGGAACTTCTCAGCCCAGACGAGACAATCGCAAGCTACGACTCACTGATTCAGGATATCCCAACAAAGGATCATTCATTGGCACTGTTAAAAAAAACAAAGGGCGCCGATTTTGTAATTCAGGAGCTCTCCAGTCGGCTTACTGCATTGCATCTGGAAGCTAATCCTCTCACTCTTCCATTGATGGATCAAACAATGGAGCTCTGTTCAAAGATAAAGCACTTCTCCATCAAAAAAATCGCAGCCAAGGAAAAGGAGATCTCCTCCCTTCGCCAGTCAACACTAAACCTCTCCCATTCAATAGCCTCCTACCTAGATTGGTATGAAGCGGCGAGACTTCCTATTCGAAGCGGCCTCTTTGACGATCTGCTGGCCACTCCCGAGTCAACCGAAAAAAAAGGCCCCATAGGACGGGCTGTTGATGCAGTAGAGCAGCGCGGTTGGTAAAGATCTCTTCTGCATTTTATCCCCTGGGATACTTGCATGATGGCTAGGGCTCTCTATTATTAAGGGATGTTCTTTTTAGCCCGGCGTGAACAGGTTGTCCTACTACTCATTCATTTTGCCCTGCTTGCAAGTACCGGAGTTGGTCATTTTCGGATGGCGCAAATGCTCCCGAATTCCCCCTTTTCCGCAAGCACCTCCAAGCAATAATCAGCGTGAAACTCACAGAATTCAACGAAGCGGTGAACATAGCGGTCTCAAAGGATCAGAAATTTCGTCCCGAAGGATATCAATTTCTCCGCGAGTCTCTGGAGGCGACGAATAAAAAACGATCCAAGAGCAAGCAACAACCAGTCTCGCAGCATGTCACTCCGACTGAGCTCCTAGAAGGGTTCCGCAGGCTTGCACTGAAAGAATTTGGCCCTATGGCTCCGACTGTACTCGCTTATTGGGGGATTCAATCTTGTCAGGATATTGGCCTGATGGTCTTCAATCTCGTGGAAGCTGGGGCTTTTGGACGAACAGAGGAGGATACGCTGGACGGCTTCAATGAAGGATTCAATTTTCATGACGCCTTTGTAACCCCGTTCCTTCCTCCACCTGCCACTACAGCCACTTCTGACAGGTCAGAGACTCCCCCTCCACTAATGATTTCATGAACCGACTTCTTTTGATGACACTCTCCACCGCCCTACTTACCCAAACTCTGACATCTGCTCCAACAAAGCCTGACAAGTCAGATCAGACAGATTCTGGCAAGGTGGCATCGGTGGATAGGTCCAAATCCCAGGAAAAGGATACACCCCCACCTGTCGGAGAGGAGGCGTCCGACAAGCCCCAGCTTTTCACCTTTCCGGACGGTTTGACTCTGATTGTTGAGGAGAATCACAGCGCTCCCGTGGCCAGCGTGCAGGCTTGGTGCAACACTGGTTCCATTCATGAAGGAAAACTCCTAGGAGCGGGACTCTCTCACATATTGGAGCATATGCTCTTTAAGGGAACGACTTCCCGTGCTCCCGGGGTGATAGCAAGTCAGGTGCAGGATCAGGGTGGCTACATCAATGCCTACACCTCCTACGACCGAACGGTTTTCTGGATTGACGTGCCTGCCAAGGGAGTCTCCCAGGCAGTCGATATTCTCTCCGACGCGATGATGAACGCTACGCTTCCCTCCGAAGAATACACGAAGGAGCAGGAAGTAATCCGGCGCGAATTTGCCATGGGGTATGACAATCCAGACCGGACAGCCACTCTCTTGCTTTTCAGTACCGTTTATCACCGCAGTCCTTTCAGGGAGCCGGTCATTGGACACCTTGATATTTACAACAACCTCAGCCGCGAAGATGTACTTGAATATTACAAGAAGCGTTACGTTCCCAATAATATCTGCTTTGTCGTGGTCGGGGACGTGAATGCTGAAGAAATACGGGATCAATTGGCGAATTATTTTGAGAAATATCCCCGAGTGGCCTTGGAACCGGTGCCCGTTGAGCAGGAACCACCTCAACTGGGCAGGCAGGAAGGGCATGATGTTTTTCCAACTGACTTGAGCCGTATTAATATCGCCTGGCGCGCTCCAGGGGCCACCAGTCCCGATGCTCCTGCCGTAGATGTTCTCTCTGCAGTCCTGGGTGCCGGAACTAGTTCCATCCTCAACACTGAAGTTCGCGAGAAGAAAAATCTCGTTCATCAGATAGGAGCCGGCCTCTACACTCTCAGTCCGACCGAAGGGCTCATATTTATTGGCGCAATCGCTGACCCTTCTAAACGTGACGCTGCAGAAAAGGAGATACTCTCGCAGGTGGACAAAGTTGCCAAGGAAGGCGTCACCGAGGCCCAGCTTGCAAAGGTCAAAAAGGGGATGCTTGCTGATCACTTCAGCGGTCTGAGCACCACTCGCGGCAGAGCATCCGATTATGGAAACGGCTGGCTCATGACAGGGAATCCCGAATATGGAAAACGTTATTTGGAAGCCATTGAGAAAGTGACCTCTGCCGATGTACGTCGCGTTGCGAGTGAATATCTCAGACCGGAGAGCCTCACGGTGACATCCCTTGATCCCTTGAGTAGCGATGCTGCCTCATCGATTCCTCCAGCCACTAAACCTGCTGGCTCCACGGTGAATAAATCTGTGCTTTCCAATGGTCTCCGCGTCTTGGTTGGAGAGGATCACCGTTTACCACTTGTTTCCATCTCTGCAATTTTCCGCGGCGGCCTTCTTAGCGAGAATGCCAAAAACAACGGCATCTCACGCCTTCTCTCTAGCACAATCATCAAGGGCACCAAGACCCGTACCGCTCAGCAGATTGCAGAATCCATCGAGAGTGTTGGAGGATCAATCGGCGCCGATACCGGAAACAATACGGTTTCCGTCTCGGTTTCGGTCATGAAGGATGATCTCCCTCTTGGCATGAAGCTTCTTTCGGATGTGCTGGCCAATGCCACCTTCCCGGATGCGGAGGTTGCTTTGGAAAAGGATTCTCAACTTGCCTCCATTAAGGCTGATGATGATCAGATCACCAGTGTGGCCCGGAATCTAATCAAGCCACGTCTTTACGGCGATCACCCCTACTCCCTGCGATCTAATGGAACTCCAGAATCTGTGTCTTCTCTGACGCCTCAGCAACTGAGGGAGTATCGCGATCGGCTGATTGTGGCTCGCAATGGCGTTCTCGCTATTTTTGGTGATGTGAATCCTTCTGAGGCCCTTGAGTTAGCAAAAAAGGATTTTGGATCTCTTCCTTCAGGGAGCCTGGCGTTGACCAATCCTCCTGTTGCCACCTCGCTGTCCGCTTCTGTTGAAGCCCGCTCGGAGATGCGTAAACAACAGGCCGTTATAATGAAAGGCTACCTTGGGACAACCATAGACAATGCCGACCGGCCTGCACTGGAACTCATCGAGGAAGCTTCAAGCGATCTTGGCTCCCGCTTCTTCGTGCGCATTAGGGAAAAACTGGGGCTTGCTTATTTTGTTGGTGCTTCCAACTCAACTGGATTGGCTCCAGGAGCCTTCGTGTTCTACCTAGGGACTCGTCCAGACAAGGTTGACCTTGCCCGTCATGAGTTTGATGATGAAATAGCTAAGCTGGCTGTAGATGGCCTGACACAGGTGGAATTAGACCGAGCCAAGGCCAAGTTGCTTGGCTCAGAGGCCATACGCAACCAGTCCAGTGCTGCACTTGGAGCACTCAGTGCCACCAATGAAATCATGGGCCTTGGCTATGATTATCAGAAGGGACGTACCGCCGAGATAGAGAAAGTTACCCTAGATGATATCCGACGAGTAACTCAGAAATATTTTCGTGATAGCAAGAGCGTCGAAGTCATAGTCGGTCCTCCTGCATCCCAAAGCACACCTTTGCATCAACCCTGAAACTGTAACCTTACAAAACAACGTCCATGGCCGAAATCCAACGCTCCGCTCACGCCGGTGAACTTGCCCAGCAATTCATCGAATTCATCATGATGCAGGCCCAGCAGGCGGCACTCTGCCTAGGTCAAATTCCTCATCCTTCCACCGGCAAGGCTGAAGTAAATCTGGAAGCAGCACGGATGTTCATAGACCATCTTGAGATTATCAAGGAAAAGACCCGAGGCAATCTGAGTCCCGACGAGGATAAAATCCTTACGAGCATTCTTTCAGAGCTACAACTCGCTTTTGTTCATGTTGCAGACAAGTCAGGAAATTCAATTTCTTCAGAATTCAACGATAAGTTGGCTACTCCACCTGCTGAGTTGCCTGTTTCAGATGAAGTCTCATCCGCTCCTGAAACTACATTTTCCGAGACTTCACCAACTGTTTCTCCCTCCGAAGAGGAAGGTAAAAAGAAATTCACCAAGAGCTACGGGGCCTGAAACTTGTGTAAATGCTGTTAGACAAGGCCTCTTCATGCTGCGAGGTTCTCTGCTTGATTATACATCGCATCGGGAAGGATCTAATCCTTGCTACCAAGCCCTACGCTAGGGATCACACGCTCCGGAGTTGGTGGGCGATCTTATCCACAATTTCCCTACTGCTGTTGAGCCTTACTGGCTGTCTTCAGTTCATTCACCGGTCTGAAACAGTATGGCTATTAATCCGAATCTCATGCAGCTGCATATCCGGGCTACTGGTGCTGCGTCTCTTCGTCATCTATCACGACCATCAGCATAGAGCCATTCTTCCAAAGTCACGAGCCGCCATGCGGTTAATGGAAGTAATCGGGCTGCTATGCCTGAGTCCTACGAGTATCTGGACGAGCTCACATAACCATCACCACCATCATAATTCAAAACTAAGGGGATCGAATATCGGATCATTTCCAGTCATGACCAAAGATCGGTTTTTGAGTTCCTCTCTAGCCGAGAAGACACTTTATCTCTTCATGCGTCACCCACTGACGATCCTCTTCGGGTATGTTTTCATATTCCTCTACGGGATGTGCCTCTACCCGTTTTTCGATAAGCCAAAGGCTCACTGGGATTGTCTTCTCTCCTTCCTTATCCATATTGCAATAGGGATCGCCCTATTTCTTGGTTTCGGCTGGAGCGGAGTCATCTTGGCCCAGACAATTCCCTTTATGATATCCGGCGCCTTAGGGGCCTATCTTTTCTACGCACAGCATAATTTTCCCTCAGTTGCTTTCCATGAAAAATCCGGCTGGACTTATCAAAAGGCTGCAATGGAATCCTCAAGCTACATGCAGACCGGAAAACTTATGAGTTGGTTCACAGCAAATATCGGATATCACCACATTCATCACCTAAATGCTCTCATCCCCTTTTACCGTCTACCCGAGGCCTTTGCTTTGATACCCGAACTAGGTAATCCAAAGCGCACCTCCCTTCGCTTTCAGGAAATCGCGCGTTGTCTAAAACTTAAGGTCTGGGATGTGAAAAAACAGTGCATGGTTGGACTATAGATCAATCGTAATACCTGGGGGAGGAGAGAGAATTTTTGTGCCGGGAAGGGCGGCGTAGAGTTCTTTGCCAAACCACTCGATTGCAGGATCATCGCCGTGCACAAGCAGGATGGTTCTCGGTTTTACCTTGATGGCATACGCAAGCAATTCCTCGCGGCGGGAGTGGGCACTGAAAGTGAATTCCTGTCGATGACAGCGGAAGGATACGGGAGCAGTTTTTTCAGCAAGCTGAATGTCACACCCTAACTGGGCGCGTCGCACGGCACCGGCAGGGGAATTGGGATCGGAGTAACCGACGAAGAAAAGATACTGATTTGGATCAGGAAGCACCTTACGGGCGAAGATGTTGGAGAGGGTATGCTCTGTCATCATTCCGCTGGAGAGGGCATAGATAGCCCTTTTACGGGGATTGAGGGTTTGGATCTCTTGACCTCCTGCGATATAGGGTGCGACAGCGTCCATCAGCCTGAGTTGGGGAAAATTACGGGGAACTTTGTCGGCCATTGTGTCGTAAATGGCCGTTATTTTGCTACTCAGACCACCGACATAGACTGGGGTTGGGGGAATGATCCTTTCCCTCTGCATCTTCCAGAGAAGGGCCATGACCTCCTGGGTCTTGCCCAGAGCAAACACCGGCATGGTGATGCTCGCACCCTCCTCCAATGCTGCGGCGACAGCTGCTGCAAAACGCAACTCTTCCTGGGGTCGGTTAAAACCGACCGGCATCGGAGCATCACCTCTGGTTGTTTCCATCAAGAGTATATCAACCTCCTCCTCTGGAAAGCGTGCGCCGGTCTGGATCGTTTGATCCTCAAAATTGACATCACCAGTGTAGAAAAACTTCCTCCCCCCCTCCCTGATCATCACCCCGGCTGACCCCAGAATATGCCCAGCATCATAGAAGGTCACCGTAGGAGAGGAAACATCCTGAAGGCTCCGTTCTCCATCAAGCGTGTGGGAACGCTCAAGAGAGCAGGTGCGCCAGGAACGGGATGCCAGTTCAATGCTGCGATGGGTGAAGAGTTGCAGGTCGGAGAGTCTCAACTGCTCCTGCTGACGCATCATAACATTTACAGAATTATGGAGCATTACATCGGCGATACGCGCCGTTGCTTCCGTCATCAACACCGGCATTTCCGGCTGACTACTTTGAAGCAGAGGAAGACATCCCACGTGATCTTGGTGGGCATGGGTCAGGATGGTGGACCGGATACTCCCAGGAGCGATCGCGTCCAGCAAGGGAGTAGAATCATGCCCGACCTGCTCCGGATGCATCCCGCAATCCAGTATGACTGACTCCTCTGCAAGATCCAGGCGATAACAGTTGGCCCCGATGCCAGCACCCCGTGTCAGATTCGTGAAACGCATAACGACTGACTCTAAAAGTTCCCTTCAAGGACTGCGAGGAGCATTTGTTTCGCTGAACTTTTTAATTCATGAGATGCTCCCAAGCCGACCCTTCGGACAATTGAGTGGCTTTCTGGAATAACGAATGGGGTAGGGGCACAATCAACGGCTGTGCCCACCATTACTGCATCTCCAATAACAGATATATTCTATCACAAAGAAATTTTCAAAGCGCTCAAGTTTAAACCGTAGGTAACTCGACGTTTTTATGTTCGTCTCTCTCTGAGGCAGCACCGCTGACGACCTCCTCCATCTTTTCCAAGCTCGGTCCGCGTTATTCCTAGAAAGTCACTCTTGATAACTGAGGGGAATGTTTGGAGTGTTGTTAGTCACCTTATTGTAACTGTCCCTATCTGATGGGTGCATTTCATACCTCTCTGCGACTTTTACGGCATTCGGTGTTATATACAGCATATGCTTTCCCCCTTTCCGGCAAAGTACTGGAACCGGTACACGGCGGCCCACCTTATTAACAGAGCTGGATTTGGAGGAACTCCGGCCGAAATAGACGCCTTACAATCTCTTGGGCAGAAGCGGGGCATCAGCTCAGCCGTTGAATCATTCTTGAATGCTGATGATAACGGCGATCTTTTTGAAGTCCCCCCCATGCTGACACCCTCAGACCGCTACTCCTTTCAGCAGAGATTGAAGGTGGCCGCCTCAGAAACGGAAAAACAGGCGATCCGCAAGGAGGAGAACGATGCTGAACGCACCGCGATGATTGATCTAAGACTCTGGTGGTTGAACAGAATGCGTTACACCACGGCGCCTCTCTTGGAAAAGGCAACCCTCTTCTGGCACGGGCATTTCGCCACCAGCAATCAAAAGGTAAATTACCCATACCTAATGTGGCAGCAAAATGAAACGCTTCGCCATTACGCATTGGGACGCTTCCCGGAACTGCTCAAGGCGATGTCACGAGACCCAGCCATGATCCGATGGCTTGATCTGGAAAGCAGCCGCAAGAACCATCCCAATGAGAACTTCGCCCGCGAAGTGATGGAGCTCTTCTCGCTGGGGGAGGGGCATTACAGCGAAAAGGATGTTCAGGAAGGGGCCCGTGCATTCACCGGATACCGGGTAAATCAGCAAACGGGCTATTTTCAGATGTCCCCTAACGAGTTTGATCCAGGCCAAAAATCATTTCTTGGACAGATAGGAGCACTCACAGGCGATGAGGTAATCGACATCATTGTCGCCCAGCCTCAGTGTGCCCGTTTCATTGGGAGAAAACTTTGGGTATTCTTTGTTTCGGATAATCCAAGCGAGCAAATAGTGGATGAGGTTGCCACATTGCTCTTCAGGAATGGATACGACATCGGGGCCACACTTGGAGTAATCTTTCAGAGCCTCGCCTTTTATTCTCCAAATGTCATACACGAGCAGATTAAGAGCCCCGTACAATGGATGATCCAGACTACGAAGATGCTGGAAATACCGCTCCCCGATCCCCAAGTGTTAGAAAACTCCCTCTTTATGCTTGGTCAGGCACTGTTCGCTCCGCCCAACGTCAAGGGATGGGACGGGGGACGTGCCTGGATCAGCGCCTCCAGCCTCCTTTATCGCTATAATCTGGCTGCCTACCTGCTGAGTGGTAGGGCTCATGTTCTGGGGGGAGGAGTCAAAAAGACCCCCATCCCTCTGGATAAAATTGCCCCTCCCTCGGAACGGGGCGGAGAACAGCAGCTTGTGGATCCACTTGGATTCAGGGTCTTTAATTCACCGATTTCCCCTAAAAACCGTTCCGAATTCTTTGATGATCTGCTTCGACACCCCGTTCCATACACGGACATCGTGGTACGCGATCTGCTGCAAATTATGATGGGGACTCCTGAATTTCAGCTGTGCTAAATGAAAATTGTGCAATCTTAACTCAAACCCTCCCATGAAAACACCTCAGGAACAGACCCTCCACACGCGGAGACAGTTTCTTCGCACCTCGGTGCTCGGCGGTGCACTGGCCTCTACCGTTCCTCTTTTCCTAGAGAAGACTTTTCTGACACTGGACTCGATGGCTGCCGCCACGACGGGCCAGTATCCCACAGGAAAGGATGGAACCATCCTCGTAGTGCTTCAGTTGGCAGGTGGAAATGACGGAATCAACACCCTCGTACCTTTCGCCGATGATGCCTATTACAAGGCTCGTCCCAAAATCGGACTTCCGGCCGCCCAGATTCTGAAAATCAATGATTACGCGGGCCTACATCCCCGTCTCACCGGGATCCATGATCTCTATGCCTCGGGAAATCTTGGTCTCGTGCAAGGGGTGGGTTATCCCAATCCCAACCGCTCCCATTTCCGTTCCACCGAGATCTGGCAGACTGCAAGCGACGCAGATCGTAATGAAAGTGAGGGCTGGCTCGGACGCTACTTTGATAGTTGCTGTCAGGGAGCTGAACCGACCGTCGGAGTGGCAATCGCAGGGCAGACCCCGCAGGCGTTCGCTTCATCCCATGCCAAGGGGGTGTCTTTTACTGACCCAGGGCAATTCCGCTACATGAGCGAATCGGCTGGGGACCCTAAGGCTGCGGAAATGTTCATGAGAGAGATGAACACTCCTGGCAACGGGAATGAAAGTATTCCAGACAATAGCGGCGGTTCTATCGGGATGATCGGCGGATCACCGAGTAATGGTGGTGATACCCTCGAGTTTCTTCAGCGTACGGCCTTGGGAGCCCAGATGAGCAGTGATAAGATCCTCGCTATTACCAGAAAAACAAAAAGCAGTGTCGACTATCCCCGCACCCAACTTGGTAACAGCCTGAATCTTGTCAGCCGACTCATTGCAGGTGGACTCCCCACCCGCGTCTACTATGTCTCCCAAGGAGGCTTCGACACCCATGCCAACCAGATTCCCACCCATGACCGACTAATGACGGACTTGAACGGTTCTCTCTCTTCCTTTGTAGCGGATCTCAAAAAACAGGGCAATTTTGACCGTGTGCTCATGATTTCATTCAGCGAATTTGGTAGACGTGTCACTGAAAATGCCAGTGGAGGCACCGACCATGGTGCTGCAGCACCTCTCTTTGTAATCGGAGGAGGGGTCAAACCCGGCCTCTACGGAGCGTATCCAAGCCTTACGAATCTACAGGATGGTGATCTCAGATTTGATACCGACTTTCGTTCCGTTTACGCGACAGCCCTCGAAAAATGGCTTGGCGCTCCAAGCGAACAGGTGCTTGGGAGGAAATTCCCGTTGCTTCCATTTATATAGCTTGCCACTGATTAAATCGCTTTGAAGTCCGTTGTTCTAGGAGCCGAAATCAAAAAATATCCAATGTGATTAAATTGGTAAATTTACCAGCTTTCTCATAATTCCATTTGCATTTATGATACTACAATCGTAGTAATATTTTTGTTATTATGAAATCAATACCACGAATTAGTGAGGCAGAATGGGAAATTATGTGCATCGTCTGGGAACGGAATCCCATTACGGCTAACGAAGTAATTGAACGCCTCCGAGGCAAGAATCGGTTATGGCATCCTAACACAGCCCGCACTCTTCTTGCACGCTTGGTTCAAAAAAAAGCGCTTGCCCATCAGAGTCAGGGGCGTTCCTACGAATACCGTGCCTTGGTCTCTGAAAAAGACTGCATCGCCCAGGCGAGCGAGTCATTTCTTGCACGCTTTTTTGATGGCTCTTTAAAACCAATGTTTGCGCATTTTGTGAAACGACAGCATCTGTCCAAAGCAGAACTCGCGGAACTTCGTGGTCTATTGGATGAGATTGATACTCGCTCCAGCCGTTCGGAGAAAGAATCAAGTCCATCATGATGAGTCACTTTCTCACGGTACTCGCTCGGAACTCGCTTCAAGCCACAGCACTCATCGCTCTTGTACTGCTCGCAACTTGGGCACTAGGTAGGTACTTACAGCCTCGATGGCGCTGTGCACTTTGGTTGCTAGTGGTGGTACGCCTTTTGGTGCCGTTCTCTTTTGACAGCGTCACTAGCTTGTCCAACCTACCCAACTTATGTCTCCGATTAGTGACAGGATTTTCTCCCAATTCGTCCACGGTTATTTCGCCTACTGCGGTCAAAATTCCAACTGTTCCCTTTTCCAGCGATACGAATAATTTTCAGCATATAGGAACCCCATCGGAGTTGGTCAGTCAACCAAGACTTCAGACTCCCTCTGATGTCGCAACCTATGACACCCCTATTGTAAAAAACGATGGCAAGACGGTTGTTGGAACACCTTCTCATCCAATCCAGCAGTCGGAGTCAAAGATTTTGCTTCATCTGCCAGACGTCTTCTCCTCACCTAATGTCTCATGGCCCTCGTTGTCCATTGTCTTGTTCTGGATTTGGCTCTCAGGAACTCTACTTCTGCTCGGAAATATTGTCATTGTTTCGGTAAGAACGGCGATCCGCTCCCATTTATCGGAGCCTGTTACAGATCATGCCATTCTTGCACTGATGGAAGAATGCAGTGAGAAGCTGAAGGTGTCCCGCAGACTCACCAGATCGGGAAAACTTAGGATTATAGAAACGGCGGAGGTCAGCAGCCCGGCACTTCATGCTCTCATCGATCCATGCCTACTTCTCCCCAAGGACTTCACGAAGAATTTTACCCATCAGGAATTACGATTTGTCTTCCTCCATGAGTTGGCACATTTGAAACGGCACGATCTCTGGATGAACTGGATTATGGCTTTTTTGCAATCGGCTCATTGGTTTAACCCTTTCGTGTGGCTGGCGTTCGCTCGATGGCGGAGCGACCGCGAACTTGCCTGCGACGCCATGGTGTTGGATGTGACAGGAGCAAATCATAACAAAGAGTACGGACATACCATCCTGAGGCTTTTGGAAGAATTCAATACAGCACCGGGAACCCCTGGAATGGTGGGTATCCTTGAAGACAGGCAACAGTTGCGTCTGCGAATTAGCATGATCGCTGCCTATGTGCCTACACCCCCAGCTTCATTACTTGCAACGGTGCTTATCACTTTACTCGCGCTCGTTGGACTTACCGATGCCAGGAGCAATAACCCGGCAAGTACGACGGGACCTAGCCCAAGCACCAACCTCTCTAATTCAAAGTTGACTCT
>Ga0182012_10004409_pt1 | contig 14704 bp, 8 predicted proteins | sample 612S2SmetaG_FD_120486 | JGI IMG/M metagenome (GOLD analysis project Ga0182012, IMG submission 120486) | Permafrost microbial communities from Stordalen Mire, Sweden - 612S2S metaG | ecosystem: Environmental > Terrestrial > Soil > Wetlands > Permafrost | place: Sweden: Stordalen | collected... | reverse complement strand
GTCGTTCACGGCCAGCAGGCGTTCGGCAAAGCGGTGCTCGAGGCGCTGCTCAAGCGCGGCGACAATGTCGTCGCCGTCTATGTCGCGCCGGAGAAACCCGGCGCCAAGGCCGATCCGTTGAAGGAAGCGGCGCTCGCCGCCGGCCTGCCGGTGCACCAGCCGGAGTCCTACAAAAAGCCCGAGGTCTGGGAAGAGTTCAAGGCGCTGAAGCCGGACCTCCAGGTCATGGCTTTCGTCACGCTGTTCGTGCCGGAGGATTTTCTCAACCTCCCGACCCACGGCTCGATCCAGTATCACCCCTCGCTGCTGCCCGCCTATCGCGGCGCGAGCGCCATCAACTGGCCGATCATCCTTGGCGAGAAGGAGACCGGGCTCTCGATCTTCTGGCCCGACAACGGCCTCGATACCGGCGACGTGTTCTGGGCCGCGTCCGACGTCGGCTGGGTGGTCGGGCACAGCTACATCGTCTACGCGCCGCTGCTGCGCGGCTGCACGTCGATCATGTATGAGGGCAAGCCGGTCGGCACCCCGGATGCCGGTGCGTTCTGGCGCATTGTCGCACAGCACGGGGTCAAGGTGCTGTTCACCGCCCCCACCGCGTTCCGTGCGATCCGGCAGCAGGACCCGGACGGCACGTTCCCGTCCAAATACGATCTGTCGAAGTTCGAGGTGCTGTTCCTCGCCGGCGAGCGCTGCGACCCGCCGACCGCGATCTGGGCGACCGAGCTGCTGAAGCTGCCGGTGGTGGACCATTGGTGGCAGACCGAGACGGGCTGGGCGATCACCGGCGGGTTCCGGGAGTATGGGCTGTTCCCCTTCAAGCCCGGCTCCGGCGGCCGGCCGTGCCCGGGGTACGACCTGCACGTCCTGGACGACGATGGGCGCGAACTGCCACCCTCGGAGGTCGGCAATCTGTGTGTGCGCCTGCCGCTGCCGCCCGGCTGCGCGCCGACGCTGTGGAACAATGACGAGGGCTACCGAAACGCCTACCTCGCCGACTTCCCCGGCTGGTACCGCACCGGCGACGCCGGCATGATCGACGAGGACCACGACGTGTTCGTGATGGGCCGCACCGACGACATCATCAACGTCGCCGGCCACCGGCTGTCCACCGGCGCGATGGAGGAAGTGCTGGCGGCGCACAAGGACGTTGCCGAGTGCGCCGTGGTCGGGGCGAAGGATGAGCTGAAAGGCCAGACGCCGATCGGCTTCGTCGTGCTGAAGTCCGGGGTCAAGCGGCCGAACACCGAGATCGCGGCGGAACTGGTCGCGCTGGTGCGCGACCGCATCGGACCTGTCGCGGCATTCCGCGATGCGCGGGTGGTGCTGCGGCTGCCGAAGACACGCTCGGGCAAGATCCTGCGTGCAACGATCCGGCGCATCGCCGACGGCGAAGCCTACGTCGTGCCGCCGACGATCGAAGATCCCGCGGCGCTGGAGGAGATCGGCCAGGCGCTGAAGGGCTGACCGGGCGCCTGCCGCTGGTGGCGTCCGAGCCGTCACCAGCGGACCGGCCGCTCCGATAGCCGGCTGGGGCTTGCTCCCGGCGGCGCCGGAGCGCGCACGGCATTCCCGGGCCGGCCGCATGTCAACCGGCGGTGGCCGGTCTCGGTCAGCTCGCGGCGTTCGGTCTCGCGGGGGCGGCGGTCGAACCCCCGGTGACAAGGCGGACGTTTGGTCCTGCCGCGACGGCAAATGCTAACCTTTCGGGTACACAGCGGTTTGAACGGACCCGGCATCGAGCGAGCCATAAACTCGGCTCTGTAACCCACCCGGGCCCAATGACGGGTGGCCGCAAATAAGTATCGATCACGCACCTGTGCGAATCGATGCTTGGCGGACCTTCAAAGTTACATCACAACGTTGAGGCGAAACCATGACGACCGAATCGAAGCCGGCCTTCGACCTGATCGAGCAGCAGAAGTCCATTGGCAGCCTGTTCAACACAGCTTTTTTTGCCGATCGGACCAGGGACCTGCTGTCGGTACAGGCGGATTTCCTGCTGGGCCTGGAGAATGCGATCACCGAGTGGCTGAATCGGCGGCACGAGGCGATCATCGACACGCAACGCCTGGTCAGCCGGATCGGCGACACCCAGGACCCGGCGGAGCTCTGGAGGGCGCAACAGGACTGGATTACCAACGAACTGCGGCGCCTTGCCGCCGATGCCGCCGGATACCAGGCAGCGGCGGCGCAAATGGTCGCGAGCGTCGGCCAGCGCATCCCGGGCGCCGCACAGGCAGGCGCCGACGCACGACCGGATGATCAGAAGGATTTTGCCAAGACGGCCAGGACGAGGACCGTTGGGTCACGACTGGCCCAGGAAAGCACCCACTAGCAGGAGAGCACCCTCTCGCGACGGCGGGGGGCCGACGGTGGCGGCCCTCCGCCCGACGATAGTGCCCAAACAGCCGCCCGGCGAGGTGCCCGCGCGTTCTTTAGCGGCGCCAAGCTGGCAGTTCCGGCCGCGAGTTCAGCGCCGCGGCCACCGCCCTTCCGCCGCCAACTCCCGCCGCCTGGCGCTTGCCGCCGTTCGTAGTGCTTTGAATCGATCCTCCTGCTTGCTATGATCACGGGATTGTCATCCGTGATCAGGGCTTTTCGCATGAACGTGATTACATTCCCCTTGCATCGCCTGACGCCCCGGGACCGGGCACTGGTTGCCGCCTGGGACGCCTGCCGAACCGATCTGCTGGCATGGCCGCACGACCGTGACGCGCCGGACGGCGGCGATACAATCGAGATCATTGCGCTGGAGACCGGGAACACCTCGCACTGGATCCGCCGGCCGAAAGGGACCGCCGCGTGGGTGCTTGCCGAGGGCGGCACGCACGGCGAACTCGGCCGGTTTCGCACCCTGCACGAGGCACTGGACAGGGCCGGCATGGTGGTCAACGGCACCTGATGGTGGCGGGGACGAAGCACTGCCGCCTCTCTGGCGGGGCAGTCGCCAAGTGGGATATGTAAGGCTGCGCTGTCCCCGTAGCTCAGCCGGATAGAGCACAGGATTCCTAATCCTGGGGCCGTGGGTTCGAATCCCGCCGGGGACGCCAGCTTTTCAATCGGTTGAATGAATTGGACACCGCCGCAAGGACGTGCGCTGGCGCGCTTTCGGCAAAGACGGAGCGGTTACCGCGTGTGCCGCACCCACCACCACGTCGCGCCGCCCCCAAGCGCGACGAGCACCAGCGGCGCCGGCAGCAGGTGAAGGTCGAGGTCGGTCATGGCTTCAGCCGGCCGAGCACGCTGCGCTGTACGGACGCCGCTCAACCGGTTACCTTGACCCGCTTCCGGTGAGAGCCGGCTCTGGGTGTCCGAGGGGCGAGAAAAGCTGCGGCGTCGCCGGTTCAGTGCCCTTTACCCTGCTTCGTTCTCCGGCAATGGCCGTGGCGATCATGCACACCGTCGGGAAGAACACGATAAACTCGAACCTGAGGTCCAGGTGGGAAATGAAGTATGGCGCCAGCGGCAATACGCAAAAGCTCAGCCAGACCAGCCGCCTCGGGCCGGAGATTATGATCCGGACCAGCGCGCCAAGCTTGAGCAGGCCAAAGACGGCGAACACCAGCCACCGCCCGTCCTGCTGCAAGACCGGCATCCAGGCAATCATTGCCTCCGGCGGGACGAACGAGAACCAGACCCGCCGCGCAGCGAGCGAGGCTGCCTCCAGGGGGTGCGCCGTGATCCAGCCCATTCCGAGGCTGGTCATCTCGTCCATGTAGCGGACCTCGCCCACCGCAACCAGGCGTTCGGCGGCTTCACGATCGATGAACGGATGGATCGGCGCCCCCAGGGTCGAGTAGCCGTTAGCGCCATCCTGGTTGCCGGTCGCCAGTTCCAGCCCGAAGCCGGATCGTGTCAGAATGAACTTGCCAAGCTGGATTTCGTTGCGAATGCCCCACGGCACCAGCAACACGGCGATGATCGAAGCCGTCAGTGCCAACGCGCGCCATTGGCTCTGCTTGGCCCGCCGCGCCCGGATCATGATCAGAAGGCCCATCCCGACCGGCGGCAGGACCGCAGGCGATATCAGGCCGCCGATGCCGCCAAGCAAGGCAAGCTTGATCTCGGGGCGCCAAGCCGGCCGGTCATGACGGAGGGCGTCAAGCAGAACGTATAACGCGCAGAGCACAAAGACAGCGCTCCACGGCTGGTCCCAAAGCCGGTAGTAGACAATGGTTTCAAAAAGATAGACCGGCACGACGCAGGTCAGGATCACCGCGACTGTCATGCCCAGCGGACGCACCCGGTTCAGTTCGCAAATCCGGATCGTGATCCAGGCACAGAGCGCGTAGGCGACCGCACTCAGCACGCCCAGGGCCATCCGCGCCTCGGTGGTATTCTCGCCGAAGATCTTGTACACGACGGCGATGAATGCCGTCAGCAGTGGCGCTATAAGCGCGGACGGACCGCTCGGTATCAGATAAGGATTACCGATAACGCCGGTGTGCAGCAGGGAAACGGCTGCCAGGTAGGTTTCCGCCTTCGCATTTCCCCGGTCCGCGCACTCGATCGCAACCGCGATCCCGGCCGCCAATGGCAGCAGCGGCGCAAGGCGGAACAGGCGACCGGCGAGAGGCGTCATGCCGTTTGATACTCCACTCTATGTGACCGCTCTATGTGACCGCAAGATGCTCCGCCAGGCATGCATGAAGCGTTACGTCGCCCGAATTGGATCGGTAAAAGCATCAAGCGACCTGATCGCGTCAAGGTTGCAGGCTACACCGCCCTCGATCCCGCAACGGTCGTGCCATCCCGCCGAGGTCAGACCTCGATCTCCTCGCGCAGCATTTCCAGCGTGAGCCACTGCTCCTCGGCCGCCGCCAGGCCGTCCTGTGCGGCCGCCAGCGCCTCGGTCGTGTCGCCGAATCGGGCTGGGTTCGCCGCATACAGATCCGGGTCGGCCAGGATGGCATGCAGCCGTGCGATCTCGTCCTGCAGCGCGGCGATCCGTGCCGGCAGCGTCTGCAAGGCGTGCCGGTCCTTGAAGCTCAGCCGGCGCGGGCGCAACGCCGGGTCGGGCCTGGACTCTGCCGCCGGCCGGGGCTTCGCCGGCGGCGGGGCGGCCGCTGCCACGGCAGCGGGTCCACGCAGGGCCAGCATGTCGGTGTAGCCGCCGGCATACTCGACCCAGCGCCCGTCCCCTTCGGTGGCGATCACCGAGGTCACGACGCGATCCAGGAAATCGCGGTCGTGGCTGACCAGCAGCACCGTCCCCGGATACTCGGCCAGCCGCTCCTGCAGCAGGTCCAGGGTCTCCAGATCGAGGTCGTTGGTCGGCTCGTCCAGCACCAGCAGGTTGGACGGCTGGGCAAACGCGCGCGCCAGCGTCAGCCGGCCGCGCTCCCCGCCGGACAGCACGCCGACCGGGGTGTTGGCCTGCTCCGGGCCAAACAGAAAGTCCTTCATGTAGCCGATCACGTGCCGGCTCTGGCCGGCGACCATCACCGTATCCCCGGCGCCGCCGGTCAGCGCCTGGGTCAAGGTTTGCGCCGGGTCCAGCGTCTCCCGCCGCTGGTCCAGCGTCACCTGGGCGAGGTTGGTGCCGAGCCGAACCTCGCCCGCATCGGGTGCCAGCGCACCGGTCAGCAGATTGAGCAGCGTCGTCTTTCCGGCGCCGTTCGGGCCGACGATGCCGACCCGGTCGCCGCGCAGGATACGCGTGGAGAAATCCCGCACCACCAGGCGGGCGCCGTAGGATTTCGACACCCCCTCGGCCACCATGACCAGCCGGCCGGACAGCTCGGCCTGGGTCGTTTCCATCCGGACGATGCCCTGCGCCGCCCGCTGCTCCTTCCGTTTTCGGCGCAGCGCGTGCAGGTCGGCGAGCCGCTTCTGGTTGCGCTTGCGCCGTGCGGTAACGCCGTAGCGCAGCCAGTCCTCCTCCATCGCGATCTTCCGGCCGAGCTTGTGGCGGTCGGTCTCCTCCTGCTCCAGCACGGAGTCACGCCAGGGCTCGAATGCCGCGAAGCCGCGATCCAGCGAGCGGGTAATGCCGCGGTCCAGCCAGGTGGTGGCGCGCGACAGCCGCTCCAGCAGCCGGCGGTCGTGGCTGATCACCACGATGCCGGAGCGCATGCCGGCCAGCTCGCGTTCCAGCCACTCGATGCCGGGCAGATCGAGGTGGTTGGTCGGCTCATCGAGCAGCAGGATGTCGGGCACCGGGGCCAGCACACGCGCCAGCGCGGCGCGGCGCGCTTCGCCACCGGACAAGGTGGCGGGGTTTTCCCCGCCGGTCAGGCCGAGCTGCCCGAGCAGGTATCGCGCCCGGTGGTGGTCACCGTCCGCCGCGGTGCCTTCCATCCCGGCCTCGACGTAGGCCAGCGTGGTGGCGAAACCGGACAGATCGGGCTCCTGCGGCAGGTAGCGAATGGTTGCGCCGGGCTGGGTGAAGCGGCGGCCGGTATCGGGCTGCACCAGGCCTGCGGCGATGCGCAGCAGGGTGGATTTGCCCGAGCCGTTGCGGCCGACCAGACAGACCCGGTCGCCGGCGCCGACCACCAGCCCCGCGCCGGCCAGCAGCGGCGCGGTTCCGAAGGTCAGGTTGATGTCCTGCAACAGCAGCAAGGGCGGCGCCATGGCGCTGACATATCACGTCGCGCCCGTCCGGTGAGAGGCCCCGAACCCGTTGGCGGTGACCGGGGCTGAGCGGATCGGCGGGGTGTGCGCCCGGCTTTGCTCGCATCCGCAGGATTTCTCGGTCCTTGCGGCCTGAAGACGACAGGCACGCGGATCTGCTAGAGATTCGTGCAGGCGCTGGGGGTGACGGGAGGAGACTCGATACTGGATGATCGGGCTGCCCCCCCGGGAGGAAAAATCTCTGCCGCGGCGTCGGCGCCGATTGAACGATCCGTAACGTACCGCACCTATCCCCAACCGCACCTATCCCCAACCCATGGGAGTGACGCACGGATGACCTCGTTTCGACTGACCGGGCTTCCGCTGGCCGGGCTTCGACTGGCCGGACCGTTGGCCCCGGCCGCTTGCGTATGGCTGCTGCTGTCAGGGTCCGCCCATGCCCAGCTCAGCTTCCACGCGCTCGGCGAGGATACGCTCAGCGTGGGCGATTTTTCCGCGCTGATCGATGCCGGGAACGCGCTGTTGCGGCGACCGAACCTTGCGCGCGGCGCCTCACAGGACTGGACCAACGGCCAAAGCGGCACGAAAGGCACGATCACGGTGACCGACAGCTTCCGCCACGATGGCTGGGCGTGCCACTCGCTGCTATACCACACCGTCCTGCAGGGCGGACCGACCAGCAGCGACGCCAGGCTGAAGTGGTGTAACACGCCTGGCGGCTGGAAGATCCTGTCCTAGCCGCCACGATCGAGGGCGGCCCTGCCCTCGTCCTGCCCATCCGGTGGCCAAATCGAATCAGATCCGGCCCGCGACTATGCCAGCGCTTCGGTCGGCAGGCCGGCCAGCGGATCGGGACCAAAGCGGTTCGGCCCGGGGGTTCCTCGGAAACATGCCCATACGATCAGGATAATGGCGCCGACCAGCGGCAGAAGCGCCAACAGCAGCCACCAGCCGGAACGATCGATATCGTGCAATCGCCGCACACCCACTGCCAGCCCCGGGAGAAGCAACCCCAGCGACACCAGCGCCGATAAAACACCCTGGTCTCCGAGCAGGCCGCCCACCAAACCGGCGACCACCGAGGCCAGGAAGTTGAACAGAATGAACCACCAATACTCCGATCGCGATGCGCGATCGGTGAACACGGCGTACTTCTTAAGCACCTGGGTGACCGCTGGCACGAATTCCATCGTCGCCTCCGCAGACCATATTGCGACCAAAATGATAACATGGAAGGACGTTCGACGCCAGCGGCGTCACCAACGGGCCGCGTGCGACGGAGTGACGCTTCAAACCGAGCCAGTGCAGCCGGGTGCAGCAGCGTTCGATCGGCGGCGGACAGTCGTCAGTCGCCGAAATCACCAGTCGCCCGTATTTCGCCTAGCGCAACCATTCCGGCGACGATAGCGTGGGCCGCACAATCTCCTCGGATATACGACAATGCGGCTCGCCATGCGTTTTCTGTTCGGGCCGCTCACTGCCGCTTCGCTCGATCTCCCGAGCACTGGCGCGATCGCGCAAGGCGAGCCGTGGCGTGCAGTCAACCACGACGCCGTGGTTCTCTTTCGCCAGGGCAAGTACGCCGAGGCCGAAGCCGTCGCCCGCCAGGGCCTCGACACCTGCGATTCGGCCGGCCCAACCGCCGTGTTCTGTCGCAGCATCTTTTGGCAGATCATCGCCGACATCGCGGTAAAGGAAGGCCAGCCGGCCAAAGCCGAGACGGCACTTAAGCAGAGTCTCGCGATCCGCCAGGAGGGACTGCCAGCCACCCACCTGCTGGTTGGCGATTCGTTGGAGCGCCTGGGCGCGTTCTACGGCAGGCAGGGCCAGTGGCAGGAGGCGATGCCCGTTCTGGAGCAGGCCGCCGCTGTGCTGCGCCTCGCGGGGGCGCCGACGCGCAGTATGCTGATCACCACTCTGTCGTATCTTTATACCGGCGATACGGCGCTCGGGAAACACGCCGACGCGGTGCATGCGTCGGAGGAGGCCATTTCCGTAGCGGACGCGATGGGACCGGAGGGTGCCATCCTGTCACTTCAGTTTCGCTCCAACCTCGCGATTGCACTGGCCAACAATGGCCGGGCGCAAGACGGACTTGCCATCGCGCTACAGGGTTTCCAGTCTGCGCAACAAACCGACGCGCCCGCTTCACCCCGGGTCTTGCTTGCCACCGCGACCGGAAATATCGCAGCCGACCTCGGCACACCCGAGACCGCGCTGCCAGCGGTGCAATCCGCGCTTCGTATGATGGATGCGGGGCTGGTCCCGGCCGACCTCGACAAAGCCAACCTGTTGATCGCGGCCAGCCGAATCTACCAGGAAATGGGGCGATTGCCCGAGGCGTCCGCTGACGCCGAGAAGGCGCGTTCACTGGCCGACGCCGGCCATGCCGATGCGGCGATGGCGGCCCGGAGTTCCATCCAGTTTGCCAAAGTGGCCATGGCGCTTGGCCGCTTCGAGGAGAGCGCGGCTGCCTACCATCGAGGGACGCTGCTGAACGAGCAGGCGTTCGGGGCGGACAGCCTCGGGGTCGCCGACGCGATCCTGGGCGAGGCAGGCATCGCGACCAGCATGGGGAACTATGCCGCCGGCGAGGCCCTGGTACAGCAAGCGCTTGATCTCCTGCATCGCCTCGAAGCCTCGCCGGCCTGGTTCATCACGGCGGACCGGATGGCGAGCGAACTTAAGCTCCAGGTGGGAGACCTGGCGGCCGCGCAAACGCTTGCCGGCGAGGCGGTTGCCCAACTGGCGCAGGTTCCCGCTCCCCGCCCGACCGATCGGCTGCTGGTTCTCACCCAGCGGATGCGGGTGGCTTTTTTCCGCGGCGAGATCAGCAAAGCCCAAGAGTATGCCGTGCCGGTAGCGAGCTTGCTGGACGGTGGCGAGCCGATCGACCATGGCGCCCAGGAATGGGCCACGCTGGTGCTCGGCCGGCTGTATGAGCGAGCCGGGCTGACCGACGCGGCCTTGCGCATGGCGGCGCGGCTGTTGACCCTGGCTGGCGGCGAAACGGCAAACGGACCAAACGCAGCGCCGGCGCTTGTTCTCCGTGGTCAGAGCATGAACGACCTCGGCCGGCACGCCGACGCCCAGGCCGCCTGCTCCCGGGCCGCGCAGTTTGTCGATCCATCGCGGTTACGGCGGGTCTGGCTTGACGCAACGTATTGCGCCGGCGGGGCCCAGCTCGGAAGCGGCCACGCGCGGGAGGCTGCCGCGACATTCTCGTCCATGCTGTCGGCGCTCGACTCAACCGTCGGCGGCACGGCGACAGACCGTATGATGGCTCTGACGGGGCTGGGGTTTGCCGACCGTGAGCTCGGCCATTATGCGGCGTCGCTGCGTTCGCTCGACGCAGCCGTCGCCCTCGCTGAGGCAGGAAAAGACGCGAACACTTATGAGCTGGCCGACAGCCTGGGCGCACGTGGCTCGGTGCTCCGCCGGCTGGGCCGTTATTCGGAATCCGAGGACGACTTCAGCCGTTCGCTGGCAGCATGGGAGCGTATCCAGGGCGGCGAACTGCGCCGCGCCGAGGCGCTGAACGGGCTTGGCCTGACGCGACTTGATGCCGGCGATCCGCGGGGCGCGGAGCAGCCGCTGCGGGAGGCGCTGGCGTTGCGCCTGCACGCCGGCAGCGTTCGGCCTATCCTGGAGAGCCGCGGCAATGTGGCTGAGTTGGCGCTGGCACTCGGCAAGCCGCGGGAGGCCGCCGCGGAGCTCGCAGCCGTTTCGGAGGCGCAGGAGAAGCTCGGCCTGGCGGACAGCTCGCGGCATGCCACCACGCTGACCCGCCGGGCCGACGTCGCTGCCAGGCTTGGCGCCACAGCGGACGCGGAACGGCTGCAGCGGGCAGCCATCGAGATAGAAGCGCGCAATCTCGGGCCGGACAGCCCGGCGCTGGCCAACGGCATGATCACCCTCGCCGGGCTGCTCGATGCGCGCGGCGCGCATCACGAGGCGGAAGCTCTGCGGCATACCGCGCTCAAGAGTTTCACGACGCTGTACGGCGAGAACAGTCCCATCACGGCGACCGCCCGGCTGGCAGACCTGCCGGCGCTGGCGCGGCAAGGCAAGAGCGCGGAGGTTCGCTCCCTGCTTGATCAATGCGCCGCTTCTGTGGAGGCGGCGTACGGCCCTGACAGCCCGATGCTGGTGCAATGCCTGACTGCCTCGGCCAATTGGGCGATGGGGCGGAAAGCGCTGGCTGATGCCGCCCGTGATGCCGACCGCGCGATGGCAATCTCCACGCGCGTTCTTGGGACAGACAATCCGGCCCTCGCTTCGCTGTTCCTGTTGCAGGCGGCACTCGATCGGGCCAGGGACGCGCCGCAGAATGCGCTGGCGCAGTGCGCGAAAGCCGACGCCCTGCTTGGCGCCGATGCCCCGGCGACCGAGCGCGCCTCGGTCGCGTCGCACCGAGCCGCCGCGCAGGCGGCTTCCGGCGCGTTCGGCGAGTCCACCGCGACGCTGCAACAGGCGCTGGACACGCTGCCGCCGGCCAGTGAGGACGCGGCGGTCGTAACGCTACGCATCGAGCTTGCCGCGCAACTTGCCGCCTTGCTGGCGCGCGAAGGACAGGACACCGCTGCAATCAAACTTTGGAATGATCTGCTGGGTGGTCCGCTGCCCGGCTGGGCGGTGCCGGCTGCGCGCCGGGGCCTGGGCCAAACGCTGTTCTTGACGGGACGGCCGGGCGATGCTGTGGCCGAATTCGACCGAGCCGCCGCCGCCGACCGGGCGTCCCAGGGGGCCGATTCGCCCGAGGCTCGGGCCGACAATGCCGGTGCGGCGATCGCGCTGGTCGAGACGGGACGATTCGATCTGGCGACCGAACGCGTTCAGCCGATTGTGCCGGCCACCGACTGGGCGACCGAAGTTTCGCGGCTGTCCGTGCTTGTGACGATCGCGGTGAAGCAAGGCGACCACACGACCGCCAGCGTCCATCAGACTCGGCTGCGGTCGCTGCTTGCCGCCTGGGTCGGTCCCGACAGTCCGGCGCTGCTGCCGGAAACCGTGCTGCTGGCGCGCATCGACCTGGTGCTCAAGCGTCACGACGATGCGAGGTCGTTGCTGCGGGAAGCCGATGCCATGGCCGGCCGCGACGCCACGGCCGCGCCGATCCAGCTCGCCCAGCTTCGCGGCGAGATAGCGTGGGACGAGGGGCGGATGGCCGATGCCGAGGCAGAGCTGCATCGCGCAGCCAGCCTCGCGGCAGGCCCGCTGGGCAGCGTGCGCGAACAGGGCGCGACCCATGCGGAGCTGGGCGAGTTCTGCCTCGCGACTGGCCGGCTACCCGAGGCGGAACGGGAACTGACGACGGCGCTGGCGCTGTTTGAAAAAAGCATGGGGCCGCGGTCGCCGACCACCGCAAGCGCGTTCGCGCTGCTGGCCCGGGTGGCGGACCAGCGAGGCGATGCACACCGCGCCGCCGAGTTGCGCTCACGCGCTCAGGCCATCCTCGGCAAGAACACGGTGACCGGAACGCCCGGCCGGTGGCTGTGAAGCGAGCGGCCCGATGCCGGTCGGAGCAACGAACGCGGCCGTCGCTGGCTAAATGAAACGCCGGCCCGCGACGCTGCGTTGTGTCCCGAGACACCGGCAACGGTGCCGGTCCAAACAGGAGGGGGTCCCATGGCACAGGCAAGACCTGACGGTTATCCGGCATTGACGCCTTACCTGATGGTTCGCAATGCGGCGGCGGCCATCGTTTTCTACCGTCAGGCATTCGGAGCCCGCGAGCGCATGCGCCTGGACGCGCCGGGCGGCCGGGTCGGCCATGCCGAACTGGAGATCGGCGAGTCGCTGATCATGTTGGCCGACGAACCGCCGGACCATGAAAACCTCGGGCCAGAGCATGGTGGCGACCGGTCGGTCAGCCTGCATCTCTTCGTTGACGACGTCGATGCGATGGCGCGCAGGGCCGTGGCAGCGGGAGCCCGCCCACTCCGGCCGGTCGAGACGCAGTTCTACGGCGACCGTTTGGGGACCTTCGCTGACCCGTTCGGCCATGTCTGGCACCTCGCCACGCATGTCGAGGACGTCGCACCGGACGAACTCAAGCGCCGCTTCGCCGCGATGTGCTCTGGCAAGCCTGCGGCGCACGAAGATGACGGGGAACGCTCACGGGCTTGACTCCCGGATGCGAAGCGGGCGTTGCAGCGAGAGGATTACCGGCTACGTCCCCTCATTGACCGCGAGGCCGGCGCCCATCGACGGGCGATAGCACGGACGGCAAGGCCTCCACCGGCGTATGCAGCCACTGGATGGTTGCTTCAGATGGGTCGGAGCCTGGCCGGTCGGTGGAGAGAACGCGCGGCAAGGCCCGCAGGAACGTCATGGCCTGTCCCGAAGCGGCGGTGTCCGGGGTCACCACGCGCACCGGCCTCGCCTGAGGCGAAAGCTGCGACTTGCAGGATGCGCACCATGTCGATGGCGGCGGCCTTGCGGGGCTGACAGAAGCCTGGCCCCTCGGTGTGGATGGTCCCACGGCCAGATAACGGGGACCGTTCGGGCCGGCGCGCGGCGGCCGCTCTCGCCGGTGCCGATGGCCGCAAGCAGATGTCAAAGCGCTCGGCTCGCGTTGCCGCCGGTCCGCGCCGTTGTCCGGCAGCCGTGCCATAAGCGAGGCCTGCCAACGCGCAGACGATCACCGGGGCCCTGGCGCGTCTGTTGCGGGAGTGTTTGGCGCGAGGGGGCGGTCGCACCTTGCGGAGTCCCTTCATGACGGGGCACCAAATCGGTGCCGGGCCACCATAGCCAATCGCGATGCGCCCGGCGACCAGCCGGATCGGCGTCACGCCAGGTGCTGGCGCACCGGCGCGCACCATCGATACGCGGAATGGCCGCTCTGCTGGACGCAAACGGCCGTTCCGCTGGCGGCCGGATCGCGATACTGGAGGTTGTCGGAAGCCCGATGACGCCGCGACACTCGGCGGTGTCCAGCCAGGCTCCCGGGTGTCATCGGCAACAATCGGACCCGGAATGGGGAGCACCTTGGGACAGGTCAGCATTACCAATCTGGTTACCGTCGCCATTGCCGTGGCGGTCGCAGCCGGGATTCCGGCGTTGTTCCCGCTGCTGCCGGTTCCCGGCGTGGTGCTGGAAATCCTGATCGGCGCCTTCGTAGGGCCACAGGTACTGGACCTGCTGCATCCGGGCATCGTGCAGGACTTCCTGGCCAATCTTGGCCTGGCGATGCTGTTCCTGGTGGCCGGGTTCGAGATGGACCCTGCGGCAATGCGCGGGCGGCCGCTGCGCAATGCCCTGAACGGCTGGGCAATGACCGCCGTGATTGCGTTCTCTGCGGCCATTTGGCTGACGGCGCACGGGCTTGCCCGCGACTGGCTGCTCACCGGGCTCGCGCTCACGTCGACCGCCATCGGCGTTCTGTTGCCGGCGCTGCGTGATGCCGGCCTGCTGAAACCGCCGTACGGGCCGATGGTGCTGGCCGCAGGCGCCATCGGCCATGCCGGTCCCGTGGTCCTGCTGACGCTCGTGCTGGCCCGAGGCCGCGCGCCGGAGCAGGCGCTGATCATGCTCGCCTTTGCCGCGTGCGCCGTCCGTGCCGTCATGTTCGCGGCACGGGCGAGCGACGGGTCGTTCGCCCGCATCGTCGAACGGACGATGGAGACGTCGGGCCAGTTTCCGATGCGCCTGGCGATCTGCCTGCTGATTTTGCTCGTCGTGTTGTCGGAGCAGTTGGGCATCGATCTGATTGTGGGCGCGTTCACGGCCGGCGCCGTGGTTCGCGCGGCGCTGCCGCCGCGACAGCACGACGCCATGAGCGCACGGCTGGATGGCATCGGCGCGGCGTTTCTCATCCCGATCTTTTTCGTGGTCTCCGGCGCGAGGCTGGACCTTGCCTCGCTGTTCGCCGATCGGACCGGGCTGCGCATGGTGGCGGTCTACGCGCTGCTGATGCTGGTCGCGCGCGGCGTGCCGGCGCTGCTGCTGTACCGGGCCGATCTGTCGCGTCGCCAGCGGGTGATGCTGGCGCTGCACAGCGGAACCCAGTTGTCCCTGGTGGTCGCCATCACCGGCATCGCGGTGCATCGCGGGCTGATGACCGGCGGTCAGGGCGCCGAGCTGGTCGGCGCCGGCATTGTGACCATGATGCTGTTTCCCGCGC
>Ga0182012_10004405_pt1 | contig 14708 bp, 13 predicted proteins | sample 612S2SmetaG_FD_120486 | JGI IMG/M metagenome (GOLD analysis project Ga0182012, IMG submission 120486) | Permafrost microbial communities from Stordalen Mire, Sweden - 612S2S metaG | ecosystem: Environmental > Terrestrial > Soil > Wetlands > Permafrost | place: Sweden: Stordalen | collected... | reverse complement strand
TTGGCCACCAGCAGCGCGCCCTCGAAGATCGCACGCGCCTGCATCTCGTAGATCTCGGGGTAGGTCACGCCCAGGCGGCAGCCGCGATGGCCGAGCATCGGGTTGGCCTCGGCCAGCTCGTTGACCCGGCGCCGCATCGCCTCCAGATCAGCGCCCAGCGCTTTGCCCACGTCGGCCAGTTCCGCGTCGGCATGCGGCAGGAACTCGTGCAGCGGCGGGTCGAGCAGGCGGATGGTCACCGGCAGCCCTGCCATGATGGTGAAGAGCTGGTGGAAATCCTCCCGCTGGAACGGCAGCAGCCGGGACAGGGCGGCGCGCCGCCCGGCCTCGTCGGCGGCCATGATCATCTGCCGCACCTGATGGATGCGCTCCGGGGCGAAGAACATGTGCTCGGTACGGCACAGACCGATGCCTTCGGCGCCGAACTTCCGCGCGGTCTGGGCATCGAGCGGGGTCTCGGCGTTGGCGCGAACCTTGAGCCGCCGGGCGCTGTCGGCCCATTCCATCAGCGTGGCGAAATCACCCGACATCGTCGGCTCGATCATCGCCACCGGGCCGATGAACACCTCGCCGGTGGCGCCGTCGAGGGTGATGATCTCACCGGCACGGACCACCTTGCCGCCGGCCGATAGCGTCTGGGCGTTGTAATCGACGGTGATCCCACCGGCGCCGGCCACGCAGGGCCGGCCCATGCCGCGCGCCACCACCGCGGCGTGGCTGGTCATGCCGCCGCGCGTGGTCAGGATGCCCTTGGCGGCGTGCATGCCGTGAATATCCTCGGGGCTCGTTTCCACGCGCACCAGGATCACGGTCTCGCCCTTGCCGGCCCGGCTCTCGGCCTCGTCGGCCGAGAACACGACCGAGCCCGAAGCCGCGCCGGGGCTCGCCGGCAGGCCCTTGGACAGCAGCACGCGTGGCGCCTTGGGGTCGAGCATCGGATGCAGAAGCTGGTCGAGCGATGCGGGGTTGACCCGCAGGACGGCCTCTTTCTGGTCGATCAGGCCTTCGCGCGCCATGTCCACGGCGATCTTCAGCGACGCCGCGGCGGTGCGCTTGCCGTTGCGCGTCTGCAGCATGTACAGCGTGCGCTGCTGCACGGTGAATTCCATGTCCTGCATGTCGCGGTAGTGCTTTTCAAGCGTCGAGCGCACCTGGACGAGCTGGGCATAGACCTCGGGCATCGCCTCCTCGAGCGATACCTCGCCTGCCTTGGCGCCGGCCTTGGACATGGGCTGCGGCGTCCGGATGCCGGCCACCACGTCTTCGCCCTGCGCGTTCACCAGGTATTCGCCGTAGTACACGTTCGTGCCGGTCGAAGGATCGCGGGTGAAGCACACGCCGGTGGCGCAGTCGTTGCCCATGTTGCCGAACACCATGGCCTGCACGTTCACCGCCGTGCCCCAGCCGGCCGGGATGTCGTGCAGCTTGCGATACGTGATGGCGCGCGGATTCATCCACGAGCCGAACACCGCGCCGATGGCGCCCCAGAGCTGCTCCTCGGGGTCCTGCGGGAACGGCTTGCCGGTCTCGCTCTCGATCAGGTCCTTGTAGCCGGCAACGACACGTTGCCAGTCCTTCGGCGACAGGTCGGTGTCCTGAACCACCCCGGCGTCGATCTTGGCGTGCTCGATGATTTCCTCGAACCGGTGGTGGTCGACGCCGAGCACCACCGAGCCGTACATCTGAACAAACCGCCGGTAGCTGTCCCAGGCGAACCTGGGGTCTTTCGATGCCTCGGCCAGACCTTCGACCGAGACGTCGTTCAGGCCGAGATTCAACACGGTGTCCATCATGCCGGGCATCGACACGCGCGCGCCGGAGCGTACCGAGACGAGCAGCGGCTTGTGGCGGTCGCCGAAGGTCCGGCCCACCGCCTTCTCGATGCGGCCGAGCGCCTCGCGCACCTGGCCGGCCAACTCGTCCGGGTAGTTGCGTTTGTTCTCGTAGAACGCGGTGCAAAGCTCGGTGGTGATGGTGAAGCCGGGCGGGACGGGCAGCCCGATCGACGCCATCTCAGCCAGGTTGGCTCCCTTTCCACCCAAAAGGTTGCGCATCTCCGAACGGCCCTCGTTGTGGCCGGCACCGAAGCTATAAACCCACTTCGTCATGACAATTCCTGCTCCGTTCAGCCTTCGATTTTTGACAAATCCGCAACATGGTCGAGGGTCGTCCGCACCTGACTGAGCAGGCACAAACGGTTGCGGCGCAAGTCTGCTTCAGGTGCGTTCACGGTAACGCGATCGAAAAACGCGTCCAAGGGAGCGCGCAACCTGGCCATCGCGCTCATCGCACCGGCAAAATCCTCCCGCCGCAGCAGGCGCAATACATCATCGATCCCACCCAGCGCATGATATAGATCAAGCTCTGCCGGCTCGGTAAGCCGGTCAGGATTAACCGGATTGTCATGCGGCCCGTCTTTGCGGCTCTCGATGCGAACGATGTTCGCAGCACGACGATAGGCAGTCAGCAGATCGGCGCCGTCGGCGCTGGCGAGCAGCGTCGCCACCGCGTCGGTGCGCGCCAGGAGCCGGACAATGTCGTCGTCCGCGCCGGCGGCGAACACCGCCGCCAGGACATCGTGCCGCGCACCCTCGGCACGAAGTTGCACGCGTAACCGTTCGGCCAGGAAGTCGAGGATGTCCTGCGGCGGCGCCGGCTGCGCCGAGCAATGCTGCAGTTGCGCACCGGCCACCTCGATCAGCGGCAGCAGGTTCAGCCTGAGCCCGTTTTCGCGAATGATCCGGATGACACCCAGCGCGGCGCGGCGCAGGGCGTACGGATCGCCGGCACCGGTCGGCCGCTCGCCGATGGCGAAGAACCCGGCGAGCTGGTCGAGCTTGTCGGCGAGCGCCACGGCAATCGAGACGGGCGAGGTCGGCACCGCATCGTTCGGACCCCTGGGCGCATAATGATCGCGGATCGCGTCGGCGACTTGCCGGACCTCGCCGTCGTGCAGCGCGTAGTAGCGGCCCATCACCCCCTGCAGCTCGGGGAACTCCCCGACCATGCCGGTGACGAGGTCGGCCTTGGCGAGCGCCGCGGCGCGCCCGGCAAGCGCCGGGTCGGCCCCCACAAGAGGCGCAATGCGTTCGGCGAGATGCCTCAGCCGGGCAACCCGTTCGCCCTGGCTGCCGAGCCTGGCGTGGAAGGTGACGTCGTCGAGCGCCTTCACCCGGGAATCGAGCCGGGCCTTGCGGTCCCGATCCCAGAAGTGTCGCGCATCGGCGAAGCGGGCCCGCAGCACGCGCTCGTTGCCGGCGACGATCGTCACGCCGCCGTCAATCGCCTCGATATTGGCGACGAAGGCGAAGTAGGGCGCTGGACTGCCGTCGGGGTTTCGCAAGGCGAAATAGCGCTGGTTGATGCGCATCGAGACCTGCATGACCTCGGGCGGCAGGTCCATATAGGCGAGGTCGATGCGCCCAAGCAACGGCACCGGCCACTCGACCAGGCCGGTCACTTCGTCCAGCAGACCGGGATCATCGACTGCTGTCACACCATGCGAGGCAGCGAGCCGCGCAATGCCGTCTGCGATCACGCGCTTGCGGTCGCCGGCCTCCACCAGCACGTGCCGGTCGCGCAACTCGGCCTGCCAATCGGTGAGGGACGTCACCGCGATCGGACCGGGCGCATGGAAGCGGTGGCCCTCGGTCAGGTCGGATGCGGCGAGCCCATGGCCGTCATCGGCGCCATCGCGCAGATCGAACGACACGACCTCGCCGTCGAGCAGGCAGACGATCCGTCGCAGCGGCCGCACCCAGGTGAAGGCGCTGGCGCCGCCCCATCGCATCGATTTCGGCCACGGGAAGCGACGCAGCAGCGGCGGAATCGCCGCGGCGATCAGCGTGGCCGCAGGCACCGCCTCGGCCACCTTTTGCACTACCCAGTAGTCGCCCTCCTGGCGGAGCTGGTCCCGGCTGGCGCCATGCTTGCGCAAAAAACCAGCCACCGCCTGCTCAGGTGCATTGGCTCGCGGGCCGCGCTCGCTGCTCTGGGTGGCGGCCACTTCCCCGGCAACCTGGGCTGCCAGGGCGATCCGTCGCGGCCCGTAGTACGTATGGATGTCCTGGGGCTGCAGCGCCGCCAATGCCTCGCTGCCCAGCCGCGCCAGATCGTCGGCGCCGCGGGCCTGCATGCGAGCCGGGATCTCCTCGCTGAACAGCTCCAGGAACAACGCCGGCATGATCAGGCCTTCCGCACCGGCTCGACGTCGGTCCTGGCGTAATCGTCGCCCTTCAACAACAAAGGGCCCCCTGATGTGCTTGCCGAGCGCACAGACGCGCCGATTGATTCATCGTCAGGTGCATGCCCATGGTCGAACGTTCCATCCCCTGGGCGCAAGCTAAAGCCTAAGATCGGACAAGTCACGCGGCTTCGCGCGCCACCCAGGCCTCGCAGCAGCCTTTCGCCAGCCCACGAACGCGCGCGATGTAGCTGGCCCGCTCGGTCACGCTGATCACGCCGCGCGCGTCCAGCAGGTTGAACAAGTGGCTCGCCTTGATGCACTGGTCGTAGGCCGGCAGCGCCAGGTTGCGTGCCAACAGCGCGGCGCACTCCGCCTCCGCGTCGGCGAAGTGTCGCGCCAGCATTGCCGTGTCGGCGCATTCGAAGTTGTACGCGCTGTACTCCTGTTCGGCGCGCAGGAACACGTCGCCATAGGTCACGCCGGCGCCGTTGAAGTCCAGCGCGAACACATTTTCGACATCCTGCACATACATCGCCAGCCGTTCGAGCCCGTAGGTCATCTCGAAGCTGGGCAGCGCCACCGGGATGCCGCCGACCTGCTGGAAATAGGTGAACTGACCGACTTCCATGCCGTCGCACCACACCTCCCATCCCAGGCCCCAGGCGCCAAGCGTCGGGCTCTCCCAATCGTCCTCGACGAAGCGGAAGTCGTGGCGCAGCGGATCGAGCCCGATCGCACGGTAGCTCGCCAGCAGCATATCCTGCGCGTCCGCCGGGCTGGGTTTGATGATGACCTGGTACTGGTAATAGTGCTGCAGCCGGTTCGGGTTCTCGCCGTAGCGGCCGTCACTCGGCCGCCGGCTCGGCTGTACGTAGGCGGCGCGCCAGGGCCGCGGGCCCAATGCCCGCAGCGTGGTGGCCGGGTGGAACGTGCCGGCCCCCATCTCGACGTCGTACGGCTGCAGGATCACGCAGCCCTGTTGCGCCCAGAAGGCGGAGAGCCGCAGGATCAGCTCCTGGAAGCTGGGCTTGCCTTGGTCCATGAATGGCCCGGTCTGTGGGTGCGGGGCACATAGAACAGAGGCCGAGGGACGGCAAGGAAGCGGGCGCCGGCGGCCACGCGGCGGCGAGGCGAGGCGGATACCCAGGCGATCGGCGGAACCGGCTGCGCCGTCACGAAAGCGCATTGTTCGCGGACCATTGAACAATGCTTCAATCCTTGCCACATCCGGCCGGGAATCGGTCAACCGCAGGCCCGAAGGGGGTGCCGACATGACCAACGAAGAACGCGACATCATTGCGAAATTCATCGCCCGTGTTGGCGGGGCGGCGACGCCGCAGGCCGGCGCGCCGGGATCGGTGCCGGCAACCGCACCACAGGCCCTGCCGCCGGTCGATCGCGACGCGGACAGCTTGATCGCCGAGCAATTCAACCGCTACCCGGATGCGCGCTACCGGATCACGCAGCTCGCTTTCGTGCAGGAGCATGCACTGGCTGAGGCGCAGAATCGCATCAACCGGCTTGAATGGGAGCTGCAGCAGGCGCAGCAGGCCGCCCAGCAAGCCCAGCAGCAGGCCCAGGCAGGCGGGTCCCGCGGTGGCGGCTTCTTCGGCGGCCTGTTCGGCGGGGGCGGCGGGCGCTCTGGTCCGTCGCCGCAGGGTGGCCCGGCCTGGGGCGGCGGCCCGCAACAGGGCTATCAGCAGGGTTACCCGCAACAAGGGTACCAGGCAGCGCCACCGCCCCCACAGTACGCGCCTGGCTACCAGCCCGGCATGTTCCAGCGCTCGGGCTCGGGGTTCCTGGGCTCGGCGCTGACCACGGCCGCAGGCGTTGCCGGCGGCTTGGTGGCCGGCAATGCGCTGATGAATATGTTCTCGCCCCATACCGGTCTCGGCGGTCTTGCTGCACCGGCCGCCCCCGCTGTGGCGGACAGCCCCTGGGCGACGCCCGCTGCGGCGTCACCGGCCGAAGGCGCGGTGGACCAAGGTGCGTGGGGTAGCCCGGACCCTGCCGCTGCGCCCGATCCGGGATATGTCGACAATGGATCGTGGGATACGTCCGGCGGCGGCGACGCATCGTGGACCGACCCCGCCGGTGGCGATGGCGGCGATTGGGACACGGGCGGCGGCGGGTTCGACGACACGATCTGACCGCGCAAAAGACATAGGGTCGGATCGAGGCGACAACTCGGGATTTGGTCGCGGTCCGATCCAGGACAACCGAGAGACGCGCCGGCTGGTGTAACCACACCGGGGTTCAAGGCGCAGCCGGACAGTTCGTCCAAACGCAAACGCCACCGCAGTGGGCGCGCCGCCCACGGCAGTGGCGTTCGCGGGATGGCCCGGCGGGGGGCCGAGGTCAAACCGTCTGTGCCGGCAACGGACCGGAGCACGTCAGTGCTCCGGTGCCGGCTTGATCACTTCGCCGGCGCGCTGGTGTCGGACGCGGGCTGAGTGGGCGTGGTGCTCTTGTGGTGGTGGGTCGTGTGCTTGGTGGAGTGCTTGTGCGTCGTCGCCGCCGGCGCCGGCGCAGAGGCGCCCGAACTGTCCGTGGCCTGGGCCATGGCGGTGAGCGGCAGGACGGCGCAGAAAGCGGCGGCGGCGATGGTCGTCAGGCGGATCGGCATGAATGGTCTCCGGGTGCAATGTGTCGCGGCATCTCCGCAACGAAAGCAATCATAAGCGGGGTATCCTTAACCCACGCTGAGCGTTTCGTTCAGCCTGCGTTCAGGTGCATATCGTCACGCTCCGCGTATGCGCCGCCGGCTAGTGTTTCTTCTCCCCATCGCCATCGCCCTCTCCGCTGCGGCGCATGACGAGGATGCGGCGCGCGCCCGGGCGGCGGTGGCGCGCGGCGAGATCAAGCCACTCGCGGAGCTGCTCACTGCGGTCCATGCGCATTATGATGGGCGGGTGATCGAGACCGAGCTGGTGCGGCGCCATGACCGCTGGACCTATGAATTCAAGCTGTTGCCGGTGACGGGCCGCCTGTACCGCGTTCAGGTCGATGCCGAGAACGGCGAGGTGGTAGGCACCCGCGGACCCGTGCAAGAAAGGCACTGATGCGCATCCTGGTGGTCGAAGACAACGCCGCGCTCTCGGCGCAACTCTGCACTGCGCTGGGCGCGGCCGGCTTTGCTGTGGAAGCCGCCCCCGACGGCGAGGAGGCCCAGTACCTCGGCGAGACCGGCAGCTATGACGCCGTGGTGCTGGATCTCGGCCTGCCGAAGCTTGACGGGATCAGCGTTCTGCGCCGCTGGCGGGCGGCCCAGCGGAGCATGCCGGTGCTCATCCTGACCGCGCGCGACGGCTGGATGGAAAAGGTGGCGGGGCTGAACGCGGGTGCCGACGACTACCTTGCCAAGCCGTTCGCCATGGCCGAGTTGGTGGCGCGGCTGCATGCGCTGATTCGCCGGGCGCACGGCCACGCGCAACCCGAGATCGTCTGCGGTCCGCTGCGGGTCGATACGGTCGCCCAGGGCGTGACCCTGGATGGGGCGCCGGTGCGGCTGACCGCCATGGAATATCGCCTGCTGGCGTGCCTGGCGCATCAGGTCGGGAGGCCGGTCTCCAAATCCCACCTGACCGAGCAGCTCTACGCGCAGGATTTCGATCGCGATTCGAATACGCTGGAAGTGCTGGTCGCCCGGCTGCGGCGGAAGCTCGGCGATGCGCTGATCGAAACGGTGCGGGGGCAGGGCTATCGGCTGGCCGCGCCCGGATGATCGTTGCGACGAGTGAAGGACGCTGCATCCGCGCGGAGCGCAGACTGGCGCTGTTCCGTTGGCCGGATCATCCGGGCGGCGCCGCCGGAACGACATGACTCCGGCCTCGCTGACCGGCCGGCTGGCGCTGCTGACCGGCGTGTGGGTCGCGTCCGGGCTGCTGGCCACCTGGATTGTCGTGGCCGGGATCGTCGTCACGCACATCGAGGAGGCATTCGATGCCCGCCTGTCCGGGCTGCTGGATGCCGTGGTGGCGGGCACCGAGACCGAACCCGACGGCCGCCCGGTGCTGCGCCGGGCGGTGTCGGAGCCCGGCTTCGACGAGCCCCTGTCCGGTGTTTATTGGCAAACCGAGGGACCCGGCGGCGTGGCGACATCGCGCTCGCTGTGGGACCAGACGCTGCCGCCCGGCCCCACGGGCCACGCCGGGCGGGTGGTTCGCGACGTACCCGGTCCGCGTGGCCAACACCTGCGCCTGGCCGAGCAGGATGTTGCCTTGCCGGAGTCCGCGACACCGTTGCACGTCCAGGTGGCGGTCGCCCGCGACGAGACGGACGCCGAGATCGGGCGCCTGCGTCGTGTGCTGGGCATCGGGTTCGGCTTGCTCGGGGCCGGGCTGGTGGCAGGCTCGGTCATCCAGGTGTCGTTCGTTCTGGCGCCGCTGCGCCGGCTGCGCGGCGCGGTCGCGGAGCTGCGCGCCGGGCGCCGCCGCACGCTGGATGTGCCGGTGGGCGCCGAGGTGCAGCCCCTGGTCGCCGAGATCGACGCCCTGGTGGCGCAGAACCGCGCCACGGTGGAGCGTGCCCGCAGCCATATCGGCAACCTGGCGCACGCGTTGCGGACCAGCCTCGCGGTCATGCGCAACGCGGTCGATGCGCCGGACGCGGTCGATCTCGCGGTTCTGCGCAGTCAGCTTGTCGCGGCGGAGCGGCTGGTCGACCACCACCTGACCCGCGCGCGCACCGCTGCGCTGGCGGGCGCCACCGCCGAGGATGTGGCGGTGTCGGCGCTGGCCGAGGAGATCGCCGCGGCGCTGCGGCGGCTGTTTGCGGACAAGGCCATCGGCATCGAGGTGACCGGCGCGCCGGGCCTCAGGGCGCGTTGCGACCGGCAGGACCTGGCCGAGATGGTCGGCAATCTGATGGAGAATGCCTGCAAATGGGGCCGTACGCTGGTGCGCGTGACGGTCGGGGAAATGCCCGGCCGGGTGGTGGTCGGCGTCGCCGACGACGGCCCGGGACTGCCGCCCCAGCAGATCCGGCAGGCGCTTGGTCGCGGCGCACGGTTTGACGAAGCCGCGCCGGGCAGCGGGCTTGGTCTTGCCATTGCCGCTGACCTCGTGGCGCTCTATGGCGGCGACTTGACGCTGGAACGGTCTGATCTTGGCGGTCTGCAGGCGCGGTTATCGCTGCCTGCCGCGCGTTCGGTCTGATGGCGGCCGCCGAACCACCCGATCGCTCGTCAATGCGTCTGTATCCAGGCCGTGATCGGGGGCACCACCTGATCCTCGATGCCGTAGAAGCCGTGCGGCGACAGCGCCCGGCAGGCGGGGCCGAGTGAACGGCCGCCCGATATCGCGACGAAGTCCTTGGCGGGTGCATGTGTCAGCGCGGCAACACCGTCGGCCGCGGCACTGAACGGGCTCTCCTGGCAGCCATCGTTGCGATTGTGCACGACCAGGGTTGGGACCTGCACCTGTCCGAGTGACGTCACCGCGCGGAGAGCAGGCCAGACCGTCGAGGTCAGTACCAGGCCGGCAACGTGCGGCGGCCCCAGGCGGGCAGCCACGGAAGCAGCGGGGATCGTGCCTCGGCTGGTGCCGACCAGCCAGACCGGGACCGCGGCGCGCTGTTGCAGAAACGTGATGACGGCCGCGACATCGGTGGCGTGCTCGGCGCTGGCGCGAAAGCCGTCCGTCATGCCGTCGGCATGGTCGGATGGCACATCCGGGATCGCGACGCTGATGCCCTGGGCAACGAAGCTGCTGGCCACGCGCGCCAGGAAATTGGTTCGTGCCGCCTCGCCGAACTCCCCACGCGCGCCGACGAACAGCACGGCACTGCGGCGCGGCGAGGCCGCCGCGGTGAAATAAAACCGCTGCGTGATACCCGGCCGGGTCGGCAGGTCGATGCGTTCGTCGGCCTGCGCCACGCTTGCCGCCCAGCAAAACAGGGCGGCCAGCATGATTGGCGAAACGCGGGGCATAAGCGTGCTTTCATCCAGAATCCGGCGGTGACCGACCCTTGGCGTTCCAAGCGCGCGGAGGTGTTCACCCTGGTTACGTCCGCACGTACGTTCGACGGCACCGAGTCCAGCCATCGCGACCAGTCCCGCCGACAGTGCGGCGGAGGAAGCTGGCTCAGATACGACGTCGGTAACGATAACCGCATCCAGGTTCACTGCCAGCGCCCGTGCTGTTGTCTGTTGGCAGAATGGTGCACCCGATTCCATCGCCGGGAAAGTTACCGCCCGTAAGGCGGCCATTTCGGCAACAAGCCCCCACAGAGGCTTCATCGAACCCTTTTTGCGGATGAGGTCGAGAATCGGCGCGGAGTTGTGAAGCCATTCAGAGCGCCAGGCGCGAGCCATGCGCTCCATTGTCGCGCGCCAAAAGCGCGATTGCCGAACCGCCGCCCTGAAACCGAGTCACGCCTGGGGAGGAAGCGAGCCATGCGAAAGGGCGCGCGCACCATCGATCACACGTCTGTGCTCCAGGCTGCCCAGCAGGACCGCAGGGAGATCATTGGCGGTTTTGTGCTGGCTGCACTGGCACACTTGCGCGCCTTTGCCTTTCGGCGAGAATCGGCGCGGCTTCCCTGCCAAATCGAGAACGACGTGCCCGCTGAGCCATTATGGCCCGCGTTCACTCCGCACCGGGAGTGCCTGGCCCGGGTCCGGACGACTCGATCGGAACATACAGTCCTGTCAGCCTGAGAATCGGCATGGGCTGCCGGCTGGACATCGTGGTCAGCTCGAACCTCGATTTGCCGCCGGCGGTCTCCGGCGGGACGCTGCAGCCACCGGAAACGGCCCGTCAAGCGCCGGCGCCGAACGCGCGGCATGGTCGTTGGCGATCCTGCGACCGGCATGCCGTCATTCGTGCGGTCGAAGGATCGCAGCGTCGCGGCGGTGGAATGTCGCCTGGGACGCAGCACTTGCATCCACCTTCCGAAAATAACCGCGCTGCGGTATCATCCTGTTTCGCCGCGTGGTGTTGGCAGAATCGGATCGCCTGGCCTGATCCCTGCCTCCTCGGCGAGGGTTGCCAGCTTCGGGTAACGCGCCACATCTCCCTGGATCGACTCGATCTCGAAACGCACGAACATCGACTCGGGGAACCAATCGCGCGCGCGGGCATCCCTGATCGCAGCATGGTGCCGACCGTGGCGATATGCGAACGCCTGCATGGACTGCACGTCTCGCCAAATACTCAAGGTCCCGAGTCGCAGGAGCGGATACTCGCCGAAACCGATGTGGTAGGCGCAGCCCGACGCGTCGCGCACCGAGCAGCCGACCTCCGGCACACTGCGCCAGAACTCAGTCGTCCGGGCCGGCGCGATTCGTGCCCTGGTCAGGACTGCGAACGGCCGGTCGCCAACCCCATGGTTGGAGTATTGGAATAGTGCGTCACCATCCCATGTCCCGTGTCCGCTTGCTGGCCGCAGCACAAAATGGAGCTGCTCGATACTCGGTCGCGCGGCCCATCGGTAGAGCCTGGTCCCGCGCAGACGATTCAGTTCATCGGGTTCGGCCGGGATGCTCCTCAGACAATAGCGCGTCAGGTCGGGCGCGATCGAGAATCCGTTGCCGCTGCCACAGCCAAAGAGCCGCAGAGCACCGGGCGGCACCTGCCGGCCGGCCACCCAGCTCTGAAAGCCCATCAGGATGAACGCGGCGAGCGCATGGCTGCGACGGTAACGAAAGAAACTGAAGACGACTTGGCTGGCGCGCATGGCGAGCGACCGATGACATAAGAAGCGATCCGAAGAACGGCGAGATGTCGGCCAGGCAGCTTGCGGGGATTGTCAACTTGTTGCGCGAGACGCGCGTTCGACCGTGGCGCGAGAGGCTTCACAACAGCGTTCTCGCCACCTTGTGTGCAATGGGGTGCCTTCGACGCTGGCGCGATCCGTTCGGCGGTGGAAGGTGCGGCTCAAGTGTCCAGCAGCCTGGAGACGAACACCTCCTCGATTGCGAAGTGGCGTTTGGTCAGCCCCTGCTCGTGATGGTAGCGTAGCACCCCATCGATCGCCGCGTGATTGGCCTCGATGCCGTAAGGCCACCAGCCTTCGCCTAATAGCTTGCGATCGTCGCCGACCAGCTTGGTCAACCATGGCAGCATGATGTTCAGGTTGTTGAAGGTGCGGACATTCTCCCGCAGCACGACTGGCTCGTCGGCCTCGCGCTTCCGCCTTGGTATCGTGCCGCGCGTGGAAACTGACGCTGCTTGCCGATCCCACGCGCCGCACGAAGCCTCACCGCACGGCGCAGGTGCCGGGATCGTCGCACGGCGGCACCGCCGGCAAGGTCGCCTGCGCGGCGATCGGAGAGAAGGGGCTCGGCCCGCCAGCCGGCGTGGCACGCACCCGGTAGCGATACTGCGTCCCCGGCTTCAGCCCCGCATCCCCATAGCTCGGACCGGCGACGGTGCCGATTTGGCCGAAGTCTTCGTCGTCCGGCCCGGCGCGGAACACGTCGTAATGGGTCACGCCAGGGACCGGCGACCAAACGACATCGATGGCGGTGTCGCTGCGATCCTGCGCAAGCACCACGGACGGTGCCCCAGGCTGCGCGGCGGCGGCCGGCGTCGATGCTGTAGACGCGCCGCTGGTCAGACGGTCCACCATCGCTTTGATAGCGCGGATCTGCTTGCCGAATTTCAGCAGGTAGCTCGGCGACTCCTCGGGATTGGCGTCCAGATAACCCCAAAAGTCCCAGCATGACAGAGGATTCGTGAAGCCCCGCATCGTCACCGTCAGCTCATGGATCTGCGGATAGAGGACGATGAAATTGTTCGTGTCGGCCCATTCGTTGTATCCGGCGTATTTGACAAAATCCTCCTGGATATCGCCGGCCGATTGCTTGCAGCCATGCAGCGCCACATGCACCTGACACGGCTGGTGCGCGGCGCAGGATGCCGGGACATAGACGAAGCCCCTGTCGTCCATGCTGTCATCGTTTGCCGGGTCCGGCGCGGTGAACTCGCCCCGATCGAATGTCAGGAACTGTCCGGTCAACGCGCCGTCGTTGCGCGGGTTCAGCGCCCCGTAGATGTGTTGCAGCAGGATGCCGGCCTGGTCGTAGCCGCAATTGTTGATGAACTCACCGCCGGTGACGCTGCATTGGCCGCCATGGCCGGCGGTCACCTGGGCGTGACCCGCGCCGATAGCGGTTTGATAGAACAGGTTGCCCGCGTTGGCGCCCAGGTAGTGCGTGTAGAAATCGTGCAGCGCGTCGCTCACCGGCTGGTAGACCACTTTGTCATTATAGCCGTGGAACAGGTAGATCTTTTGCGCGGCGATCTTAGAGGTGTCATCGATCGCACCGCCGCCGCTCCATGCGTCGGTGCGCTTGATCAGTTTGGACAGATCCGAGGCGGGCTGGCCGATCATGCAGGTGCTGAGCGACTCCGAGGCGGACCCCTCCGAACAGCCGAACGGGCCGCCGGCGATGGCGCCGACGCCCTTGATGATCGACGACCATGCCGTGCCGAATTGCACCGCCATGAAGGCGCCCGACGAGATGCCCGAGATCGAGGTCGCTTCGATATCGGCATTGTACGCAGGCAGCGGGGGCTCGGCAGCGAGCGCTGCGGCGGCGGCCGAAGCCGCAAATACGGTGCCAAGCAGAAGCACGCGCCACGAGGCGCGTGATCGCGATGAGTCGTGTTGTATCATTATGCTCTCCGACTCTACTTTATTGTTCGTCAGGCGCGCCTCGGCGGAGGACGTCGCTCGACTGACCGGGATGGCGCGTTGACGTTATAAACCCAGGCTGTTACGCGAAAAGTATAATACTGCCGTACCGGGTCGTTGCAAGGTGGCCGTCGGTCCGACGGCCGGGGCGTGATCAATCGTTGGTGAAGATCGGATGCTGCTCGTCCGGTCCGGTCGCAGGTCACCGTCCACCGGGCGGTCCGGTCTGCCTCCCCGGCGACCGGGGCCTTGTTACGGGTGGCGGATGACCCGTAACTTGCACCAAATGCCGCGGTAAAGTTGGATGGGGAATACCACTCAAAATCCGATCGACAGGCCGAGGGTTTTCATCTCTTACGCCCGCGCGGACAGCTCGGCCCTGGCCGAAGAGCTGGTGACCGGGCTCGAACTCGCGGGGTTCCAGCCGTATCTCGACCGGCACGACATTGCAGCGGCGGAGGAGTGGGAGGCGCGGCTGGGCGCGCTGATCCAAAGCGCCGATACCGTGGTCTTTATCCTCTCGCCGGCCGCCGTCAGGTCCGAGCGCTGCGCCTGGGAGGCCGAGCACGCCGCCGGACTCGGCAAGCGGCTGATCCCGATCGAGAGCAAGCCCGTGCCCGAAACGGACGTGCCGGAGCGGCTGCGGCGCCTCAACTACATTTATTTCCATCAGGGCAAGTCCTTCGCCAGGCCGCTCACCGAACTGGTGGCAGCGCTCCGGCAGGATGTCGAATGGATCCGCGAACACACCCGTCTGGGCGAGCTACGGCGGTCACACAAATGCGGAATGACTTTTCTTCTGTTCGGGCCTGTGATTCTGTGTCCCCAGGCTGATTTGGGAGACGATTCGCGTGGTTCAGGACGACCTTGGCTCCTTTGGTGA
>Ga0182012_10004403_pt1 | contig 14719 bp, 14 predicted proteins | sample 612S2SmetaG_FD_120486 | JGI IMG/M metagenome (GOLD analysis project Ga0182012, IMG submission 120486) | Permafrost microbial communities from Stordalen Mire, Sweden - 612S2S metaG | ecosystem: Environmental > Terrestrial > Soil > Wetlands > Permafrost | place: Sweden: Stordalen | collected... | reverse complement strand
TTTGGCCATTTGCGGGGTCGAGGCAGGTGTTTTGGAGGGTTTGGGCGCGGTTGGCGAGCCAGTGGGATTCGGCCATGCGGTTGATTAATATGAACTCGGTTTCCGTGGAGGGTTGGTGATCTTCGGCTAAAGCGGCTTTTAACGCTTCAAAGCCATTTGGGTCTTCGGAGGAGAGAAGAACGAAGGTTCCGTTGTGACGGGCGAGACCGTGGGTGGTGCGGTTCTGGGAGGAGATGGCGCGGCCCGCTTCACTTTTTGGACCGCAGGAGAGTTGCGCATTGGCGCGGTTGGCGGTGAGTTGGGCGGGTGAGATTTCAGAGGCCTTGGGTTTGGCAGTTTCCGCCATGATGGCGGCCGGCGGAGGAGCGGCTGCGGGCGGCTCGGGCGTGGGTGGTGGCGTTGGTTGCGGTGTGGGTAAGCCGGCTTTGCGAGCGAGCTTGCGATCTTTGTGGGCGGCGGCGCGCCGTTGTTTGCGGTTCATGTGGATGGTGTCCTTTCGCGAGATAGAAAAGGCCGCAACGGGCTTTTTCTGGTTCAAAAATACCTTGGGAGTGAAAGTGGACAGTGTGCAGATGGGGGTTTTGGAGAGTGAAAAAAAGACGCTAAGTGGATGGAAGGATTGAGGATGCAAGTATTTTCAACTTTTTTTTAAGGTTTGTGACCGGAAATGGCGGCTGGAAACGGCCGCCACCGGGGGGGATGAGAACAACGAAGCAAGCGGTGCGTTTGGCGAATCGGAGAAGTTAGAGATGGCCCGATTGGCAAAGCCTCCCCAGCTTGGCTCCTGCTTAATGCAGCCTTGCAGCCTTATTTGCACGTCCGCGCGATTGGCGTTTAGCTAAGCCGAATACGAAACATTGCCGCCGACGACCGTGCGGACGATTTGGATGTCCTTGATTTTTTCGTGGTCGATGGTGTGAAGATCGTCGGAGAGGACGACGAAATCGGCCAGTTTGCCGGGAGTGATGGAGCCCTTGATGGCTTCCTCATGCGAGTTATATGCGCCGTTGAGCGTGTTGATCCGCAGGGCTTCCTCGACCGTGACGCGTTGATTGGCGCCCCAGGTTTCACCATTCCAGCCGGTTCGGGTGACCATGCCTTGGATGCCCATTCTTGGATCGAAAGGTCCGGGGCTGAAATCGGAGCCGGCGGCGGCGGGAATACCGGCGTCGAGGAAGGAGCGAAATGCCATGCAGCGCTGCATGAGATCTTCGCCGTAGAAGTGAAATTTGTCGGGATTGTAATACGCGTAAGAAGTGAACACGGCGGGCACAGCACCGAGCGCCTTGATGCGCCGGACCAGGCTTTCGTCAATCAAAGTGCAGTGGGTAATTTTGGGACGGGCGTCTTCGCGGGGGAACAGCTTTTGCGCGCGCTCGACGGCGGTGAGCATGCGGTCGATGGCGACGTCGCCGTTGGCGTGGCAGTTGATTTGAATGCCAGCGCGATGCACGCGTTCGACCCATTCGTTCAAAACCTCCTGCGACTCAGTGAGGTTGCCCTGGTAAGGCGGAGTGATGCCGATATATGGCCGGCTGATGGCCATGGTGCGTTCCGAGAACGAGCCATCGACGGTATGTTCCGAGGTAGCTCCGAGGCGCAGCCACTCATCGCCGAAGCCGCTAGTTAAGCCGCTGGCGAGCATGGCGTCGAGAGTTTTGCCCGCGACCTCATAACTGACGCGATGGCGCAAATCGCCGCGAGCACGCACCTGCTGGAGAGCGAGAAGATCGCCACCTTCGTGATGGACGCTGGTCAAACCGTAGCGGACGAACTGTTTGGAGATGTAGGTGAGGCCGTCGCGGGCGCGCTGCAGGCGCTGCTCATCGCTGAAGACCGGACGTTTGCCGGCATTGTCGAAAACGCTTCGGGCGCGATCAGTGACGCGGCCGTTGAGTGCGCCGTTGGCGTCCTTGTCGAAAGTTCCGCCGGGAGGGTTGGGCGTGAGCTTGTTGACGTCGGCGAGTTCGAGGGCTTTGCTGTTGTAGAAAGAAGTGTGGCCGCCGCGATGGTGAACGGCCACCGGATGATCTTTCGAGACTCGGTCGAGATCGTGAACGTTGAGCTGGCGCTGGTCTTTGACTTTGGTGTCGTCGAAGAAGAAACCTTCAACCCAGCCGCCAGGCGGCGTTTGCTCGGCGCGGCCGCGGAGCTTTTCGATGATGCTTGAGATGGTGACGAACTCAACTTCATAGGGATTGCCGACGAGGACTTCGTAGAGTAGTGTTTCGCCGGGGGCGTGATTATGGCAATCGATGAAGCCGGGGACGATGGTCATCTGTTTGGCATCGTAGATTTGGGTTGATTTGCCGATGAGGCCCTTGATTTCCGAGGTGGTTCCGAGGGCGATGAAGCGGCCGGATTTGACGGCGAAGGCTTCGGCTTTGGGGAGGGTGGGGTCGACGGTGTACACCTTGGCGTTGAAGACGACGAGGTCGGGGTCGGTTTGGATGGGGGAGGGTTGGGATGCGGCTTGCGGGGCGAGAGAGGCGAGGGCGGAGAAGGCAGCGGTTTGGGTGAGGAAGGTTCGGCGGGTGTGGGTGTGGATGGGCATTGGTGTTCAATCAGGATGCACTAAATTTGGCGCGGTGTCAAACGCTCCGAGCGAGCGCCTAGTACCGGGCGGCGTCTAGGTAGCGCCCGAGCTGGCGGCGCCGCGTCGAGCCGAATCGCCCGCAATAGTCGATGCGGCGGCTAAGTTTCTTGAGTATGAAAATCCATGATGCTCCATCACTTTGCACCGGACTTCAGCGTTACGCTTCAGTCCCCTCTAATTGTCTCTCCTAGGATTGTAGTAAAAGATTACGATAAAGGGAGATTACTCACATGGCAACTCTTGATTGGTCACAATGTCCGGCGGTTGAAAGCGTGCCGGGAGAGAGGCAGTGGCGCTTGGGTATTCAAGGACACCCGGATGCCCGTTGCTACGGTTTTTGAAAACCTCGAACTGGGCGCGAGCATTGAGGAAATCATCGAACAGTATGACGTCACGCGGGAGCAGATTCAAGCGGTGCTTGCGTTTGCCGCTCGCAGCCTCGACGCGCCGCTGATTCCCGCTGGCGCAACAAGCTTAACTGATGCGCATCCTATTTGATCAATGCGTCCCCCGAAGGCTTGCCGCATCTCTACTTTGGCATGAAGTTGCAAGGCAGACGACTCAAATGGCGAGGAGTGTCAAATGGCGCTCTACTTAAGCTGGCGGAAGAAGCGAGGTTTCATCTCTTAGTGACGACCGACAAGAACGTAAGCTATCAGCAAAACGTGGCCGACGGTTCCACCCTCTATCGTTGCTCTAGGGCAGTCTCCCTGGTGGCTTGTGCCGGGGCATCTTGATGCCATTACCGGGGTACCATGAAAACCGAGGGTCACAATTCATGCCAGCAACTCTCGATTGGTCACAATGTCCGGTCGTGGAAAGCATTCCCGGCAAGCGGAGCGGAGCATGGGTGTTTAAAGGCACTCGGATGCCTGTCGCCACCGTATTTGAGAATCTTCAGGATATGAGCGTTGATGAATTGGTGGAAGAATTCGGCGTAACGCGCGAACAGGTTCAAGCCGTTCTAACATTCGCGGCGCATAGCGCGGAGGCACCCACCTGCCGGCCATAAATGCTTGTTCTATTTGACAACGGCACGCCGCGCACTCTTGCCCGCTTTTTGATCGACCGCCACACCATAGCAGAAGCCCTTGGCTGGGAAGAATTGGAGAACGGCGACTTGCTTACACAGACTGAGGCTGCCGGCTTTGAGCTTTGCTGACGACCGACAAGAGAATTCGGTATCAGCAAAACCTAGGTGGTCGAAAAATAGCCATTGTCGTACTAGGCCAAGGAAGATGGAGCCTCGTCAAGCCGCACGTCGCACAGGTTGTCGCCGCAGTTAACGCAGCGATGCCGGGCAGTTATAGCGAGGTGGAAATTCCGCCGGTTAAATTCTCAAGATGGTGAAGTTTGGGTATGCTGATTTAGTGCTTCGATAAGGGACGCCGGCGCCGCTAACGGGGATGAGGACAGCGCCGCTGACTGTGGAAACGACATGATGCGCCTCAGCAACTTGCGGGAGGGCTCTGAGGCGAAGGCCATTGAAGCTTTCGGCAATGTCGCGAAATTCTCGCGCAATCCCTGTGCGCCTCTCACCCTTCCGAACGGCGAACACCCAGGACGGTGTTAAGCCGGTTACACCCTAAGTCGTACGTTTTGCCGACGGTCCCGGAGACCGATGAGCGGCGTGGATGTATGGTGTTCGAGCGTGTTCTCCCGCCTGTCCCTGGGTTAGAAAAGCGCGGTCAATTTTTCTCGAAGTCAGTCACGCGGCCGTCCAACTTATCAAGGCGCTGGTCGTAGAACCGCAGGAGACGCACGATGTCGAGCAGGCTGCCTGCAACTTGTCTTGACCTGTTTGCAACTTGTCTTGACCAGCCGCGAGGGAATCGACGCGGACACTAACCTGTCGGACTGACTCAGTCAGTTCGGCGACGTTCGAGTGCAAGGATTCGGTGGATTTGAGGAGATATTCAAGCCGCTCGTCTATCGACACACCTGGATTTTATCAAACGCTTGGATTGCTATGGAGCGCCGATGCCGATGAGCCAGTTCGTCCGCAGCGAATTGCGAAATGGTGTTTCAGTGTGCAGGATTAAAGGTGTCAGATACATTTCGAAGATCAAGAATCCGCCATGCCCTCAGGCGAGCAGGTAGCCCGCTCCCAAAGCCGGCGCTGAAATTGGAACACAAATCGGGTTGGTTCGCATTTTGGGGGCCGAATGTGCGCCGTTGAGTTAGCCAAAGCGAACGTAACCTAAGCGCGCCGGTGTGCTTCAAATAGATAAATGCGAGCGATTTTTTTGCTGATGCTGGCCATCTGCGTCTGGGCGCAGGATACGCCAACGTTCACCATCGGGGTCAACGTGGTCAACGTCTTGGCCAATGTTATGGACAAGCACGGGGCAATTATCCGCGATTTACGGCAGACTGACTTCAACATTCTGGAAGACGGGCGGCCGCAGGCGATCCGCTATTTCACCCGGCAAACCGATTTGCCCCTAACGCTGGGCTTGCTGGTGGATACCAGCATGAGCCAGGAACGGGTGCTGGATGCCGAGCGCCGCGCGAGTTTTCGCTTTCTGGATCAAGTGCTGCGCGAGAAGAAAGACCAGATTTTTGTCATGCAATTTGATCTGGCGGTGATGACCCGCCAGCCGCTCACCTCTTCTTACAAGGATCTAAACGACGCGCTTTCGCAAGTGGATACGCCGACGCGTAATGAATTGCAAAATGGCGGAGATCGTGGGACGCTGCTGTTTGACGCGGTGGTAAAGGCATCGGACGAAATCATGCGCCGGCAGCAAGGGCGCAAGGCTTTGATTTTGCTGACCGATGGCGACGACAACGGCAGCGACGGCACGCTCGAAAGCGCCATTCAGGCGGCCCAGCATGCGGACACCTTGATTTTTTCCATCCTTTTTTCGGACAGCGGAATTGGGCACGGTCCAGGCCGAGGTATTCTGGAGCACCTGGCGCAAGAGACCGGCGGCGGCTTTTTCGAAGTCTCGAAGAAAACCGGGATTGATCAGATTTTCGATACGATTCAAGATGAATTGCGCAGCCAATATAGCTTGGGCTATGTTTCGGACAAGCCCCCTACGGTGGGTGAATTCCGCAAGATTCAGCTCAAGGTGGACAAGCCGGGTTTAGTGGTGCAGGCGCGCAAGCGCTATTGGGCGCAACCGTGACGGGCCGCGCCGTTCTACAATGCATAATTGGAGTCCAGGTGAAAAATACGTTAAACAGACGCGTCGTAATCATGGTGTCTATTTTGTTGTCAGTGGGATTGTGCCTGGCGGCAGACGATCCGAACGGGGGCGACCCAAATGGCGGCGGCGCGCCGAAAGACAAGACGGTGAAACAGGCCGTTTCTTCCTCCGTAAAGTCTTCTGAGAAGCCCGTTCCGCGCATCTGGATTGGGTTGACCGGAAGCTATACTCCGTTAAAGCTGCTGAAGACCAATAATAGCGGGAACATCGCCGATAGCAATGGCGATGTTTATTCAGCCACTAACGCCCAGGGGCAGTTCGGTGGTGGGGCCATCGTCAACGTTCGCCTGATCCATGGGTTCGGGATCAGCCTCGGCGCCATTTACCGTTACACGGGATATGATGCAACCGAGAATACAGGCGCCAATGCGGCGGGCGATACGTTCGAAGACATCGAACGGACGCGCGTGAAACTGGTGGATTTTCCGTTCATGGTGCGCTACTCAGGGCGCAAGTTTAATCCCAGCAAGCACACGTTTTACGAACTAGGCGGGGTTTTGCGCGAAGGGTTTGGCGTCAAAACTACAACATACGCGGTAGACTCTCTCTACAACGAAACGGGCCCCGGCTCGACGTTTGGTACTAACTATAAACGTAAAGTCTATGGGGCGGTGGCAGGCGCGGGACTGATTGCCAGGGACGATTTCGGCATCATCGTTTCACCCGAAGTTCGCTACACGCGCTGGATGGAAGATACCTTCAGTTCGCCGATCGTGAGCGGACTCGTTAATTCCAATAAAAATCAGTTGGAAATTACAGTTTCGTTCGGGTTCTAAGCGGCCGGCCCTGTCTCTACGCCTCAACCGGAATAATTTGCCCTAAATGAAGAGCCTTTAAAGCCGGTTCGAGTTCTTTGCGGTCTCCCACTACCATCCAAATTGTGTGCGCGGGGTCAAGAACTTTCTTGGCGGCGGCGGTGATGTCGTCCATGGTAAGCGCACTCACGCGGCTCACGTACGTTTCGTAAAAGTTGAGTGGCAAACCCTGCTGCAAGAGATCCACCAGCAAACCGCCGACGTCATTCATCGTTTCGTGCTCGCCGGGCAGTTCCAGAATCTGCTGCTGCTTGGTGGCATCCAGTTCCTCTTGCGTCACCGGTTCCGCACCCATCATGCCTTTCAGTTCCTTCAGCATTTCGGCAATGGAATCGGCTGTTTTATCGCCTTGCACGGAGGCATAGGCGATAAAAGGCCGCTGCGCTTTGGCGCCGTAAAGAACCGAACCCGCGCCGTAAGACCAGTGTTTTTCTTCCCGCAGATTCATGTTCAGGCGCGCGCTGAAGGTACCGCCGAAAATGTTATTCATGGTTTCGAGCGCTACTTCTTCGCCCATGTGCGGCGGCGGGGCAATGGTTCCCGAAAGCACCACCGAATGGACAGCGCCCGGTTTATCCACCAAATAAATGGCGGGCGTGGAAGGCGGTTCAACCGCAGCCAGATGCTTGACCGGAACATCAGCCGCTTGCCAGCCGGCAAATAGCGCTTCTAGCTTGGGCTTGATCTCCGTCAACGTGGTATCGCCTACCACAATGAGCGTGCAATTATTCGGCTTGAACCAGATCGCATGATGGCTCTGTACATCCGCCCGTTTGATCTGCTGAACGCTTTCTTCAGTGCCGGACCCGGTGAGCGGCGAACCATAGGCATGTCCCTTGCCGTAGAGAATGGGCGGGAGAGCGCGCAAAGCCATCTGCACGGGAGTAACCTTTTCGTTCGAGATAGCGGCGAGTTGCAACTGCCGCTGGCGTTCGAAATCGGCTTCTGGGAAATCGGGATTCAGAATGACGTCCGCAAAAATATCGAGCGCGTCACCGAGCGTGTCCTTGAGCGTTGTGAGATAAACGGTGGCCATGTCCAGATTGCAGCCGCTCGACAATTGCGCGCCGAGCATCTGCAGCTCTTCGCTGATCTCGAGCGCTGTGCGGCGTTTCGTACCACCGGTGAGCAGCGAGGAAGCGAGGCGCGCCGTGCCAGGCAGCCCGGTCTCATCGGACGCAAATCCGGAGTTCACTTCCAGCCAGAAGTTGACCACCGGAATTTCGTGGCGTTCGGCCAGCAAAACACGCAAGCCATTCGAAAGACGGTCTTCCTCTATTTTGGGAAGCTGTAGTTCATGCGGCGCACTCAGCGGCGGCGGAGCCGTGCGGTCAATCGGCGCAGCCGCTTTGGCGTTGCCGAAGGGAGCGACTTCGAGCGTGTACACGCCGTCGCTAAGCCACTCACGTGCCGTATCGCGCAGATCGAGGCTGGTGAGCTTCTCCAGGCGCGCCAACCGCTCCTTGTACGCGTCGGGCCGTCCGCCATAAGTAAGGCTGGTCGCTAAAATATCCGACTTGCCGCCAAAGCCGCCGATGCGTTCCACGCCGCGCACGAAACTGGCAAAGGATTGCGCCTTCACTCGTTGCAGTTCGCGTTCCGTCGGCCCTTTGTCCAAAAAGCGCGCCAGCTCTTCATCGAGCGCCTTTTCCACTTTGCCCAGACCTACACCTTGCTTGGCGGTGGCCATTAAAACAAACTGTCCGCCGATTTCGCGCTCGTCCATATGCGCCCCCACGTTGGTGGCTATCTGATCGTCGTAGACGAGCCGCTTATAAAGGCGCGAACTCTTGCCGCTCGAAAGAACCGAGCAAGCGAAACGCAGATAATCGGCCGCGGCGGTGCCGTAACCAGGCACGTTCCAGGTCTTGTAGACGCGCGCTTGCGGCACGCGGTCTTGCACTGTTTCACGGTGTTCGCCGCGCATCTTGGCGATCCAGGCGCGTTGATGCGCCACCGGCGGACCCGGATCAATATCGCCGAAGTAGCGCGTCACCCGCTCGCGCGCTTCGGCCGGAGTTATGTCGCCCGCCAGCGCCAGCACCGCGTTCGAAGGCGTGTAGTAAGTCTTGAACCATTCGCGGACGTCTTCAACGGTGGCCGAATCAAGATCTTCCATCGACCCGATGACGGTATGCGCGTAAGGATGTTCGGCCGGATAGGTCGACTTCACCATCAAATCTTCGACGATGGAATAAGGCTGATTATCGCCTTGGCGTTTCTCGTTCTGCACCACGCCGCGCTGCAAGTCGAGCACTTCCTGGCTGATGGTGTTGTAGAAGTGCCCCATGCGGTCGGATTCGGCGAAGAGCGCGAAATCAAGCGCCGAGACAGGCACGTTTTCGAAGTAGTTGGTCCGGTCTTCGTTGGTGGTGCCGTTCAGGTCTGTGGCGCCGATGCGCTCCATCGCTTCGATGTAGCTGCCCGGCAGATGTTCGCTGCCGCCAAACATCAGATGCTCGAAAAGATGGGCAAAGCCGGTTTTGCCAGGCTTCTCGTTCTTGGAACCGACGTGGTACCAGATGTTCAATGCCACGATCGGCGCTTTGTGGTCTTCGTGGACGACGATGGTGAGTCCGTTATCAAGGACAAACTGTTCGCAGGGGATTTCTAGCTTGGAAAAATGCATGTAAGGGGGTAAAACCGCAAGATAGCAGATGCGAATAAGAAGGCGGCGGAATCAGCCCAGCGGTGGGCTTATTCGTATACGTCATCGATTTGCAATCCGGGTAATGTCCACCGCCTTAGCCGCATCGTGCTTTTTGCATCCGGAGGGCTTGCTCCTGGGAGAGCGCTCGTATTTTGGGAAGTTGCCCGCCGGACGGAAATCAACCGGATGACCGTTTCCCTTTTACGGGCAAATTCCGAACTGGACTTGTCATTTTCGGGGCCTAGTAGCGTACGATAGTGGACGATATGCTCGTTTTATGAACGCCACAGTCAGCGAGCTCGATGAGATTCGCGGCGTATTCGGCCTCAGCCGATCCGCGATGGCCGACCTGCAATGTTGTCGATGCATGTAACGCGGATGGGATTGCGGCGCTGGGTTTCGAGGAAGCTTTCCGTATGGCGTCAGTTGGCCACCCTGCCAAGCTATCGCGCGCGAGGCCCGCGCGGATGGTCTGGCCGGAGTCGTTTCGCGTTCCAACGCCGAGGCGACCGCCACCACTCGCATCGGCGAGGAACTCGCCCTGTTTGAGGAGGTGCGAATCGCGGCGCCACCCGAGCGGCGTCCATTTCACGAGTGGTATCCAGACCCAATCCCGGGATAGCCGGACGGCCCGTTCATACTAAATCTATGCGCATTGGCATCACTTGCTATCCGACCTACGGCGGCAGCGGCATTGTAGCAACGGAATTAGGTATGGAACTCGCAGCGCGCGGTCACCAGGTGCACTTCATCAGTTACGCCAATCCCATCCGGCTTGATCCGGATACGCCTAACGTTTTCTATCACGAAGTGGAAGTTTCCAATTACCCGCTCTTTGTCTATCCACCGTACTGCCTGGCTCTGGCTTCGCGGATGTACGAAGTGGCCGAGCGGCAGAAACTCGACCTCCTCCACGTGCACTACGCCATCCCACACTCCATCTCGGCATTGCTGGCGCAGCAGATGACAACCAGCCGCTCTCTGCCTTTCATCACCACGCTGCATGGCACTGACATCACGCTTGTTGGCACCGACCGTTCCTATTTCCCAATCACCAAGTTTTCGATCGAGCGATCGAACGGCGTAACAACAATCAGTGAATTTATGCGTAAGCGCACGGAAGAGTTTTTCGGCATTCGACAGCCGATTGAAGTGATTCATAATTTCGTGAACTGTACGCTCTACCGGCCCGACGAAGAGGCGCGTTCGCACGGCCGCCAGCGGATTTTGCACATCTCGAATTTTCGTCCGGTAAAGCGCGTGTTGGATTGCATTCGAGCGTTCGCGAAAGTTCGCCAGGAGGTAGACGCCGAACTCGTCATGGCCGGCGATGGACCGGATCGCGGACCCGCCGAACAATTGGCGCGTGAGCTTGCGGTCGATGAACACGTGCACTTCCTGGGCAAGCAGGATCATATGGAACGGCTCATTCCCCGCATGCACGCACTGCATCTCCCGAGCGAAACCGAGGCCTTCGGGCTGGCCGCGCTGGAAGCCATGGCGTGCGGCGTTCCGCCCGTTGCGACCCTGACCGGAGGAGTGCCGGACCTGATTACTCAAGGTGTAGACGGTTACATGGAGCCCGTGGGCGATACCGATGCGCAAGCGGCCAAACTAATCAGTTTGCTGACCGATTCTGCTCTGCACGACCGCATGGCTGCCGCCGCGAGATTAACCGCGCTGAATCGTTTCTGCACCGATTTGCTGATTCCGAAGTATGAAGCTTATTATGCGAAGGTGTGCGCAGGCCATTAAGATGGACCAGTGAGCGCGCTTCCGAATCTCGCCCAAGTCCGGCACGCTGTTGCCTTCCCAGGTTTGATTTTCAGGCGAGTTGTCCGCCCTAAGATAACCCGGCATTCCCGCTCACCGCTCTGCGGGCCTCCTTAGCCAATCCGCCTAACAGCGATCTGCCGTACAATCCAACGCACAGGAAGCTGGCAAACAGAGCCATCGCCTCATAGCTCTCTCGGCCTTCGCGCTGCCAGTAGACATCGCTCAAGTTGAGCCACAGCGCAAACTCATCCAAAATGAGCGCCGCGGCAACTCCGTATAGCATGGCCGTGATGCGTCCAGCCAGCGGCCACGAGTCCGGTGCCCCCGTGCCAATCTCCGCCAGCCAGCAATAACCCACAGTAAGCAGCAACAAAATACCCCATACCATGTGGTGGATGTGCCGGCCGTGCATTGAGACGTCATGAAAAGGCCCGATGTTGTTGTGAATGGCAAGCGTAATCCCGCGCACCACGAACACCGTTACAAAGAAGCCTAGCGAGCCCAGAAACAAGCGCTCCCGCCGCGACTCCGGAAACCGCTCCTTATAGATCGCGTACAATCTTCCACGCGAGAAGATCAGAACCAAGAGTGCCAGGATGGCTGCGATAATCAGTGGGCCAATCCAAAAACTGCGATGAGTCCAAGGCATTTTTATATAGTGTAGCTGTCATGCGGAACCGTTCAGTTTTCACCACCACCCTGCTCATCGCCTTTGCTTTCGTACCCGCCGGCGCACAAAATAAAGGACCCATGCCGCCAGGGCCAAATCCCAATTCGCAATATCGTCTTGGCCCCGATTCACTGCCGCAGGAAGGCGTTCCCAAAGGTGAAATACGCGGACCCTATCATTTGCCCAGCCAAGCCTATCCAGGTACGCAGCACACCTATTGGGTGTATGTGCCTGCCGAGTATCACGCTGCCACCCCAGCAGCCTTAATGATTTTTCAAGATGGCCAAGCTTTCAAAGATGAGAATGGCGATGTTCGCGCACAGAATGTGATGGATAACCTCATCTACCGGCGTGAGATTCCGGTCATGATAGGCGTATTCATTAATCCGGGCCGCACGGAAGAACAAGTGGAACCTTCGCCGCAAACCGGCTGGGGCGACGGCACTACCAATCGCGCCACCGAATACAACACTCTGGACGACAAATACGCGCGCGTCGTCACCGAAGAACTGATGCCTGTTCTCTACAAGGACTACAACATTTCCAAGGATCCCGAAATGCACGGCATCGGCGGTTCAAGCTCCGGTGCAATCGCCGCGTTCACGGTCGCCTGGGAACGCCCTAACGACTTTCGAAAGGTGTTGAGCAACGTTGGCAGTTTTGTCGATCTGCGCGGCGGCTATGTGTATCCCGAGAAAGTTCTCGCCACGGAGAAGAAGCCGATCCGCGTGTTTTTGTGCGATGGCAGGAACGATAATCGCGGCTTCAACAAAGACGGAGTCTACGATCCCAACCGCGATTGGTTCCTGCAGAATGTGCGGTTGATGAAAGCTCTCACTCAGAAGGGTTACGACGTGAATTACACCTGGGGCATGAATCTGCACGGCCAGAAATTCGGCGGAGCCATCATGCCCGAGATGATGAGATGGCTGTGGCGGGACGGACCGGTGTCGACCGATCCGAATGATATGGAGGAGCGGTCTTTCCGAAAGTAGACAGATTTGATAGGATTGTTTCTATGAGTAACAGTGTACGAGCAACCGGGAAGCATTGCCGGCTGTGACGCGCAAGCCGTGTATAGAGTTCTCACCACGAAATCGTTCGAAAAGGCGCTCGCGAAGCTCCCGTCAAATCTTCAAAAACGGATTGTCGACCGAATCAAAGAGATTGCCGTCAGCCCTTATTCTCCCAACAGCAATCTCACAAAGCTTCAAGGGCGAGACGGATACAGGCTTCGGGTGGGTAATTGGCGTATCATTTACGATTTGGACGATGATCGCTTGGTGATGCTGGTTTTGGACGTGGGACCGCGAGGAGGAATATATTGATGCGAATCGAAAAAATCACCAGGAACGGTAAAGAATTTGCGATATTGCCAGTTCAAAAAATGAAGAGATTGTTGGCTGATTCCGAGATGCTTGCCGACATTACCGCCTATGACGCCGCGAGAACTCGTATCGAACGCGGGGAAGAGGAGTTGATACCAATCGAGATCTCCGAACGCCGCATTGCAGGCGAAATTCCCGTTAAGATCTGGCGCGAGCATCGTGGACTGACCCAAGAGAAGCTGGCAAAGATATCCACCGTGTCCCGCTCAATGGTTGCCGCCATCGAAGCCGGACATAAGAAAGGTGGAATCGCCACCCTAAAGAAGCTTGCCCGCGCCCTCCAGGTCGATCTCGAAAACCTTGCGTGATTCAGCTGCCTCACTCCATCTCACAATCGCGATTCCCGCGAAAATAATCCCTACCGCTATCGCCGACCGCATCCCAAACGGCTCCCGAAAGAATACCCACCCCAAGAACACGGCCACCGCCGGATTGACAAAATAATAGATCGAAACAATCGCCACCGGCAGATTCTTCACCGCATAAATGAACGCGCTGTATCCCACAATCGATCCGAAAACCACCAGATACGCCACTGCCGCGACACTACGCGTCCCCACCGCCGGAGGAAACTTCTCCAACCGCAGCGCCGCCAACCAGCACACCACCCCCGCTCCGAGTTGCTGCAAAGCTCCCGTAACAAAAGCCGGCGCCTCCGAATGCACGCGCTTTTGCAGCAGTGAACCCACCGTCCACGCCACCACGCTCACCTGTATCAACAGAAACCCTGGCCACGTTTTTCCGTTCATCCCTTCGTGTACCGCCGCTGGATAAATCATGTAAGCTACCCCGAACATACCAATCGCAAGACCTGCCAACGTCGCCATCAGTGGCCTCTTGCCATGGGGAAGCAGCGCATCAATCCCAACCATCCAGAACGGTGCCGCCGTATAAAATAGCGCCGCCGACCCGCTCGGAATGTAAAGCTCCGCTACCGCTAGACAGGAACTCCCAAACCCAATGCCAACCGCTCCGCACAGCGCCGTAAGCCCCAGTTCGCGGCCATGTGGAATCGTGATGCCCGCCAGCTTCGCCCCCACCAGCAAAATCGCCCCCGAGATCACATAGCGAATACCAATCAAGTAAACCGGCGGCAAACCCTCCAAAGCAACGCGAATGCCCAGATAGGTAGTGCCCCAAAAAAAGCACACGGCAGCCAAGGCCACATAAGCCAGGCGATGAGATGAGTGGCTCGTTGTCAAGATTCTTTTGTTGCCTCGACCTGCTGTTTCGCGTCGAGTTTTTCTATGGTAACGCTGGCAATGCGGTTGCGGTCCATCTTGCTGATCGTAAAACGCCGGCCTCCATAATCAACGCTCTCCTTTTCCTTCGGGATGTGCCCGAATTGGAAGAGCAGAAAACCGGCGAGTGTTTCAAAGCCTGCCTCGGCGGGCAGCGCAATGTTGTAGCGCGTCTCCAAAGCCCGAATGGTCGTGCTACCCTCCATCTCCAGACTCTTCTCGTTGCCCGCTTCGCTCGTGGCGTATTCGGGACGCACCACGTCGTGCTCGTCGCCAATATCTCCGAACACTTGCTCCAGCACGTCCTCCAAAGTCACTAATCCCGAGATGGTCCCGAACTCATCTACCACCAGCGCCAAATGCGTATG
>Ga0182012_10004401_pt1 | contig 14726 bp, 11 predicted proteins | sample 612S2SmetaG_FD_120486 | JGI IMG/M metagenome (GOLD analysis project Ga0182012, IMG submission 120486) | Permafrost microbial communities from Stordalen Mire, Sweden - 612S2S metaG | ecosystem: Environmental > Terrestrial > Soil > Wetlands > Permafrost | place: Sweden: Stordalen | collected... | reverse complement strand
TGGGCGCCGACCATCGAGGCCTGGGAAGGGCCGGTCATCTGCACCGTCGACGCCGACCGCTTCAGCGCCCGCGACTGGCGGCGCAACGCCCTGAGCGGTTTCAATCTCGTCCCCCAAGGCGGCGTCGGCGCCTTTGTCGCCCGCAATCTCGGTGCGGGCCTCGACATCCGGCTGGACACGCCGGTCCTGGGGGTGCGCTGGAACGGTCCCGGCGGCCAAATTTCGGTGGATACTCCGGCCGGCACGCTGACGGCACGCGCCGGTATCGTCACGGTCTCGACCGGCGTGCTGGCCGCGGGTACGATCGCCTTCGACCCCCCGCTGCCGCCCTCTGTCGCCGACAGCGTGCAGGCGCTGCCGATGGGGCTGGCGATCAAGGTCGCGCTGCGAGCCACCAGCCCCGACCGGCTGGACCTGCCGAAGCACACCTCGGTGGACCGCCAGGTGGCCCGCGGCGGCGAGACCTTCGTGCCGTTCCAATGCTGGCCCTTCGGCCGCGACTACGTGCAAGGCTGGATTGGCGGCGGCATCGCCTGGGACCTGGCGCGCGCGGGTGAGGCCGCGGTCGTGGACCACGCGCTCGCGCAGTTGCGCGCCGTCTTCGGCAGCCGGGTCGATCGCCTGTTCGCCGGCGGCGGGCGCCTGGTGACGCACTGGGACGCCGATCCCTTCGTGCAAGGCGCCTATTGCTATGCGGTGCCCGGCCAGGCCAGCGCCCGCGACCGCCTGGCCGAACCGGTCGGCGACGGCCACCTGTTGTTCGCGGGTGAGGCCTGCAATGTACCCTATGCCGGCACGGTTGCCGGCGCCTGGATCAGCGGCCAGAGCGCAGCAGCGGCGATCGTGGTCTGACCCGTCAGCGGTATCGGTCGCAGGCCCGCGTCGGCGTGCCGTAAAAGCTGACACATTCCGCATAAGTCGCCGGACCCTTGCCCTTGAGATTGGTCGCGACATAAACCGCGACCGCGGCGATGTCGCGGTCCGACAGATACTGCAACGGTTCCAGCGGGTGCTGCTCCTTGTCCAGGTCCGCCTCCGTCACCCCATAGCAATGACCGTCGGCATAAGCATCCTTCTGGTGATGCGGCATGCCCGTCCCCAGCCGCCCGCAGCGCACGGTCTGCTCGATCTGCTCCAGGCTGAGCTGTGTCGCCCGCAAGGACGGCGCGTTGCCGCCATATTCCGACGCATCCCCGCTGCCATCCCAGGCATGGCAGAACATGCAGCGGGCCTTCGTCCGGAACACGATCTTGCCGGGATCTGGCGCCGGTGGATCGGTCTGGGCCAGGACAGGGGCCGCCATCAGCATCGGCAGGATCACCAACACGGCCATGGCCGGCCACCGGACCGGCCATGGCGTTGGAACAGCAATCACCGTTACCGGATCGGCGAGAACGGCGCAGGCATCACGAAGGAATTCTCCTGCTTCACCACCACACCCGGCGGATTGCGTGCCGGCCAGTTGCCCGTCGCCGAGGCCGCGTTACGGACGGCGGTCCGTTCATTGGCATCCTTATAGGCCCAGATATGCACCCATTTGTTCAGCGCACCGAACTCGGAATACATCCCCGCCACCAGCGGCGAGAATTTTTGGCGGCCCTCGATCTTCTCCGACCAGCGCTCGATCAGGCCTGGGATGGAACCGGCGGTCAGCGTGTACTGGCGGATTTCGAACAGCGGCCCGATTTCCCGCGGCGTCAACGGCGGACAGAACGGAGCCGGGACAAAAACCTCGCTCTGCTGGGTGGTGACGAATTCGCGGATCGGCGGCGGCCAGCCTTCTTCCTTCTGCGCCGCGGCCCGCACCGAGGCGCGATGGTCGAAACTGTCATAGGCCCAGACATGGATGATCTGGTTCAGCGGCCCCACTTCGGTGTGCCAGAACGCCGCCAGCTTGGAGTGCTTTTCCCGCACCGCCAGCGCCGCGCCGAAGCGCTTTTCCGCCTCGGCCAATGTGCCCGGCTGCAACGTATAGGTGCGCATTTCGATAATCATCGTGTACCCTCCCTTTCCCGTGGAGATTTCAGTTTAGCCTACAGCGCGAAAACATACAGCATCGCGTTCTCTTCCATGCCCGCCTGCGCCGGCTGGGTGCCGCGCCACGGTGCCGCCTGGATCGCGCCCACCAGGATCGCGACATATTGCTTGCCGTTCACCGCGTAGGTCATGGGCGGTGCATTCACCCCCGACCCGACATTGAACTTCCAAAGCTCCTTCAAGGTCTTTGCATCGTACGCCCGCACCCAGCCATCGACCGTCGAGGTGAACACCAGCCCGCCGGCCGTCGCCAGCATGCCACCCCACATCGGATAGGGCATCTTCAGCTTGTTCTGGATCTTGCCGTTCGTCACATCCTCGGCCACGATGCTGCCGGTGACGCCGGAGGGTTTCACGACGTCGGCGCCGGTGAAACTGGTGGGCAGCTTCCAGGTGCCGCCATTGGCCGCCGGCTGAACCTGCTCCTTCGGATTGATGATGCCGCAGCTTTCGATTGCGGGAATGTAAAGCTGGTGCAGGTCCGGGTTATACGCCGTCGGCTGCCAGTTGCGCCCGCCCATCGTTGTCGGGCAGACTTCCTCCGTCGCCGGCTTGCCGCGCAAACCCGTTGTCGCCGCCTGCCAGAGTTGAACCGGCTTGGTCGGGTCGTACTCGACCGGCAGACCGGTCTTCGGATCCAACCCCTTGGTCCAGTTCAGCTTATCAACGAATTGCGTGCCGTACAGGAATTGCCCGGTGGTCCGGTCGAACCCCCAGAAAAACCCGTTGCGCCCGGCATGAACCACCAACTGCCGCAGCTTGCCGCCGATGGTCACATCCACCAGCGGATGGTCGCCGATCTCGTCATAGTCGTGCGGATCGTTCGGCACATACTGGTGGGCCCATTTCATCTTGCCGGTATCGGCATCGATCGCGACGATGCTCTCGGTCCACACGTTGGCGCCGGGGCGATATTCCGGATCGAAGTCCGGCCCCGGATTCCCGGTGCCCCAGAACAACAGGTTCAATTTCGGATCGTAGGTCCCGTTGCCCCAGGTCGAGGCACCGCCGGTTTCCCACGCCTTGTGATCGTCGGCCCAGGTCTCGTTGCCGGGCTCGCCGGGGCCTGGAATCATGTAGGTCCGCCAAACCTCCTTGCCGGTGTTCAGGTCGGTGGCGGCAATCCAGCCGCGAATCGCTTTCTCCGCGCCGCTGACTCCGGTGATGGCGAGATCCTTGACGATCAGCGGCGCTGCGGTAATCGTTTCACCCTTATCGGGGCTGGCCAGCCGCGTTTCCCACACCACCTTGCCCGTCGCGTCGTCAGTCAGAACGATCCGGCCATCGAGGGTGTGTGAAACGACCTTGTCCTTCCACAACCCGACGCCGCGGTTGTCGATGTCGCAGCAGGCCACCACCGCGGCCCACTCCTTATCCACCGCCGGGTCCATTTTCCACAGGGGTTTGGCATAGCCGCCGCGGACGTCCAGCTTGAACACCTCGCCCCAGCCATTGGTGATGTACATGAAACCATCATTGACGAGCGGCGTCGCCTCCAGCGCCCCATGCGCGAAGGCGCCGCCGCCGGCCAGGCCGCCGACCGGGAAGGTGAAGGCCGCATGCAGCCCCGCGACGTTGCCGCGATTGATCTGGGTCAGCCCCGAGTAGCGGTGGCCGGCATAGTCATGATGGTAAGTCAGCCAGTTCTGCGGTTCCTTGTCGGCATTCACCAACCGTTCGGCGGTCACCGGCGCGGCGCCCTTCTCCGCCGCCTTCTGCGCCCGAGCGGGCGGGACGGCGAGCAGGGCAAGGGTGGTTGTGGCCAGCAGAAGCCGGGTCCAGTCTGGACGTTTCATCGTTCCCTCATGGTGCGTTTTGTTTGGTTGGGGAACCCTAGCCGGTGGCCGGGCATTCGTCCATGCGCCGGGGTCCGTCAGCGGGCGGACAGGAAGCGCAGCAACGTTTCGTTGAATAAAACCGGGTCCTGCATGAACGCAAAATGGCTCACCGCGGGCAGGATCAGTTCGCCGGCGTTGGGGATCAGCGCGGCCATGTGGTCGGTGTTCTCGCGCTTGATCGCCTCGTCATGATCGGCATCGACGATCCAGGTCGGCACGCTAATGCTGCGCAACTGGTCGTCGGTAAAGTTCGGCTCCTTCGTCCACATGGTGGAGATGTTGTCCAGGAAAGGCTGGAACTGGTCCGGCGTCGGCGACAGGAACGCATATTCCGCCGCCGCGCGCGCTTCGTAGGCGGTAAACACCGGACTCCGGCCGACATCCTTCACGCCCGACGGATCGGCGTTCGCGGCGAAGGCGAACAGCCGGGTCAAACGTTCCGGATGATGGATCGCAATATCCAGCCCGATGATCGCGCCATCGCTCCAGCCAACCAATGCTGCCCGCCCGATATGCAGATGGTCCATCAGCGCCAGCACATCAGACGCCATCAGGTCGTAACCAATCGGCGCAGCGGTACGGCTGCTGCGCCCATGCCCCCGGCTGTCCAGCGCGATCACCTGGAAGTGACGCGCCAGCTCCGGAATCTGATGACCCCAGTAATTGGCATTGGCCAGCCCGCCATGCACCAGAATGACCGGCGGACCATGCCCCCATTCCGCATACCACAACGCGATCCCATTCACCGCCACCGTCCCGGCATGCTCTGGCCGGGGCAGAGCCGGCGTCGGCGGCAACATTTCCCACGGCTGGTCCGCACGCGCGCCCGTCGCGCAGGCCAGCAGGTAAAGCAGCAGAGCGGCACAGCGACGGATCATGGCATGGGACATTCCAACGCGTTGGCTTCGGGGCAGACTAAGCCGGTTGCCCCGATCTCGCAATTCCGTAGTATGCCGGCGGGATCCGGCAAAGGACAGACGCCCATGGGACACCGATACATGCGACGTGATGGCCACAAGCGGAGGCACGGCCTGCCGCTCAGGCGCAACGTCTGAAGGGCAGGCGGGCACGTCACCAGACCATGGCCGTCAAACGCGTCACCCTCGCGCCATTTGATGAGCGGCCATCGCCCGCCTTCACCGCGCGCTATCCCGAGATCATCAATCCAAACCGGCTCCACCCGGATGCTCGGGCGCTGATGGAGCCAAGGTGGATCAAGGGAAAATTCGACGAGCAACCGGTCAAAATCTTTCATCTGAAGGATGTATTCGTTACCGCTGAAAACCTGATTCTGGACCGGCAGTTTCAGTTTATCGAAAATGCCTGCGATCTTTACAGCGATACCGAGCTCGCCACTGCTCTTGCGAATATCCAACGACAGTTCGACGCCGGCAGACTGATCCAGCACCGCTCCGGCATCCTGGCGAAGCGGCGGGCCGCCAGCAATTATGGGCATTTCCTGATGGAGATGCTGCCGATGGCGATCATCGGTGAACCCTATTTCCATGATCGCGATCATTGGCATGTCGTGCACCGGGTCGATCCCCCGCTTCAGGATGTGATGTTTCGGGCATTCCGACTTTTAGGATTCCCATTGAGCCGGTTGCTGGTCACGGACGCGGACGAGGTGGTGCATTTCGAAGAACTGATCGTCGTGCGAGGCCTGACAGAGCACGGCTATTACATGTCGCCGCTGTGCGTTCAGGTCGTGGAAACTCTGGGCGCTATGATACCAGCCGGTGTCAAACGGAAGCTGTTCATCCGGCGCAGGCCCGGCTGGAATCGAGGCCGCTCCCTGCTCAATGAAGACGAACTGTCCGCTCGGCTTGCCGCGAAAGGCTTTGCGGTGGCGGAACCCGGATCGATGACACTGGAACAGCAGATATCCCTGTTCCGCGGCGCCAGCCATGTCATCGGGGTGTCCGGGGCGGCCATGACCAACATCGTCTTCTGCAATCCCGACACGAAAATAACCCTCCTGGTACCCGATCGCTTTCCCGACATTTTTTTCTGGTTGATCGCCGCCCATAAGCGATTGCACTATGTCGAGCTGCGCGCCGAACAAAAAGCTGCGGACGGCGACGATCACTGGAAGGCGGATTTCAGCTTGAGCGAGTCGGACATCCGCTACCTGGAAGACAACCCGTCAGCAACGCAGCCGGTTCCCCACGTGATCGCGACGGCGCATATCCAGAATATTGGCGATGTTGTCGCGGGTCCGCACGAATGGATCGGGACGCCCGGCAGCGGCCGGTGGGTCGAAGGCTTCAGCATCACGCCACAAGACGACATAACGAACGACGAAATTGAATATCAGGCCGTCCTTGGCGCGAACTCCGTATCATCCTGGATCAAGGGCGGCATTCTGTGTGGAACGAGGGGTTTGTCGCAGCCGCTCCTTGGCTTCCGCATCCGGCTGCTTGGCAGCGCGGGCCGCCGTTATGACTGCCACTATGCCGCGACCTTCCTCGATGGCTCGTCGAAAACGACTATCCCCGCCGGCGCACTATGTGTCAGCGACGCCCTGGCGCCGCTGGAAGCATTTCAAATCACGTTGACCCGCCGAGCGGTTTGACACAGCAGTCAATGGGCCGAACCGGGAACGTAGTCCTTGCGCGGGAACTCTTCCCAATAATGCCGCATGCGCCGGTTCGGCATGGCCTGGTACGGCCGAGCCCGCAGCGCTTCGGCATCCAGATCGACACCAAGCCCCGGGGTAGTCGGTAAATCCACCCATCCACCCTGCATGTTCAATGACTGCAACGCGACGGCGTCGCAGCCTTCACGCATGTTGACGAAATACTCGGTGATGCGGAAATTCGGAATCACCGCGCAGACATGCACGCTGGCCGCCAGTCCCACCAAGGTGGAATTGAAATTATGCGGCGCCATCTCGACCGAACGCGCTTGCGCCATCGCCGCAACATCCATCAACGCGGTGATGCCGCCCATCGCACAGACATCCGGATTGAACACGTCAGCCGCTCTGATCGCCAATGCCTGAAAGAATGATTCTTTCGAGTACATCGCCTCGCCGGTCACGATCGGGATCGGCACGGCGCGACGCACTTCGGCGATCTGTTCGATATCCTCGCAGGGACAGGGTTCCTCGTACCAATCGATCCCGAATTCAACCAGCCGCTTGCCGATCCGGATCGCGTGTGGCGGCGAGAAGCGGCGATGCGCCTCGATCAGCAGTTCAAAGTCTGGCCCAAGAACCTCGCGCATCCGCCGGACGTAGTTGATGGCAATGTCTTCATCGGCACGCTCAATCGAATTGCGGCGCGGACCGGGGAAAGGGTCCCATTTTGCTGCGGTGAATCCCTGTTCCTTCAAGGCCAGCGCGCGTTCCAGATTTTCCTCCAATGGCGCGGAACTTTCCGACCAGCCATTGGCATAAACCCGCACCCGCTCGCGCGACGCGCCACCCAGCAGATTATAGACCGGCAAGCCGGTGTGTTTGCCCAGAATATCCCACAGCGCGATTTCGATCGCGCTCCAGGCCGACAGCAGTTCCAGCGAGCCGCGGCGGGTAGCGAAATCGTCGTGGATGATCTGCGCGGTGTGACGGATGTTGAAAGCGCTGCGGCCGATCATGTGCGGCGCCATGGTGCGCAGGCAGCTATCGACCACCTGGTCGCGTCCTCGGGGCACGTAGGCCTCACCCCAGCCGTGCAGGCCGCTTTCCGTTTCCACGCGGCAGAACAACAGGTTCTTGCCGGCGCCTGGCGAAAGGACAAAAGTTTCGATGCGTGCGATTTTCATGACGCCCTTCGCTTCCGGACAGCAGGTGGATCCGGAATCGGTTCGATCGGACCCATGACGAAAACATAAAACCCAAGACCGATCACCAGTACAACCGCGGCGACGCCGAAGCCATAGGCGAAGGACCCGGTCACCGTCACGATAAAGCCGGTCACGATCGGCGACAGTGAACTGATCGCGGCATTCGCGGTGTTCATGATGCTGCCGACCGTGCCGCCACCGCCGCGCGGTGCCACCAAGGACGGAAACGACCAGCCGATCGTGGAGGCCGTTGTGATTCCGCTGACCGTGATGGTGATCCATACCAGGGCCCAGAACAGATCGGTGGTGAACAGCAGCCCGACCATGGTGATGCCGGACGCCATTGAAATCAGCAGTGCGGTCTTGCGCACCTTGGTTTCATTCCACCCGCGTGCAACCAGGCGATCGACCAGCCAGCCGCCGACAATCAGATGCGCGATGGTCGCAATCAGCCAGGGGATCGTGGTGAATCCGGACGCTTCCATGATCTTCATGTGCATCGTCTGCACCAGATAGCTGGGGAGCCACGATTGAAACAAGGAGTTGGAATAGCCGTAACAGGCAAACCCCAGGCTCAGACCCCAGACTTTCCTTTGCCGCAGCAAGTAGCCCAGCATCGCGAGCGGATTCCCCTGCATGCGGCCCTCCGGCGCCGCGCCGCCTGCCACGATGTAGTGATACTCGACCGGCGACAAATGCCTGTCCTCACTCGGGTCCCGGTAGAAGACCCAGAATACGATCAGGAACAGGAAACTTAGTACGGCGGTCATCGCGAATGCGCCGCGCCAGCCCATCAACACCAGCGCGCCGGCGATCAGCGGCACACCGACCACCTGGGAGAATTTGGCCGTGCCGTCGAATAACGCCGTCGCCAGGCTGCGTTCCTGCCGCGGAAACCAATGCCCGGTGGCTTTGGAGTTCAACGGGAAGCTGGGCGCCTCGGCGATGCCCAGCAGCATGCGGGCGAGGAAAATGCCGCCGTAGCCGCTCGCCAGCGCCATGATGGACGCAGCGGTGCCCCACAGGAAAATACCGATGCGGCCGACGCGGGTGACGCCGAAGCGGTCCAGGATCATGCCGGACGGAATTTGCAGGATCGCATAGGACCAGGCGAAGCCGCTGAACAGCACGCCCAGTTGCAGCGCGTTGATATGGAGTTCCTCGCGCAGGATCGGGCCGGCGACGGACAGCGAGATGCGATCGAAATAGTTGATCAGCACGCTCGCGCCCAGCAGCAGCGCGATTCCCCAGCGCCGGTGCGGGATTTTGGCCCGTCCTGCGTCGCTCATGTCGTTCCCCCCCGGCAGGCCGCGATCGTTGGGATCAGGTTAGGCGCCTCCGCTCTTCGCGGCAATCGTGCCGGCGGTGATCTCAACCGAAACGTCCATCCCCAGGAAGTCGTGCGGCCCGCCGGTGAAGCTGCCCGCGAGGGGAATCGCCTGGGTGGGATCGCGGGTGACGGCGACGCGGATCAGGTTGCGGTCGCTCACCAGCGCGTTGGTCGGATCGAACGGCACCCATCCAGCGCCCGGCAGATAGATCTGCGCCCAGGCGTGAGTGGCACCGGCCCCCACCACGGTATCCTTGCCGCTGCCGATCTTATCGGCGTCATACAGATAGCCCGAGACGAACCGCGCGGCGAAACCCAGGCTGCGCGCGGCCTCCATCATCAGCAGCGCGAAATCGCGGCAGGTGCCGGTGCCGCCGGTCAATGTGGTGACCGGACTTTGCGTGCCCATCTCGTCGCGCGGATTGTAGGTCAACTCGGCGGGAATCGCTTTTACCATCGCGGTCAGGATGCTCAAGGTGTCGTTATCGGGTGTCGCCTCCACGAAGCGGCGTGCCCAGGGTCCTACTTTATGGGCGGGATCCGGGTAATGCCGCTCGATCGTCCGCGACAGGTCCGGGATATCCGACGAATCATACGGAAAAGGCCAGGTGCGGGCGTAATCCTCGATCACGACCTGACTTTCCGGCAGGGGATAGTGTTCTGCCTGAAACATGGATTCGACGAACAATTCCGTCGCACCGGCGTCAAACTGGGCGATCGCCACCGAATTGCCGAAGACGTCGTCCCGCCAGCGCAATTGCGCCGCCGGCCGCACCGTCAATCCGGTCGCCAGCAGCCGCAGGTCATAGCTGTCGCGCGGCCGCATCATCATGCGGTGCGCGCCGAAGCGGACCGGCCGCGCGTAACGATAGGTCGTTCGATGCACAACGGTCAGCACGGTCATGATGCAGACTCTCAGGCTTGGTTGTCGTCAGGTTCCAGATCGACGCTGACCGACAACGAATGATGGCCGCCGCCCAGGATCACACCGCGCACCGGGCTGACATCGCCGTAGTCGCGGCCCCATCCCAGCACCACGTGCTCGTCTTTCACCACCAGCCCGTTGGTCGGGTCCAGGTCCACCCAGCCATGCCGGTCACCCAGCCAGCATCCCACCCAGGCGTGCGACTGGTCAGAGCCGAGGCGTCGTTTCTGGCCCGGTGGCGGATGCGTGCGGATATAACCGGATACGTAACGCGCCGGCAGCCCCAGGCCGCGCAGCGCGCTGATCATGACTTGTGCGAAATCCTGGCACACGCCCTCGCGCCGCTGCATCACCTGGGCCACCGGTGTCGATATGCTGGTCACCCCCGCTCGGAATCGGAAATCCGCGCGGATCCGGTTGTTCAGTTCCAGCAGCGCATCCAGCACCGGCCGCCCCGGTTTGAATGACACCGCGGCATAAGCCCTGGCCTCTGCCTGCGCCGGGACCATGGGACTATCAAAACGATATTCCGCGGCCCGCCAGCCGGCGGGGGCGCTGGCGGCCTGCACGACCTCCTCCCACGGCGGCGTTTTCTCGGGCTTCGGCGGATCGGGATACTTCACTTCAACCACCGATTCCGCCAGCACTTCGAAGTCGGCATGCGGCAGGTCCAGGAACAGCCAGGTTACCAGATTGCCGAAATGGTCGTGCCCGTCACGCCGCCGTGCGGCCACCGGGTCGGTAACGATCCGCTCGCTGACGACGTGCTGCCAGCCGACCGGGCGTGGCCGCAGATGCACCATGTGCACCGCGAGTTCGACCGGGCTGCCGTAAGCATAACGGCTGGCGTGGCGGATGCGGTACTTCATGCCGCCGCCCCCCGCAAGCGCGGCGGGTCGGTGTCCACGCCCAGGCTCCGCGCGATCGGCAGCAAGGTGAAGTACCGGCGCGACACCCGGTCGGCCAGCGAGATGACCTGCGCCTCCAGCGCCCGCAGCCGAGCGGGCAGGCGCGCGGTCGCAGCCACCTGGTCCGGGGATCGCAACACGTCCTGCACGATATCGTGTGTTTCGGTCACCAGCGGATCCACGGCGGCAAGCAGGGAATCGCCGTCCTCCACAATTTCTCGCAGCAACTCGCGCAGGGCCTGCAACTGGAAAGCGAGACCGCGCGGGTTGCCCGTGTCCGCCAGGATCAGGTCCAGCGCCGGCGCCGGCTGCAACACGGCCAGATAGCGGCTGCGATAGGTGATGACGGAATCGCGCAGTTCCAGCGCCAGGCGCAGGCCCGCCTCCACTCGGCCCGGCTGCGACGCGGCGCCGGGTTGATCCAGCACCTCCGCCAGTTCGGCCAGAACCGCGTGGGCGCGTTCGACCCGCCGGCCAAAGTCCAGGAACAGCCGGCCACCGCCGCGCACCATGTTCTCCGCCGCCAGACCGGCCACGGCGGCGGCAAATTCCAGCACCTCCGTGGTCAGATGCGACGCCTGTTCCAGCACGCGCGGATCGCTGTCGGGCGGCAGGGCCCGCATCGCCTCGCCCAGATCGCGCAGCGACCGGGTCAGCACCGCGTGCATTTCCCCGGTCAGCCGGTCGCGCATCTGGTCAACCTGGCGGGCCACGCGCGCCAGCAGGTTGCGCATCCGGCCGTTCGACCGGAATGCGCGCAGCACCGCGGTCGCCATCAGGCCGGTGCCGACCATGCTGGCGTCCTCGGCCTGCATCATCCCGACGGCGGCGAGGCATTCCGCCAGCAACTGCAACTCCGACAATTCCCGCGGCGTCGGCGAGGGCCGCAAAATCCGCGTGATCATGGCGCGTTGCAGCCGTGCGGATTCCTCCAGCCGCTCCAGATAGCGGCCCAGCCAGTAGAAATTGTCCGCCACCCGGCTGGGCAGATCGCCGGAGGTGCGGCGGATTGCCAAGGTGTGGGTCAGCAACCCCAACGCGCCCTGCATCGACGCCGCCTCGTCCGCCAGCACCCACACATCCTTGGAAACCGCGGTCCGCGGCAGGCGGCCGGCCAGCGCATCTTCCTCCGACAGCGCACGCGCCAGGCCACCCGGCATGGCGCGCCAGTTCGACCCGTCGAAGGCGAGGAACATCCGCAGCGCGATCGGCCGCGGTTCCAGCCCGTTCGGCCCCGAACAGGGCGCAACCGATGGCGACGGTGCGACCGAGGCGGCATACAGCGCCGGATGGGCCGCCATCCGACCCGCCAGTTCGGCGCGCTTCGCGGTGGAGAGCATGGTGGGCAGGACGGGCGGCGTGGCGCCATCGGTCGCCGGCCGGATCACCCAGCCTTCCAGGTCGCGCAGCACCGTCCGCACCACCGCGCCCTCACCCAGCCATAACGTCGCCTGGCTCGGGGTCAGCAAGTCCTCGTCGAGCAGGCGGCGACACAAGGAAGGCAGGAAGGCGGCGAGACCCGGGGCTTCGGCCAAAGCGGAGCCGGTGCTGTTCGCCACCCGGACGCTGCCGCTGCGGACCGCATCCAGCAGGCCGGGCGTGCCGAGATGCGAATCGAGTTCCAGCGGGTCCATGTGATCGCCGGTGATCCGCCGCATCAGCACGCCGATGCGTTGCAGGCCGCGCAGGGTTTTCAGGAACACCGCGCCGCCGCGGATCGTCAGGTCGGCGCCCTCCACCAGGCCGATCGACAGTTCCCGCGCCAACAGCACGTGCTCGAACCACAGCGGGTCGGAATGGCCCGTGGTCAGCAAAGCGACGCTCGCACCGTCGGTGGGGACAAGCGCTTGCAGGGCATCGCCGCAGATTTCCAGAAAAGGGCGCAGTTGCTGGATCTTCTGCGTCTGATACAGTTCGGGCACCACCCGCGACAGGATGCGGCGGTTCTCCAGCGCATAGGCGATGCCGCTGGCCTGGTCGGTGCGATCGGCGAGCACGCGCCAGATCCCGTCCGGCCCGCGCAGCAGGTCCGCCGCATAGAACTGCAAATGCCGTTCCCGTCGCGTTCCATCCGGCGCTCGGCAGGGGCGCAGGAAGGCCGGGTTGCCGAACACGAGGTCGGCGGGAATGGCGCCCTCGGCCAGGAGGTCCTGCGGCCCGTAGAGGTCGCCGAGAATCGCCTCCAGCAGACGAGCCCGCTGCGCCAGGCCGGTTTCCAGGGCGGCGAATTCCGCGGCCGACAGGGGCAGCGGGATGGGGTCGCAGCGCCAGTTGACCGGCTGTTCGCCGGGCAGCATGGCGGTGATGCCTTCCTCGGCGAAGAGCTCCTCCAGCATGCGGGCGCGCTGCGCCATGACGCCGCGCCCCAGGCCGAACATGGCCCCCAGCAGCCCACGCCAATGGGATCGGACCTGGCCGGAGCCGTCGGCCATTTCATCGAGCGGCGCACCTTCGGTCATGGTTGACAGCGGTGTCCGGCCGGAAACGCCGGGCGGAGGGGAACGGCGTCGCCGCAAGCAAGCACGCAGGTATCCTTCGGGCGGTGGCAAAGCGGAAGGGTGAAGGAACCCGGCCCGCTTGTCCACACCGGTCCGGTGCTATTTCGGGACCAGGTGTTTCACCCGCGGCCCGACCTCGTTGACCAGAAGACGCAACGAATTGTGCCAGGCCTCGGGGTTTTCCAGGTAGTCGAAGCCGAATACCAGCAGCCCGCCGAAGCCGCCGGCGTCGTGGTAGATGCGTTCCAGCTTTTCCGCGACCGTCGCGGGCGAGCCGATCAGCCAGTTGTGATGCGCGCAATATTCCGGCGTCACGTCGGAATCCGCGGTGGCGGGATCGGCCTTCAGGTATTCCAGGAAGCCGAAATTGCCCAGCAGCGGCAGGAAGTATTCCCGCATCATCCGCCCCATCATGCCGCCCACCGACAGGCGGTAGGCCTCGGCATCCGTTTCGGCGACGAAGACCTCCCGCACCAGCCGCCAGTCGGACCGTTTGGGGGTGCGCCCGGTGCGGGCGGCACCGATTTCCACCGCTTCCCAGTGGCTGTTCACATAGGCGGGGTTGAGGTTGAGGCTGAGTGGCAGGAAGCCGCGTTCGCCCGCGAGCTTCAAGGTGTCGGATTGTTTGGACAGGCCGGCGACGCCGATCGGGGGATGCGGTTTCTGCAACGGATACAGATGCGGGCGCAGGAAGCCGTAGGCCGGTTCCGGCTTCGACACGGTCCAGAACTTGCCTTTATGCTCGAACGATGGCTCGTCGCTCCACATCCGCAGGATGATGTCCAGCGATTCGCGGGTCATTTCGCGGTTGACACCAGACATGCCATCGACGTTGAACATCGTCCAGTCGGTCGGCAGGCCGGAGGCGGCGACGCCGAAATTCAGCCGCCCTTCGGACAGATGGTCCAGCATGGCGACGCGGGCGGCGAGTTCGGCGGGATTGTGGTACGGCAGCAGGAAGCCGCCGGGACCGATGCGGAGATTTTTTGTTTGCAGCAGCGCCTGGGCGATCAGCAGGTCGGGCGAGGGATGGGGTTCCCAGGGCGCGGTGTAGTGCTCGCCGATCCAGGCTTCCGTGTAGCCGAGTTCGTCGAGCCAGCGCAGGGTTTGCAGGTCCCAGTCGTGGCCGGCCTTCAGGCCGCGTTCGGGCGGATGGGACGGCATGGCGAAGTAACCGAATTGCATGGATTTTCCTCCGGTTCGGGATTGTGTTTCCGATGCTACACCCGGCGAACCGGTGCTGGCCACCTTTGCCTGTCATGCGATAATGGGGGGCGACAACGGAGTGGGCTGGTGCGATGGCATACTACACCAAGGTGCTGCAACCTGACGAAACCGTGAAGTATGTCGGCAAGCTGCATTGGACGATCTACCGGAACGCCATCCTGTTCGGGATCGTGCTGG
>Ga0182012_10004398_pt1 | contig 14728 bp, 16 predicted proteins | sample 612S2SmetaG_FD_120486 | JGI IMG/M metagenome (GOLD analysis project Ga0182012, IMG submission 120486) | Permafrost microbial communities from Stordalen Mire, Sweden - 612S2S metaG | ecosystem: Environmental > Terrestrial > Soil > Wetlands > Permafrost | place: Sweden: Stordalen | collected... | reverse complement strand
CGAGGCGGGCACGATCGGCCTGCTCGGCCCGACGCGGATGAACTACCCCGAGGCGATGGCGGCAGCCGAGGTCGTGTCCAACCGGCTGGGCGAGCGCCTCGGGTCGCAGCTGCACCCCGACGCCGACGCCGAGGACCACGACCGTGCCTGAGCGCGACCTCTACGAGATCCTCGGGATCGCGAGGACCGCCACCCTCGACGAGATCAAGAAGGCCTACCGCCAGAAGGCGAGGAGCCTGCACCCCGACACGAACCCCGACGACCCCGCGGCCGAGGCGGAGTTCAAGGAGGTCTCGGTCGCCTACGAGATCCTGAGCGACCCCGAGCGGCGCTCGCAGTACGACCAGTTCGGGCTGCGCGGGGTCATGGGCGGCCAGCCCGGCGGTCCCGAGTGGCAGCAGTTCGGTGACGTTGGCCTCGGCGACCTCTTTGAGGCCTTCTTCGGCGCCATGGGCGGCATGGGCAGGCGCGGGCCGACCGGCCCGATCGCCGGACCCGATGCCGAGGTCACGCTGGCCCTCAAGCTCGCCGAAGCGGCGTTCGGGGCGCAGAAGGACCTGGAGGTCCGCCTCCCCGTCGCCTGCGAGGCCTGCGACGCAACGGGGGCAGCTCCGGGGACCACGGCCGCGACCTGCGATGCCTGCAACGGCGTCGGCGAGGTGCGCCGGGTCCGCCAGTCGATCCTCGGCCAAGTCATGACCTCGACCCCGTGCCAGCGGTGCCAGGGGACCGGGGCGATCATCACGGCACCGTGCGCCGAGTGCCACGGTGAGGGCCGGACCTCCGAGTCGCGCTCGCTGCGCGTCGACGTCCCCGCGGGCGTGGAGGACGGGTCGACCATGCGGCTCACCGGGCGCGGGCCCGCGGGGTTCCGCGGCGGGCCGAACGGGACCCTCTACGTCCACCTCGGGGTCGAGGACGATGCCCGGTTCGAGCGCCATGGCGACGATCTGCACACGGTCGTGGGGATCTCCCCGGCGCAGGCCGCGCTCGGCACGACGGTGACGGCGCCCACCTTGGAGGGGGACGAGTCGATCGAGGTCGCCCGCGGCACGCAGCCGGGGCAGGTGGTGCGGCTGCGCAACCGCGGCGTCACGCACCTGCGCGGCAGGGGCCGCGGGGACCTGCACGTGCACCTGCGCGTCGACATCCCCGACGACCTCGACGAGGAGTCCGATCGGCTCCTGCGCGAGCTCGCCGAGCATCGCGGCGAGGCTGTGACCGAGCCCCACGCCGGCCTGTTCTCCCGGCTCCGCTCGCGTCGGTGAGCGCGCTGCGCAGCCGCGCGGACGCGGCGGCACAGGTGCTCGTTGACGGCCTCGACGATCCCCAGCTCGGCGACGCCGACAGCCACCACCTCGGGCGCGTCCTGCGACTGCGCGACGGCGAGCAGGTGGTCGCCTTCGACGGATCGGGCGGGTGGCGGCTCTGCACCTACCGGGGATCCGTGCTCGAGTCGGCCTCCGACGTCGTTCACGAGCCCGCGGAGCCCGATCCCGTGCGGGTGTACCTGCCCGCGCTCAAGCAGGACCGTGCGGAATGGGCCGTGACCAAGCTGACCGAGCTCGGCGTCGATGAGATCGGCCTCGTGACCTGCGACCGGTCCGCGGTCCGGGCGAACGCCGAGGCCCGCGGGCGCATCCTGGCGCGCTGGTCCCGAGTGGCGCGCGAGGCCGCGTGCCAGTCCCGCCGGGTCCGGCTCCCCGTGATCCTCGACGCGACGGACGTCGCCGGCGCCATGGCCGCCGGGGCGACGATGTGCGAGCTGGACGGCGACGATCTCGGCGACACGGTCCGCACGGTCGTGGTCGGGCCCGAAGGCGGATGGAGCGACGCGGAGCTCGCGCTCGGCGCCCCGGGGGTGTCGCTCGGCGAGACGGTGCTGCGCGCGGAGACCGCCGCGGTGGCCGGCGGGGTGCTGCTGGCGGCCGCTCGCAGGGCCGCGCGTCACGCCGGGGGCTCCGAGGCGCAATGATGGGTCCAGCAATGACGGACTGTCTCTTCTGCCGGATCGTGAGCCGCGAGGTCCCCTCGACGCCAGTCGCGGAGTCCGACGCCGCGTACGCGTTCCGCGACATCGCGCCGGCCGCCCCGATCCACGTCCTCGTGGTGCCGAAGGTCCACGTGACCTCCGCGCACCACCTGGAGGACGCCGACGCCGAGCTGATGGGCGAGCTCGTGCTCCTCGCCCAGGAGGTGGCGCGCCTGGAGGGCATCGACGGCCCCGACCGCGGGTACCGGCTCGTGATGAACGTCGGCCCGGACGCGCAGATGTCGGTGCCGCACCTGCACCTGCACGTCCTCGGGGGGCATCTGATGGGGTGGCCGCCCGGATGAGCACGACGGAGACGGGCTCCTCAAAGACCGTGCCGCTCGACCCCGCGCGCCTGGAGGGCCTCGACGTGGAGCCGGCGGTCACCACCGTGTCGAACCCGAGCCTCATGGGCGGCCTGCTGGGCCAGCGCGACGAGCTGCTCCGCCTGATCGAGCGGTCGTTCGCGTCAACCACCATCGCGGTTGTCGGCAACGAGATCCGCATCAACGGTCCCGACGCCACGCTGATCGCGCGGCTCTTCGACGAGCTGATCCTCCTGCTCGAGAGCGGCCAGCATCTCGACCTCAACAAGGTCGAGCGCACGATCGACATGGTGCGCGAGGACCTGCGTCCCTCCGAGGTCCTCGGCCAGGACATCGTGCGCAGCGTGAAGGGCAAGCCGGTTCGTCCCCACACCGCGGGCCAGAAGCGCTACACCGACGCGATCGCGTCGAACACCATCACCTTCGGCATCGGTCCCGCGGGCACCGGCAAGAGCTACCTCGCCGTCGCCGCGGCGGTCCAGGCGCTCCAGCGGCGAGAGGTCGGCCGCATCGTGCTCACGAGGCCCGCGGTCGAGGCGGGGGAGCGGCTGGGGTTCCTCCCCGGCGACCTGATGGCGAAGGTCGACCCGTACCTGCGGCCACTGTACGACGCCCTCTACGACATGCTCGGGCCCGACGGCACCCAGCGCCTCCTGGAGAAGGGCACCGTCGAGGTCGCCCCCCTCGCTTTCATGCGCGGGCGCACGCTCAACAGCTCGTTCATCATCCTCGACGAGGCCCAGAACACGACCCCCGAGCAGATGAAGATGTTCCTTACGCGCATCGGCTTCGGCTCGCGGTGCGTCGTGACCGGCGACGTGACCCAGGTCGACCTCGGCGGCGGCCGCTCCGGGCTGGGCAACATCGAGCAGATACTGGACGGGATCGAGGGAATCGCGTTCGTCCGGCTCACGCGACGCGATGTCGTGCGGCACCGCATCGTCGCCGAGATCGTCGACGCCTACGAGCGGGCGGAGACGCCGTGACCATCGACGTCTTCGGCGCCGACGAGCAGCTCGACGGCGACGTCCCCCTCTCGACGATGGTGGCGCTCACGCGGGCCGTCCTCGAGGCCGAGGGCATCCGCGGCGGCGCGGAGGTCTCGCTCCTCTTCGTCGACGAGCCCACGATCACCGAGCTCAACGAGCGGTTCCTCGGCAAGGAGGGGCCGACCGACGTGCTCAGCTTCCCGATCGAGGACGAGCCGCTCGCCTCGGGACGCACCCCCGATGCCGGCGGGCCCGGCCCGGGCGAGCAGTCCGAGCCCGAGGCACCCGCGCTCCTCGGCGACGTGGTGATCTGCCCGAGGGTCGCGGCACGGAACGCGCAGACCGGCGGCGTCTCCTACGACGACGAGCTCGCGCTCCTCGTGGTCCACGGGACGCTGCACCTGCTCGGCTGGGACCACGAGCTCGACGAGGAGGCCGAGCGGATGGAGGCACGCGAGCGGGCGCTGCTCGTCGCCCACTACTCGGAGACCTGGACGGGGCGTTGATAGCGACCGTCGGGTTCCACGCCGGCGACGTCATCCTGCTGGCCGTGATCGTCCTGCTGCTCCTGGGCTCGGGGTTCCTCGCGCTCGCCGAGACGAGCCTCGTGCGCACGTCCAAGGTGAAGGCGTACTCGCTCGCCGAGGGCAATCGGAAGGGATCGGTGCCCCTCACGAGGCTCGTCGAGCATCCCGAGCGGTTCTTGAACCCCGTCCTGCTGCTCGTCCTCGTCTGCCAGCTGGTGGCCGCGACCCTCGTCGGCGTGCTCGCGTCGAGGTGGTTCGGTCCGCTCGGGATCCTCGTCGCCACGGTGTTCGAGGTCGCGGTGATCTTCGTCGTCTTCGAGGCGATCCCGAAGAACTTCGCCGTGCGGCACCCCGAGCGCGCGGCGCTGTTCGCCGCCCCGATCGTCGACGCGATCACCCGGTTCCCCCCGGTGCGCTGGCTCTCGGGGATCCTCGTCGGCATCGCCAACCTGCTCATGGGCGGCAAGGACGCCGGCCAGTCGCTCGCGGTGACCGAGTCCGAGCTCCTCGCGATGGCCGACTTCGCGCGGTCCGAGGAGGTCATCGAGCCGACCGAGCGCGAGTTCATCCACTCCGTCATCGAGTTCGGCGACACGGTCGTGCGCGAGGTCATGGTCCCGAGACCCGACATGGTGGTCGTCGACCACGACCAGACCGTGAGCGCCGCGCTCGAGCTCGGCCTGGCGGCGGGCTACTCGCGGCTGCCGGTCGAGGGCGAGGACGCGGACGACGTGCTCGGTGTCGCGTTCACCAAGGACCTCGTGCGCCTCGAGCGGTCCGGGCGTGGCGGCGACCCGGTGGCCGGCGCGCTGCGCCCCGCCAAGTTCGTGCCCGAGACGAAGCGCGTGGCGACCCTCCTGGCCGAGATGCAGGCTGAGAACGTCCACCTCGCGATCGTCGTCGACGAGTACGGCGGGACCGCGGGGCTCGTGACATTGGAGGACGTCTTGGAGGAGCTCGTCGGTGACATCCGCGACGAGTTCGACCGCGAGGAGCCCGAGGTCACCGAACAGGGCAACGGTGTCGTCGTGGTCTCGGGGCGCATGTCGATCGACGAGGTGGACGAGCTCCTCGGTGACGAGCTCCCGAAGGGCTCGTGGGACACGATCGGCGGCCTCGCGTTCGACCTCGCGGGCGGCGTCCCCGAGGAGGGCCAGGTGCTGGAGTCTGAGCCGTTCCGCATCACGATCGAGCGCATCGAGGGCCGGCGGATCCTCCAGGTCCGCATCGAGCGCGCCACCGACCGCGCGGCGTCGTGAGGTCCGGCTTCGTCGCCATCGTCGGGCGGCCGAACGTGGGGAAGTCCACGCTGCTCAACCGGCTCGTCGGTGAGAAGGTCTCGATCACGGCCGGCACGCCCAACACGACGCGCAACGCGATCCGCGGCGTGGTGCACCGCGACGACGCCCAGCTGGTCTTCGTCGACACCCCCGGGCTGCACCGACCCAAGAGCGCGCTCGGCCACCGCCTGAACGCCACGGCGCTCGGCGCCTTCGAGGAGGTCGACGCCGTGATCGCGCTCGTCGAGGCCGCGGAGTCGATCGGGCCCGGCGACCGGTTCGTGCTCGCCCATCTGCTCGCAGCCGCCTCGGGCGACGGCCCCGCCCCGTTCGTGGCCGTCAACAAGGTGGACGCGTCGTCCAAGACGAACGTGGCAGCCCAGCTGCTCGCGGCGAAGGCCGCCGTCGATGCGATCGCCGAGGAGGCGTCGCAGCACGAGGCCGCGGAGCGGATCGAGTACTTCGCGATATCGGCGAAGACCGGTGCGGGGGTGGACGCGCTCTGTGACGCGGTGGCCCAGCTGCTGCCCGAGGGGCCGGCGTGGTTCCCCGCCGGGCAGGTCTCGGACATGTCCGAGGTGGACTTCGTCGCCGAGCTCGTCCGCGAGCAGCTGCTGCGGCGCGTGCGCGACGAGCTCCCGCACGCGATCCACTGCCGCGTGGCCGAGTGGGAGTGGCCGGTCATCCGGGTCGACATCCTCGTCGAGCGCGACAGCCAGAAGGCGATCGTGATCGGCCGCAAGGGGGAGAACCTCAAGGAGGTCGGGATCGCGACGCGCAAGCAGCTGCCCGAGGGCTGCTTCCTCGAGCTGCGCGTCGTGGTCGAGCCGAGATGGCAGTCGCGCACCGAGGTGCTCGACCGCTTCGGGTACTGATGGGCTACGAGGTCCGCGCGATCGGGTGGGTCCGCTCGACCCGCGTCGAGGTCGTCGACGACGACTGGGACCTCGAGCGCTCGTCGATCGTCCTTGACGACGCGGTCCCCGACGGCGCGCTGGCCGGCCTCGAGCAGTTCAGCCACGCCGACGTGATCTTCCTCTTCGACCGGGCGACCGACGCTCCGCCCGCACCGTTCGCGCGGCATCCGCGCGGCAACGAGGCCTGGCCGCTGGCCGGGATCTTCGCCCAGCGCGCGAAGGACCGGCCCAACCGGATCGGGCTGACGACCTGCCGGATCCTTTCGGTCTCGACCCGGTCCATCGAGCTCGAGGGGCTCGACGCGGTGGACGGCACGCCGGTGCTCGACATCAAACCGCACATAGCCGCGCTCAGCGCGCGGGGCGACGTCCATCAGCCCGCATGGGTGGATGAGCTCATGGCGGGGTACTTCTCGAACGACGACGGGCGCGACTGATGGCGCGCGGAGTCGCGCTCGCCGTCGAGCTGCACCTGGACGATGCGGCGCGCCGCGAGGTCGGCAATCTCCTCGATCGGCTCGCCGAGGCCGGGATCGCGCCGATCACATCGAACTCGCCGCACGCGCACCCGCACGTCTCGCTGACCGTCTCGGAATCGGCATCGGTCGCCGACCTCGCCGACGCGCTCGGCGGCGTCGCCGACGACGGCCTGCCCGACCTCACGCTCTCATCCGTCGGCATGTTCACCGCGCCCGCCCCGGTCCTCTTCCTGGGCGTGACCCCGACGACCGAGCTGCTTGTGCTGCACCGCCGGGTCCACGAGCGCCTGGTCTCGATCGGCGCGTGGCTGTGGCCCCTCTACGCGCCCGCGTTCTGGGTGCCCCACTGCACCGTCGCGATGCGGCCGCGCTCGCTGGCCGATGCCGCCGCCCTGTTCGCAACGGCGCCCCTGCCGATCGAGGCGCGAGCCGTCGCGATCCGGGTGGTCGAGGTCCCGACGGGCAAGGTGCTCGCGGAGGTTCGCTAGGGCAACGAGGGCAACGAGCGCAACCTGGGCACCGAGGTCGGGTCGAGCAGCAGCCCGGGGCGCCCGGACGTCGAGGCCGCTAGGTCGACGTCCGGGTCTCGGACCCGTGGTCGCCATCGGTCGTGTGGGCGGTCGCCGCCTCGAGGAACGCCACGACCTCAGCGTGGCTCGTCGTGCGGCGCATCTTCGGGAGCCGGCCAAGCATCGACGACCGGTACGTGGCGGTCGCGAGGCGGGTGTCGAGGACCGCGACGACGCCCCGGTCCTCGGCGGTGCGGATGAGCCGTCCGACCCCCTGGGCGAGCAGCATCGCCGCGCGCGGGAGGTCGACCGTCCGGAACGCGGCGTCGCCGGCCCGCTCACGGCGGGCCTCGAGCATGGGGTCGTCCGGTCGACCGAAGGGGAGTCGGTCGATGGTGAGGAGCGACAGCGTTCGTCCCGGAACGTCGACGCCCTGCCAGAACCCCATCGTCGCGAACAGGCTCGTCGCCTCGTCCTCGCCGAACTGCGCGAGCAGCGCCTCGCGGGACCGCTCGCCCTGGAGCAGGATCGGGGTCCCGACCTCCTCGCGGACCGCGCGGCCGACGGCCTCGAGCGCCCTGCGCGAGGTGAAGAGCGCGAGGGTGCGCCCTCCCGCGGCCCTGATCAGCTCGATCAGCTCGGCCGCGATCGCGTCCTCCGCGTCGCCGTGGCGTCGGTCGGGCAGGTGGGTCGGGACGTAGAGGAGCGAGTGGTGCTCGTAGTCGAAGGGCGAGGGGATCGTGAGGCGCTCTGCGGGCGACACGTGCAGCCCGAGGCGGTCCTCGAGCCCCGCGGGGATCGTGGCTGAGCACAGGACTGCGGTGACCTCGGTCCACAGTGACGACGCGAGGAGCCCGCCGACCTCGATGGGCGCGCGCACCAGCGTCGCAGAGCGCTCGGTGCCCTCGATGAAGACGAGGTCGTCCTCCCCGGGGTCCGCGAGCCGGACCAGGTCGCTGCGCAGGTGAACCGCCGCCCCCCGCGCGCTCAGCCGCCGCAGGTCCCCGCCCGCGTTGGGCGGTGCGGCCTCCACGGCGACGACGAGCCGCTCGGTCGCGCGCAGTGCGTCGTCGAGGGCCGCGCGGGTCGCGACGTCCAGGCCAACCTGGCTGCCCGCGGCGACCCGCTGGAGCAGCACGCCCGCGAGCAGGTCCGCTGCGGCGAGCAGGTCGTCGGCCACCGGCTTCGCGTCGGCGACGCCCGACGAGCGCGCGAGGCCCGCCACACCGCGCAGCCGCGCTGCGGACAGCTCGATGCCGAGGCTGCGCGACAGGATCTCGTCGAGCTCGTGGGCCTCGTCGAACACGACGACCTCGTGGTGCGGCAGGAGGGTCTGGCCAGTCGAGAGGTGGGCGCCGTAGAGGGCGTCGTTGACGATGATGACGTCGGCGCGCTCGGCACGGCGCTTCGCGTCCTCCGCGAAGCAGGTGCCGCCGAACGGGCACCGGTCCGCCCCGGGGCACTCCTCGGCGGGCATCGAGACCCGCGACCAGGCCCTCGCGTCAGGTTCGAAGCCGAGCCGGTCGCGCTCCCCGGTGTCGGTCGACTGCGACCACGCGACGATCCTGCGCAGATGGGCCGCGACCCCCTCGGGAGCGTCGTCGCCGAGATCGAGCTCGACGTCGACAGCGCCGGGCTCGGCGACGTCGTGGAGGCGCTGGCGGCACAGGTAGTTCTGGCGGCCCTTGAGCACGGCCGATTCGATCGGGACCCCGGCGGCACGGAGGGCCGGCACCTCCTTGTCGCGCAACTGGTCCTGGAGGGCCTTGGTGGCCGTGGCGATGACCGTCCGCTTCTTCGACAGGGCGACCGGGACGAGGTAGGCAAGGGACTTGCCGATGCCGGTGCCGGCCTCGATCACGACGTTGCGACCCCGGTAGATCGCCTCGGCGACCGCGCCGGCCATCTGCTCCTGGCCGAGGCGGCGCTCCGCGGCGGGAAGGGCCGCGGTGACCCGGTCGAGCGCGGCGGTGACGGCCTCGCGCGCCGCGTCCACGAGGTCGTCGTCGACCGCGCGGGCGGGGAGGTCATCGAGGTCGGGGCCTGCGGGAGGACCCTCGAGCTCCTCGTCGGGGTCGAAGGAGCGCACGCAGCGAGGGTACCTGCGTGCGGGCGCGACGCCGTGCTGCGGTCGGGGAGTCGCGCGCTGGTTCGGTCGCCGGCGCCGCTCCCAACTAGGTTCGAAGGGTGCCCAAGGACCAGCCAGGGGTGGGACGGCCCCCGATCCCCGAGGGGATCGACCCGTCGCGGATCCCGGCCCACGTGGCGATCGTCATGGACGGGAACGGCCGGTGGGCTCGCGAGCGGGGCCTGCAGCGCACCGAGGGCCACGCCGCGGGGGAGGAGGCGCTCGTCGACACCGCCTACGGGGCGCTCGACATCGGGATCAAGTGGGTCACGGTCTACGCGTTCTCGACCGAGAACTGGCGCCGACCGGCCGACGAGGTCCGCTTCCTCATGAACTTCAACGAGTCCCTCTTGCTGCGTCGCCGCGACGAGCTGAACGACCGCGGCGTGCGGGTCCGGTTCGCCGGCCGCCGCGACTGGCGGGTCCCGCGCCGGGTGCTGCGTCGGATGGACGAGACCGAGGCGCTCACGGAGAAGAACCGCGCGATGACCCTCACGATGGCCTTCAACTACGGGGGGCGCGCCGAGATCATCGACGCCGTCAAGGAGATCGTGGCGGACCGGGTCCCCGCCTCCAAGGTGGACGAGAAGCTCATCCGCAGCCACCTCTACCACCCTGACATGCCCGACCCCGACCTCATGGTGCGCACGTCGGGGGAGTACCGGATATCGAACTTCCTGCTGTGGGAGCTCGCGTACTCCGAGTTGGTGTTCTCCGACGTCTACTGGCCCGCGTTCCGGCGCGAGCACCTCTACGACGCGGTGCGCGAGTACCAGGGCCGCTCGAGGCGCTACGGCGGTCTCGACGCATGAGGTGGCGGGCCCTCGGCGTCGCGCTCGGGGTCCTCGTGTACGCGGGCCTCTGGGCCATCGTCGCCGCCGGGGCGACCGCGCTCGCGGTGCCCCTGATCCTCGTGCCCGTGCTCCTCGTCCTCATCGGCGGGGGCAACCTGCTGAGCGGATGGCTCGGGGTGCAGCGCAAGGCGCCGCAGTTCAACCGCCCGCCGGGCGTCGCGGACGAGCCGCCGCGCGAGGGCCGCGCGTGAGCGAGATCCGCGACGAGGCGATCGTGCTGCGGACTTACAAGCTGGGGGAGGCCGACCGGATCTGCGTCCTGCTCACGCGGTCGCACGGCAAGGTGCGCGCCGTCGCCAAGGGCGTCCGCAAGACGTCCTCGCGGCTGGGCGCGCGCATGGAGGCCCTCGACCACGTCGACGTGCTGCTCCACCAGGGCCGCAGCGAGCTGCTCGCGGTCCGCCAGGTGGAGCCGCGCGGCACCGTGCGCACCGTCCGCGACGACTACGAGCGGCTCAGCTCGGCGATGGTGATGGTGGAGACCGCGGACCTCGTCACCGAGGAGTTCCACGCGGATCCCGGCTACTTCGAGATGCTGCTGCGCGCCCTCGTGGCGCTGGAGGGCGCTGCGGACCCGCGGACCGTCGCCACGGCGTACCTGCTCAAGACCCTCGCCCACGACGGCGCTGCGCCGATCCTGGACCGCTGCGCGTCGTGCGGGGAGGACACCGAGCTCGTCGCGTTCGACCTCGTCGAGGGGGGCCTGCTCTGCCGCGACTGCCGGCGCGGCCGGCCGGTCTCGCAGGCAGCCGTCTCGCTGCTTCGCCGCATCATGCTCGGCGGCCTCTCGGGCGTCCTCGCCGAGGAGCACCCCGAGGGCGCCGACGAGGTCTCCGCGATCACGCTCGAGGCCATGGAGGCGCACCTCGGCCGGAGGCTCAAGACCGCGCGCGCGCTCGATGTGCGCTGACCGAGCCGTGGGCAGCGACCCCGGCTTCGGGGTGTACGTGCACATCCCGTTCTGCCGCTTCCGGTGCGACTACTGCGCGTTCGCGACCTGGACCGACCGCGACGAGGTCATCCCCGACTACGTCGCGGCCCTGCACGCCGAGCTCGCGCAGCGCCGCGACACGGGGACGATCCGGCCGGCGACCTCGGTCTTCGTCGGCGGCGGGACACCGTCGCGGATCGACGCCGCCGACCTGTGCGGCGTGCTGCGGGCGATCGAGACCGTCGAGGGGGCAGAGGTCACGATCGAGTGCAACCCCGAGGACGCGTCGGTGGAGCGGCTCCGCGCCTACCGCGACGCGGGCGCGACGAGGATGAGCTTCGGGATCCAGTCGACGAGCCCTGCGGTCCTGGCCGCGCTCGGGCGCCGGCACGGCACCGGCGCGCTCGAGGCCGTGAGCCGCTCGGTGACCCGGGCCGGGTTCGAGACCTGGAACGTGGACCTCATCATCGGCGCGGTCGAGGAGACCGATCTCGATCTCGCCCAGACCCTCGACGACGTCCTCTCCCTCGAGCACCCGCCGCCGCATGTCAGCGCCTACGCGCTGACGCCCGAGCCGGGGACCCCGCTCGGGGCGGATCTCGCTCGCCACCCCGACGACGATGTCGTGGCCCGGCGCTACGAGCTCGTCGATGCCCGTCTCGAGGCCTCGGGATATCACTGGGAGGAGATCTCGAACTGGGCGCTCGCGGGCCACGAATCGCGACACAACCGGCTCTACTGGGAGCAGGGGGAGTACGCGGGCATCGGGTGCGCCGCGCACAGCCACCTCGGCGGCGTGCGCTCGTGGAACCTGCGCACCCCCGAGCGCTACGTCGCGGCCCTTGCGAACGGCGAGCTTCCCGAGGGCGGCCGCGAGGTGCTGGACGCGGCCACGAGGCGGTTCGAGGCCATGGCGCTGCTGCTCCGGACCCGCGAGGGCGTGCCCAGCGACGCGTTCGACGACGCCGACGCGCTCGGGGACCTCGTCGAGCCCCGGGGCGACCGCCTCGTGCTCAGCCTGCGCGGGCGACTGCTCGCCAACCAGGTCGCGATGCACCTGCGCGAGGGCCCCGTCTGACGCGCAGGTAGCGTGGTCCCCCATGGAACCGACGCCAGATCCCCAGTTGATGGACAAGGTGGTGAACCTGACGAAGGTCCGCGGGTTCGTCTTCGCCTCGGCGGAGATCTACGGAGGATTCCGTTCCGCCTACGACTACGGCCCCCTCGGGGTCCTGCTGCTGCGCAACGTGAAGGACGCGTGGTGGCGCGCCAACGTGCAGTACCGCGACGACGTCGTGGGGCTCGATGCGGCGATCCTCTCGCCGCCGGCGATCTGGCAGGCATCCGGGCACCTCACGAACTTCACCGATCCGATGGTCGACTGCCGAAACTGCAAGGAGCGGTGGCGCGCCGACAAGATCGAGGGCGTCTGCCCCAACTGCGGCTCGTCGGACCTCACCGAGGCGCGCGCGTTCAACCTCATGTTCAAGACCCACGCGGGCCCCATCGAGGACGAGGGCGCCGTCGCGTACCTGCGGCCCGAGACCGCCCAGGGGATGTTCACGAACTTCGCCAACGTCGTGCGCACGATGCGCCGCAAGCCGCCGTTCGGGATCGCCCAGATCGGCAAGTCCTTCCGCAACGAGATCACTCCGCAGAACTTCATCTTCCGGACCCGCGAGTTCGAGCAGATGGAGCTCGAGTTCTTCGTCCCGCCCGCAGACGCCCAGCGGTGGTTCGAGTACTGGCTCGACCAGCGGTTCAGCTGGTACCTGGACCTCGGCATCCCCGAGACCCACCTGCGCAAGCGGTTCCACGAGGCCGATGAGCTCAGCCACTACTCCAACCAGACGGCGGACATCGAGTTCCTCTACCCCTGGGGGTGGGGCGAGCTCGAGGGGGTCGCCAACCGGTCGGACTTCGACCTCCTGGCCCACGCCGCGGCGTCCGGCGAGTCGCTCGACTACTTCGACCAGGCGTCGGGCGAGCGCTACGTCCCGCACGTGATCGAGCCTGCCGCCGGCGCGACCCGCGCGATGATGGCGTTCCTGCTCGCCGCCTACCAAGAGGACGAGGTCGGCGGCGAGACGAGGACCGTGCTGCGCCTCGACTGGCGGCTCGCCCCGTACCAGGTCGCCGTGCTGCCGCTGTCCAAGAAGGACGAGCTCGAGCCAACGGCCCGCGAGGTGCTGGGGCTGCTCCAGCCCCACTTCATGTGCGACTACGACGTGACCCAGTCGATCGGCCGGCGCTACCGGCGCCAGGACGAGATCGGCACGCCATGGTGCGTGACGGTCGACTTCGACTCGCTCGAGGACCGCGCCGTCACCGTGCGCGACCGCGACACGACCGAGCAGGTCCGCGTGCCGATCGACCGGCTTGCCGACGAGATCCGCTCGAGGACCGGCCGGTAGCTACAGCGCGTTGCGGAACTTGCGCACCGACAGGGGGGCAAGGACGATCAGCAGCCCGGCGATCCAGGCGATCGCCGGCCACACGGTGTAGAGGTCGGAGAACGTGCCGCCGAGCATGAGCACGCGCACGGCGTTGGCGACCGCGGTCACCGGCTGGTGGTTGGCGAACGCCTGCAGCCACCCGGGCATCGACGCGGTGTTCACGAACGCCGATGAGGCGAACGTGAAGGGGAAGAGGATCGGGAACGCCATGACCTGGGCGGTCTCGGTGTTGGGGGCCGCGAGTCCGATGTAGGCGAAGCCCCAGCTGAGCGCGAAGCCGAAGAGCAGCATTACGACGCAGGCCACCAGGTAGTTGGCGGGGCCGCCGCTCGGGCGGAAGCCCACGAGAAGGCCGACCACCGTCATGATGATGATCACGAAGACGTTGCGCACGAGGTCAGCGGTCGTGCGTCCCGCGAGCACGGCGGTCCTCGACATCGGCAGCGCGCGGAAGCGCTCGATGAGCCCCTTCTGGAGGTCGTCCGCGAGGCCGATCGCCGTCGAGACGGCACCGAAGCAGACGGTCTGGACGAAGATCCCCGGCATCAGGTAGTCGACGTAGGGGACGCCGTAGATGGAGCCGATCGCGCCGGCGAAGACGTAGCGGAAGAGCAGCACGAACATGATCGGCTGCAGGGTCGAGAAGAACAGGGCCTCGGGGACCCTCGTGATCGCCATCAGGTTCCGCCACGTGATGGTGCCGATGTTGGAGAACGTCCACCCGAGGCTCGAGCCGCCCCTGGTTGGTCGAACGGCCTCGCCCGGAAGTGCGATCGCGGTCAACGTCCCCTCCTCTTTCCAGCCGGCTCCAGATCGTCGTCGCCGTCGGTGTCGGTCCGCTTGCCCGTGAGGCTGAGGAACACGTCGTCGAGGCTCGGCTCGCGCAGGACGATGCCCGCGACGGCGACCTGCGCCCCGTCGAGGCGGCGCAGGGCCTCGGCGGTCACCGACGGCCCGTGGTCGACGGTCAGCTCCACGTTGTCCGAGTCGATGAACAGCTCATGGTCGGAGAGGTCTCGCAGCAGCGGCAGCGCCTTGGCGACGCCCGCCTCGTCCTCGAACGTGATCGCGACCACGGTCTCGCCCAGCGTCTGCTTGAGGTCGGACGGGGTGCCGCTCGCGATGATCCGGCCGTGGTCGAGGACGACGAGTGACTCGCAGAGACGGTCCGCCTCCTCGAGGTACTGGGTCGTGAGCAGGATCGTGGTGCCGCCGTCCACGAGGTCCTCGATGACATGCCAGAGGTCCTGGCGGCTCTGGGGGTCGAGGCCGGTCGTCGGCTCGTCGAGGAACAGCAGGG